>WNFH01000659.1_pt1 | contig 22348 bp, 23 predicted proteins | sample 5400411 | NCBI WGS metagenome assembly WNFH01 (sample SAMN13153347, study PRJNA577476) | soil metagenome | isolation source: 200 cm saprolite under Douglas fir tree site 2 hole 3 | place: USA:California | collected 2015-04-18 | reverse complement strand
ACCGTGGCATGTCCGTGTGGGGTGGTGTTTGAGCGGTGGGTCACGGCTGAGGAAGCCGAGCTGGACCTGCTGCGGGCGGCGTCGTTGAACTGTGCGCCTCCAAATCCTCGCACCGTGACGCTCCGGAAACTAGTTTCTTACTGTGATCCTCCTCGACTAGACTGACGGGAGCGATAGGCTGTCTATCGGCATGCCTCGGGGAGTTCGCTATGAGAAGTATGGTCGCTTTCCTCGTTCTCACCATCGCTCAGGTTGCTCCCTCCCTGCCGGTGCCTGCTCTTGCAGCACCCAACGACTTCCGCGTCGTCTCTGGAACGCTCCTTCACCCGGCGAGACTCGGCCCTGACGCGGCCGTGGCGGTGCTCAAGAGCGACGAGGGGACGGTGTGCTACGCCGACCTGCGCGCAGTTTCACGTATTCCAACGGTGGAACGAGGGGCTGCGGTGACCTTGGTCGGCTTCGAAGGGTCTCGTCCTGATCAGCTCGCGGCACAGGCGATCTACCCGCCCGACCTTACGCCTGCGCCAGCGGATGCTCCTTCGGTGCGGTCCGAGCGTATCGACGGCCGCATTGAGTCGCTGGCCGGGGACACGGTGGTGTTGGTGCGGGCGACCGACGGCAATGAGGTCACGATCCTGCTGCGTGGCGTCAGCACCACGACCCGAGGGCTGCTGGAGCGCGGTGACGCGGTGACGGTGTTTGGCCAACCCAGCGAAACCGACTTTGTAGTGACCGGCATCATCCAGCGCCAGGACTGATCGTGTAGATGACGCGTGAGCGCGCTGTGCTGGTGCGCGTCGTGGCGTTCGGCTAAACTCCCGGCAGCCGTCCTCGCCGAGGTGCCCATGCGGCTGATCGGGCTCGCGGTCATTCTCGCTCTCAGCTTCGTTCTTGCGCCGTCTCCCGTCGGGGCGCAGCAGACGGAGAAGGTCGCCCGCATCGCATTCCTCTCCAGTTCGTCGGCAGCTGCGAGTCAGGCTACTATCGACGCCTTCACGCAGGGGCTTCGGGAATTCGGTTACGTGGAGGGCCGAAATATCCGCATCGAGTACCGTTGGGCCGATGGCCACTACGAGCGACTTCCTGGGCTGGCAAGAGAGGTGGTCGGGCTGAATGTCGATGTGATCGTTTCCGTGGGCGGTACTCCGACCGCACGCGCCGCGAAGGCGGCAACAAAGAACATTCCAGTCGTCTTTCTCGCCAGAGATCCTGTCGCCAGTCAGCTCGTGGCAAGCGTGGCGCGCCCCGCCGGCAACCTCACGGGCATCGACCTCATCGCAGCCGAACTCGACGCTAAACGCCTCGAAATCTTAAAGGAGGCGCTGCCAGCCGCCCGACAAGTGGCCGTCCTGTGGAATCCGGCGGATCCAACGGCTGCGTTACAGCGAAATCGCGTGGAAGACGCCGCCCGGGTGCTGGGATTGCGGATTGGCGTTGTGGCAGCCCGTCGCCCGGAGGACATCGATACCGCTTTCGCCGTCCTGACCCGGGAGCGGCCTGACGCGCTGCTGGTGGCGTCCGATCCCATGTTCAACAGCGAGCGGGCGCGCATCGTTGCCCTCGCTGTTCGGGGCCGACTGCCCGCTGCGTACCCTTGGCGCGAGTTCGTGGAGGCCGGCGGGCTTTTGAGCTACGCGGTGAATCTGCAGCAGATGCACCGACGCATGGCCGTGTTCGTGGACAAGATTCTCAAAGGCGCGAAGCCCGCCGACCTCCCGGTCGAGCAGCCGACCAAGTTCGAACTGGTTATCAACCTCAAGACCGCTAATGCGCTCGGCCTCACGATCCCGCCGTTGCTGCTGGGGCGGGCGGACCATGTCATCGAGTAGCGCGTGCTGGCCCGCCAGCCCTCGCCCGTGAGTGACCGCCTCGGACGCCTGCTCCTCGTCACGCTCGAAGCCGCTCGCGTCGACGCTGATCTGCCGTGCTTGCCGCTCTCCGCTCCTGGCTCGACTCCTGGCGCGGTATCGGCGAACGTCGAGCGCGGCATGGCGCGCCAGGGCTACGACCTCCAGCTCACCCGTTACGAAGAGCGGGGCTGGCGCGCGACGTTCTACACAAGCGGGATGGAGCACTCGATCACGAGCGGCGTCTATTCTGCGTGCTTCTGGCGCTGTCGGCGTGGGCAATCGCGCGACGGCCGTTAACCGTGTCGGCCGGCCCGCCCTGGCGTGCGTGGGCCGCCGACGGAGGCGGGTTCGTGCTGGGACTCTTGCTGATCCTCCCATTCGCGTTCATTTCGAGTCACAAAGTTCTCGGGCATCGCCCCTACTATGAGCAGGTGGCCGAATCCAAGGCGAGGCTCCAGCTGGGAGCGGACTATGGTGACTACCAATACTTTGCCCGACGCGTTGATTCAGTGTTCCGCACCGGTGTGAGTGTCACGATTCGAGCATCCCTGGTCGCCTATAACACCGCTCTGAACGACGTGCAGGAGGTAGCGGTGACCTGGAAGGAGCCCTGGACGGGAACGCGCTGAGAACCCGGCTCTGTCGACCGCCGCGTCCACTCATGCGGACTGACCTCCGGTGTCATGCCGTCGATGTGAGTGGCCTTGGAGATGTGGAAGTACACCGCGCGTGACCCGGGCACGGGATGGGTGCGGACCATCGGATGCTCGATCGGCTTGCTGAGGTCGACGCCGGCAACCTCGGCGCCGAGCGACGGATGGAGCGACTCCTCCTCAGCGGACCAGACCGGGGCTTCCGGCCGGCACGGCATAGAAGTTCATCGTGAGCGAGACGGCCGTGTAGTAACCGATCAGAACAATCATGTCGGTGATGCTCTCATGCCCGAGCGCCTTGACGGCGCGGTCATACAGGCCCTGAGGGACCAGCCGACCGCCGGCCAGCGCCTTCGCCACCTCGTAGACCACCTGCTCCCGCGGGTCCGCGAACGAGACCGGAAGGCCCGCGATCATCGCTTCCACCGCGGGAGCGGGCAGGCCGACCTCTTTGCCGCGCTTCTCGTGAGCGACGGTGGGGTAGGCCGAATGCCACTTGCTGGTGATGACCACCACGGCGATTTCTCGCTCGCGCTCCGTCAACGATGACTGGCCCGGCGTGAAATGCTGTCCGAGCGGGGCGGCCGCGTGCACCAGCTTCGGATTATTCACCCAGACCTTGTAGGGGCCGGGAAGCCGACCGCGCGGGCCGTCAACCAGGAAGCGATATCCTTCCCGCTGCTCGGGCGTCATCTGGTCAATGGGAATCTCGGAGTAGCGTCCGAACGTCGGTGTGCCGCTCATCGTCGTGCCTCCCGTTCGCGGCGAGCCGTCGGCCGCGCGCTCCGCCCAGACGCATCCTGTTCCGATCCCAGGTCGTGAACCACGATCCGGTCCGCCTTATCGTTGAGGCCTTACCAATCTCCTCGGAACGAAAGCAACACGGTCGTCCGAGGCAGCCAGTCAGTCAGCGCGGCTCCTTGGTCTTCAACTGGGCGTCGTGCTCCTTGATGAAGGCCCGGATGTCGGCGGCCATGTCGAGCAGTTTGGCCCACTGTTCCTTGTAGAGAGTGACGGGGAAGCGGCCGAGCCCGTAGACGGAGACGCCTCCCTTCTCACCGACCTTGATCGAAACGCCGCGCGTCGTCTGGGCCTTCAGCGCCGCGTTCTCCGCCTTGAGCCGCTCGACCTCCGCTTGCAGCGCGTCGTCAGCCATGTTTGCTCTCCCTACGGCCAGTATCTCACTCGGGATTGCTGGCGGATTCGAAACCCAGACGGGCCCCTCGCTTTAGGTTGGACGGTGCTCTTACGAGCCCCAGATCACATCGGTGTCGCCGTCGGAGGGCGGAACTTCATCACGGCGCGTATGCCAAGCAGCACGAAGACCGCCATTACGATGACCTGCGCGACAAAGAATGGCGGCTCGGACTGCGTCGGCGCCAGCCGGCTCAGGAACGGCAGCTTCTGGAACGCCTGTACCACCCCGACGAAGATATTCAGATAGAGAGCCAGTACAGCGCCGCCCACATAGATCCAGCGCCAGGGCCCCGCGAGCCGATAGACATAACGCGCGAGGATCGCGACCGCCAGCACCACCAGCGAGATGACGCCGACCACATGGGACGGCCTGATGTGTGCGGAGTGAAAGAGGAACCCGGTCACGCTCGTCAACACCGTGCTGACGAGAAAAAGCGCCGTCCAGTCAGTGAGTCGGTTCGCGCTGAACATGCCGAACAGAACGATGAGCCCGGAGAAGATTCCTATCAAGCTCAAGACCACGTGCACCGCGGTAAACGTCGATGTCGACATACCCAAGATCACGACACACCTCCTGTCGTGAAAACACGAACGAGTCTTGTACCGTCGCGGCGCTAAACCGGTCTGTCCGACCTAGGTCCGAATGAATGACAGGAGGTCAGCGTTGACCTGGTCCTTGTGGGCCCGCCGGATCGTCGACGAGCATGGGGACGACGTCTACGCCCGACCGACGTCGCTTTGCCCCTCCAGCGCCTACTCCTGGCTTATCCCGGCAGCTTCCAGTCGAGCCAGTTGCAGAGCGCGCGCCCCATGATCAGCTCTTTGTCCTTCGCCGACAGCCACGACAACTCCTCGGTGAACATCGTGACGCACTGCTTCCACGAGCACGGCATCCGAGTAATGTCGGTCCCCCAGAACATGCGCTCCGGGCCGAAGGCGTCGTAGAGCTTCCTGATGTGTCCGTGGATGTCGCGATACGGATACGGCTCGCTCGAATAGCTCGGCGCGCCGGTCGCCTTCAGCGCCACGTTGCGATGCTTCGCCGCCGCGACGAGGTCCGGCAGGTTCGACCACGCGGCGTCGGGGCGCCCGAAATGGTCGACGATCAGCTTGAGTCCCGGATGGCGTTCCGCGATCTGGCCGATGACCCGTAGGAGGTTTGGTCCGAGAAGTGCGACCGGCAGTCCCGCGCGCTCAGCGGCAGGCCACAGCCAGTCGATGGTTCCATCGGTCAGCCACGCCTTCTGATGCGGCTGCAGTAGCGCGAAGCGGAGTCCGCGCATCCCCGGCCGACTCTTCAAGCCGTCGATCAACGAGCGGCTTTCCGGCTTGTCGAGCGGGAAGTTGCCGAGGATCGCGAGACGGTTGGGATGCTGACGCGCGGCCTCGACCGCCAGCGCGTTGGAATTGGGATCCCACCCGGGCGGATGGATCACGGCCGCATCGACGCCGCCTTCGTCCATCTCCTTCAGCACGTCGTCCGCCGTGAAGTCGGTGACCTGACGGTGGTTCGGATTCGTCGGTTTGTTGTTTTTCCAGATGTGGATCTGCGCGTCGACAATCGGCATGGTCTGCCCTCCCCTGTTTGCTCTCTTTAGCCGAGATTCTCGCCGTCTTCAAGCGCCGCGAAAAACAGCTGGGCCACAGTGCTACGATGCTCGGGCTCCGGGAACTCTGACGGGCTCGCGCAACCGAAAGGAGCCGAAGCCGCCTCTGCCCTCGTCCCGGAGTAAGATGGCGCCCGGCTGGAAAACACTTCAAGGAGGGGAAAGATGACACGGACTTTGGCGGCAGGTGCGGTGGTTGCAGTCGCCCTCGTCGGCACGGCGACGGGCGCCTGGGCCCAGGGGTTGATCACCATGCAGAAATTGTCCGCGCCGCTTGCCAATGAGTTGGTGGGCGAGACGGTCGCGACCTGCGCCCAGAAGGGCTACGCGGTGACGGCGGTCGTCGTCGATCTCGACGGTGTTCGCCAGGCGCTATTACGGGGCAACGGGGCGCCGATCCACACGCTCGACAACGCCTTCTACAAGGCGTACTCGGCGGCCTCGCTGACACTCGGGCGCAAGGAAGACAGCACGAAAGCCGTCGCCGAGCGGATGGCCAAGAATCCCCCCACGACGGTGCCGCAGACGCCGCTGCCCAATGTGACGTACGCGGTCGGCGGCGTGACCATCATGGCCGGTGGAAAGGCGATCGGCGCGCTCGGCGTGAGCGGAGCGCCGGGCGGCCAGTTCGACGACGAGTGCGCCCGCGCAGCCATCGCCAAGATCCAGGAGCGGATGAAATAAGCCGGTGGAGCTCGCCTGCTCCTCGCTTCAGGAGGCGAATGTGGGCTCAGTCACGAGATTGCTCCGATTCACTAACGTAGCAACGCTTGTCGCGCTGCTCGTCGGCGGCAATGGCCCGTCGCCGCTCCACGCCGCGGAGTTGCTCAGGCTCACCCACGGCGTCGCCAGCGGCGACATCACAGCGACCGACGCCGTCGTCTGGGCCCGTGCGAACCGCGCGGCGCGGATGGTCGTCGAGTACACGCCGGTGGGCGCGCCGACTCGGCCACCTGCGCGCCGCGACGGCCCGTCCGTGACTGCCGTGGACGACTTCACCGGCAAGGTGGTCCTCACCGGGCTCACGCCGGACAGCCGCTACCTCTACTGGGTGCGCTTCGTCTCCGAAAGCGAGCAGGTCGTGTCAGAGCCCGGGCAGTTCCGGACGGCGCCGGCCGACGGCGTCGCGCGCGCCGTGACACTCGTGTGGTGGGGCGACCTCGGTGGCCAGGAGTACTGTCGCGACCCCGAGCGCGGCTATGCGCTCTTCCGTGAGATGGCGCGCCTGGCGCCCGACCTCGCGGTCGCCAATGGTGACTCGATCTACGCCGACAGCACGTGCCCGCCGGTCACCGCGCTCCCCGACCACCCGCGCAACGTGGTGAGCACCGATCCCGACGCCGCGCTCCACCAACTCGTCGACGTGAGCGACCCGCGCCTGGCGGCGGCGGAGGTGCTGGCCGCGTACCGCGGCAAGTGGAAGTACAACCTCGAGGATGACGCTTACAGGGCCTTCCGCGCCCAGACGCCGCACGTCTACCAGTGGGACGACCATGAGGTCATCAACGACTGGTCACCCCAGGAGGACAAGATCGGTCTGCTCCGCGGGACCGGGGACGCGCGCCCGATGACGGCGCTCAGTGGTCCCGGCCGGAAGGCGTTCTTCGAGTTCACGCCGATCCGGCCCAACGGCGAGCAGCGCATCTACCGCGCGCTTCGCCTCGGCCGCCTCGCGGAGCTGTTCGTCCTCGATCTCCGCTCGTACCGGGACGAGAACTTCGTTCCCGACGGGGACGGCAAGACGGTGGACGTGCGCTTCCGCAATGGCGAGCGGCGGCAGATCCGCGGCAAGGCCAAGACGATGCTCGGCGCCGCGCAGCGCGAGTGGCTGCTCCGGGGTCTTCGCGATGCCCAGGCGAGGGGCGTCGTCTGGAAGATCATCTCCACGGACGACCCGCTGTCGATTCCCACGGGAAGCTACCCGCTCTTCGCGCCCGAGGGCGCGATGACGCCGCTCTACACCGTGCGCGACGCCTGGGCCGCGGGGCGGCGGCTCAACACGGACACCGACGGCAACCAGGGGAATCCGTTGGGCGTCGAGTCCGAGCTACGCGCAATCTTGAAGACGCTCAAGGACGAGAAGATCACGAACCTGGTCTGGGTCGCGACCGACGTGCACCATGCACGCCTGCTCCGCTACGAGCCCGCCGCCGAGCTCGCCGGGCTCGTGTTCCACGAGTTCGTCGCAGGACCGACGAGCGCGGCCTCGGGCCCGCCGGCGCCGCTCTCCACGACCTTCGGGCCGATCGAGCTATTCGCGAAGGGCCGGCGGCCCGATCCGGCGCGGCCGAGCTTCCAGAACTTCGGCGTGCTCCGGATCGGCGCCGACGGACTGCTCACGGTGGAGGTCCGTGGCATCGATGGAGCGGTAGCGGCGGATGATCGCGGACGCGTGGGCGCGCTGACGCTGACGCCCCAGCGCTGATGGCGAACGTCGTCCTCGGTCCGCGTTAGTCTGCCACGCCCCGGGCGATGGCGTTGCGTAACAACGTGATGAACGCATCGCTCTCCCACGAGCCGCGAAAGGTGAGCGGCGTCGTGTCCGTCGGGTCGACGGTCCGGGACGCTCGGATGGCGGGGTTGTGGCAGTGGCCGAGCGCGAAGTACGTGACGCCGCCTTCGCCCACTGCACGCGTGTAGCCGAGCACGCGGGTCTTGCCGTCGGGCCGCAACGACGTGTCCGAGGGGTAGAGGGTGCCGATGGTGGGCGACGTGGCGTCCGGGCCGTAGTCCGCGGTCAGCAAGATTCGCGTCGAACCCGGGTCCTGGAGCTCGATGAAGTACGGCTCGTCCTCGACGACGAAGGACGCGGCGAGCCCTCGCGTCAGGCTCGTGTCGCCGACCGCCACGTCGACGCGGATCTTGCAGATCGGGGGATGGGTCAGGAAGTAGCTCCCGAGCAGCGCGTGATGCTCGGTCTTCACAGTGCGGCGCTGCCGCGCCCCTTCCACTCGCTCGGCGCGGCCTCCGCTGGTGCCGTGCAAGCCAAGCCAGTGGCCGCCCGCTTCGAGCCAGCGCTGGATGGCGCGGCACTGCGCGGCGTCGGGGTACGGGCCGGCCACGTAGGTGATCAGCAACCGGCTCACCGGTAGCCACTTTTCGAGGTCGGCGAAGTCGTTGGCGACCGAGGCGGGAACGTCCTGCTCCGCCAGGAGCCCGAGGAGCCGCAGGCGGGCATAGTCGTGATCGTGCCCGGCGCTCGAGCCGGGCGGAAAGCCGCCGGCGATGAGGTGCGCGCGTCCGGTCTTCGTCTCTGCCATCAGATCACCTCGCGTCCAGATTAGAATCCTGGCCATGAGCATCAGAGCCACGCCCGACCGCATCGACTCCTCGCGCGCCGCCCTGATCGTCTACGACGCCTGTCGCCGTGCCCTGACTCCCGCCGATCCCGCGCGGCGCGCGGCGATGCGGCCCGTCCTCGACGCCTGGGTCGCCCTGATCGGCGCCTGCCGCGCGCGCGCCATGCCCATCATCTATACCACCCCGGTCAGCCGGGCGGACGGCGCCGACGTCGTGCTGCTACCCACCGATCTCAGCGTCGAGACGGGGGTGCCGTCCCTCACCAACTGCGTCGAGGGCACGCCGGAGGCCGGCTTTCCGGAGGAGATTGCCCCCCGGCCCCAGGACTACGTGTACCTCAAGCGCCGTCCCAGCGCATTCTACGGCACCGGAGTGGCCGAGCTGCTGCGAGTGCTCCGCCGCACCGCGCTGGTGATCGGCGGCGGCGCGACCAATCGCGGCGTCGAGACCAGTGTCCGCGAGGCGTTCAGCATGGACCTCGACACCGTGGTCGTGCGCGAGTGCTGCTGGGGCGGCGACGCCGCGGCCCACGCCTACAGCCTCGACAAGTCCATGAAGATGTACGCGCGTGTCCGCCCCCTGGAACAGGCCCTGGCCATGCTCAGCGAGACAGGTGGATGACCATGCCGACAAAGCTTTCGTCAGTCCAGGCAGAGAGCTACGCACGAGACGGATTCTTGTCGCCCCTCGCGGCGCTCACGCGTGAGCAGGCGGGATCCTATCGCGGGAAACTCGAGGCGTTCGAACAAGCCGTCGGCGGACCGCTCACGTCCGATGGGACGGATCCGCGCTACCGGTCCCGCACGCACGTCCTCTTGACCTGGGTGCATGCGCTCGCTCGACAGCCTGCGATCCTGGACGCCGTCGAGGATCTCATCGGTCCCGATATCCTCGTGTACACCTCGACGTGGTTCATCAAGGAGCCCGAAAGCACGGCGATCGCCGCCTGGCATCAGGACGCCACGTATTTCGGACTGCGCCCGTACGTGCACGTCACCGCGTGGCTCGCGCTCACCGATGCGACGGCAGAGAACGGCTGCATGGAGTTTTTGCCCGGCAGTCACGGTCGCGGGCAGTTGCCCCATCGCGCGGGCGTCGTCGCCGGCAGCGTGAATCGTGCGGGGCAGGCGGTCGTCGGGGACGTGGACGACACGCCGGCGGTTCACGCGCCACTGCGCGCGGGCGAGTTCTCGCTGCACCACACGCTGTGCCTCCACCGCTCGCAGCCGAATCGGTCGTCCAGACGTCGGATCGGCCTGGCGATCAGCTACATCCCGACGCACGTGCAACACCTGGGCGTGCAGCACAAGACGCCGGCCATGCTGGTCCGCGGTGTCGATACGTTCGGCCACTTCGAGCTCGAACCCGCTCCGGCAGTCGATCTCGACGAGACCGCCCGGGCGGCCTATGCGCGCTCCTACGATGGCTACCGGGCCGCGTACGCCGAACAGGTCGCGCTCGAGCGTCGATGAAGGTTCCCGGCCTGGTTCACCAGAGTGGAAAATGACAGGCGACGTAGTGGCCGCCGCCGAGGTCGCGCAATTCTGGCTCGCTCGCCGCGTCGGTGCACACGGCGGGCCGGCCGTTCGCCTCGTACACCGGGCAGCGCGGAGCGAACCGGCAGCCGCGGACGGGCCGCTCGAAATCGAACACCCCCCAGGCGCCCCTCCGGGTGGTCGGCAGCGCGCGCGAGGCCTCCGCGCTCTTCCTGTCCACCAGCGCCGACCACAAGATCTGGGTGTAGGGATGGCGCGCCGCGCCGGCGATGCGGTCCGCGAGCCCCATCTCCACGATCTTGCCCAGGTACATCACCGCCACCTTGTGGCTGACGAGTTGCACGACCTCCAGATCGTGCGAGATGAACAGATAGGAAAGGCCCAGCTGTCTCTGGAGATCGCGAAGCAGGTTCACCACCTGAGCCTGGATCGAGACATCCAACGCGCTCGTCGGCTCGTCGGCCACGATGAAGTGCGCCCCGACCGCCAGGGTGCGCGCGATGCCCACGCGGCGCTTTTCCCCACCGGAGAGCTCCCGGGGAAAGCTGGAGAGCTTACTCTTCTTCAAGTTGACCTGCTCGAGGAGCTCGCCGGTCTTTCGCCCCACCTCGTCATCGCTCAGCCGATGATGCACCGTGATCGCCTCCCTGAGGAGGTCCCGTACGCGCATCTTGGGGTTGAGCGCCGCGTCCAGGTCCTGAAAGATCATCTGCATCTGGCGGCGCAACGGCCGTAGCTCGCGCGCGGACATCGCCGTAATGTCGTGGCCGTCGAAGACGATGCGGCCCGACGTCGCCGGTGTGAGCCGCAGAATGGTCCTCCCGATAGTCGTCTTGCCGCAGCCGGATTCCCCGACGAGACCGAGGGTCTCGTGCTCCTTGAGATAGAAACTCACCCCGTCCACCGCCGGAATGAACTGCTCCCGCCATCGGACCGCGGAGAGGACGCCCGCGCGCTGGCGGTAGTATTTTTTCAGGTTCATGACTTCCAGGATCGTTCTCGACATGGGACCCCGGGGCCAGGCTTACTCGGCGCACAGCCAGCAGCGCACGTGATGTCCCGGCATGACCTCCTGCAACTCTGGCTCGTGATGCGCGCATTTGTCCCGGATGTCGTCCGTCACGCGATTGCAGCGGGCATAGAACCGGCACCCCCGCGGGAGATCGACGGCATCCGGCACCTCGCCCTCGACGACGGTGAGGTAGCCCTTGTCCCGCACGTTCTGCACACTCGGTATGGACGCGAGCAACGCGGTCGTATATGGATGCTTGGGGGCGAACCGCGACGCGAGGACATCGGGCGCCGGGCCGTGCTCCACGACCGTCCCGCCGTACATCACCGCGACGTTGTCGGCGAGCCGCGAGATCGCCCTGATGTCGTGACTGATCAGCAGCGTGGCGATTCCGAACTCCGCTTTGAGCTCGGCCAGCAGCCCCACGATTTCGGACTGGATCGTGGCGTCCAGCCCGGTGGTGGGCTCGTCGGCGATGAGAAGGGACGGCTCGGACGCGAGCGCCATCGCGATCACCGCCCGCTGACACATGCCGCCCGACAGGCCGTACGGATGATTATCGAACCGCAGACGCGGAGAATCGATCTTGACCCGCTCGAGCCAGTGGAGCGCCCGCTCCTTCGCTTCCCCCGGGTCTTTCGCCCGCGTGTGCAGACGAATGGCCTCGGTGATCTGGTCACCGACACGAGCGAAGGGATTGAGCGCCGACTTCGGGCTCTGGAAGATCATGGCGATTTCCTTCCCCCGCACCGGCGCCATGAGGCGCTCGACGGTTTTCCGCCAGCCGGTCTCGTCCTTGGATACCTCCAGGATCCTGCCGTCGCGCTCCTCCAGGCGGACGTAATGTTCGAGATCCTGGAGCAGGTTGTGCTCGACCCCGTCCGCTCGGAAAGTGATCCTGCCGCTGATCACGCCCGGGCCGGCGCTAACCAGGCCCGTGATCGAGAGCGCGGTGACGCTCTTGCCGCTGCCGCTCTCGCCCACCACGCCGAGGGTCTCGCCCCTGGCGATCGACAGCGTCACGCCATCCACCGCGCGAATGAACGCCTGCTTGCTCCGGGAGTAGAAGTAGGTGCGCAGGTTCTCGATCTCGAGAAGCGGCGCACCCGTCACTTCCCGCCCCTGTCTTCGAGGATGCCGTTCAGCCCGTCGCCCAACAGGTGGAAGCCGAGGATGGTCAACAGGATGGCCAGCGCCGGCGCGGTCGACGGCCAGAACTTGCCCTGGAAAAAGTAGTTGGCGCCCGCCTGGACCATGTTGCCCCACGAAGGCATCGGCTCCTGCACGCCGAAGCCGAGATAGCTGAGGCTGGTCTCGATCAGAATCGCTTCGCCCATGCCGATGGTGGCCCTGATGACAAGGAGCGGCCCGCAGTGGTACCAGAGGATGTGCTTGAGAACAATCACGTGCGACGGCAGACCCAGGACATGGGCCGCCTCGATGAAATGCTTCTGGCGCAGAAACGCGATCTTGCCCGTCACCAGCGACGCGACCACGGGAACGCCGGTCACGCCCACGATGATCATGATGTAGTAGATGTCCGCCTTGAACGCCGCGATCACCAGAAGGATCAGGACCAGGCGCGGGAACGAATCCACCAGATTGTTGAAATAGGTGACGAGGACCTCGACCGCGCCCCCGCGGTAGCCGGCCAGCGCGCCAAGGGTCGTGCCCACCACGAGCGAGATGACGATCGCCACGAGGCCGGGGAGGAAGTACGCCTGAATCGCCACGATCAGCCGGGACAGAATGTCCCGGCCGAGGAAATCGGTCCCCAGCAGATGGCCGGCGCTTCCGGGCGGGGCATTCAAGAGATCGAATCGGATTTGCTCGGGGTCGTGCGGCAACCAGTTGAAGACGCCCAGGACGTACGACACCAGCACCAGGGCGACGATGAGCAGGCCGTAGCCGACGTAGGCCAGATCCAGAGTGTCGGCGCTCCTCCACACGGGCAGGTCCGAGGTCTCGCGGCCTTCGCCCGCGATCTGGGAGTATCGTGTCATTCAGCCCAGCCCGCGCCGCGCCGCTGCTTCGATGCACGGGGATTGACCGCGACGTACACCACGCGCTGGAGCAGGCTCCCCAGACGCACCAACGTCGCCGCGATCATGACGATCCCCATGATCGCGGGGAAGTCCCGATCCTGCGCGGCTTGCCAGGCCATCCGCCCCATGCCCGGCCAGTTGAAGACCTGTTCGACGATGACCGCGCCACCCAGGATGAACGGGATCTTGGACGCGATGATCTCGGTCATCGGGATCAGGAGTCCCTCCTTGAACGCGTGCCGCCAGACGGAGGCTCCCTTGGCGCGGGCGGTCCGGATGTAATCCTCGGCCATGACGCGGCTCAGCTCTTCGCGCAGGTAGCGAACGACCTCGCTCACCGTGCCGTTGCCGATGCCGAGCACGCAGATGGGCAGCAGGGAATACAGCCAGGCCCGGTCCGCCGTGGCCGAGGCCGCAGAGACCAGCGGGAAGACGCCGAACGTGTGGCTGAAGAGATAAATGGCGACGTAGCCGAGCCAGAACACGGGCAACGCCGACACCAGATAGGCCAGCAGGGTGAACGGCCGATTGAGCGGGGTCGCACCGCGCACCGAGGAATGCAGGGCGATGGGCACGGCGATGAGCAGGGTGACCAGCATCGAGCCGAGGGTAAGGTAGAGTGTGCTCAGCCCCACCCGCACGATTTCGCCGAACACCGGCAGGCCCGTGCGAATAGACGTCCCGAAGTTTCCCCGCAGCAGGTTGCCGAGCCAGGACACGTATTGGACGTACCACGTCTTGGGGACGCCCAGCGCGTCGCGGACGCCGGCCCGGGCCTCGTGGCTCGGCATTTGCCCCTCGAGCAGCACGCTGAACGGATCGCCGGGTGCGAGGAAGAGGATCACGAACACCACGAAGCTCACTCCCAAGAGCAACAGGGCGGTGAGCGCCAGCTCCCTGGACAGGACCAGGGTGACGGGTCTAAGCGCGGAGAGCTTCACGGCTTCGGCCGCGAAGACCGGCGGCGCGATCCCGAAGGTCCCGGACCGCGCCCGCCACTCCGCGTGCGGCGTGCCTACTTCTGATCGGCGGCCGGGATGAACCACTCATCCGCGAACGAGAAGAACTTGTAGGGATGAATGGCCACGCGGCGCAGCTTCTTGTGATAGCCGCTGTAATTCGTCAGGGTCCACAGAAAGGTGTAGGGCGCCTCCTCGGCGAGGATGGCGTGCAGCTTGCGATTGATCGTCCGGCGCTTTTCGTGATCGAGCGTCAGCTTGCTCTCCACGATCAGGCCGTCCACCTCCGGATTGGAGTAACCGCCGAAGTTGTTCTTCCACTCGCCGATTTCAGCCGAGTGAAACAGGGATGAAATATCGGCCGAGTCATCGAACACCCACGAGGCGAAGATGATGTCGAAGTCGTGCTCCTGGAAGACGCTCTCCTTCCACGCCTGCCACTCCTTGAACTCCACCTTGATCGCCACCCCGATGTTCTTGAGGTAGTTCTGAAAGGCGAGCACGACCCGCTTCACCGCTTCGCTCTCCTTTTCGATCGGCACCTTGAGCGACAGGGTGAGCTTCTTGCCGTCCTTTTGCAGCGTGCCATCCGGCCCCGGGGCGAAGCCGGCCTGCCTCAGCAGCGCGACCGCTTTCTGCGGATCGAACGGCAGCGGCCGGACGTCCAGGTTGTACGCCCAGCTCCCGGGCGCGAACGGACCGGAGACGAGCGTCCCCTGGCCGTTGAAAAATGAATCCAGCACCTCCTGCCGATTCACCGCATACGTGAACGCCTGGCGCACGCGTTTGTCCGCCAGGAGCGGACTGCGCAAGTTGTAGCCGAAAAACGCGTACGACAGGGCGTTGTACGGCTGCAGGACGAAACGCTTGTCGCCCTGGAGCTCCGGAATATCCCGCGGGTTGACCAGCACGACCATGTCGATCGCGTTGAACATCAGCGCCTGAGTCATGATGTTCTGGTCGGCGAACGGCTTGGAGATGAATCGGTTGATGTGCGGGCGGCCCTTGAAGTAATTCTCGTTGGCCACCAGAACGATTTCCCGGTCGGTGGTAATCGTCTTGACGACGAACGGCCCGGTGCCGATCGGTTGCCGGACGAACGGATCCTCGCGCGTGAGGTACAGAGGGTGGGACGGGCCGTGCTTGGGGATCACCTTGAAGCTGAACTTGGCCAGCGCGTTCAGGATCGGCCGCTTGAGCGTGAACTGCACGCCGTAGTCGCTGAGCTTCTCCACGCTCTCGATGAACTCATAGCGCACCTTGAGGGGAGTGGTCGTCTTGGGATGCATCATGATCTTGTAGGTGAACACGACGTCGTCGGCCGTGAACGGCTTCGCTTCCTCTCCCTCTTTCGGGTGCCACATCACGTCCTTGCGCAGGAAGAACGTGTAGGTACGACTGTCCTTGGACGTCTCCCAGCGCTCCGCCAGCTCGGGAACGATTTCCTGCTTTTCGTCGATCCCGACCAGGCCGTTGAACACCAGCTCCGTGATGCGCAGAGAGACCATCTCGTTGCTGGTGATCGGGTCCAGAGTCGAGGGGCGGCCGTATTCGCCGTAGCCGATCGTGCCTCCGTCCGGCCGGCCGTCGTTCTTGGGTCCCGCCGGGGACACCGGCGGCGTCCCGACGACAACAGCGAGGATCGACAGCACGACGACAATTCGCTTGTTCATAGTCTTCTCTGCCTCGCGATGACTCGTGATTAAAAGATCTTCACGTCCCCGGCGCTCTTGTGCTCCATGGCGTACATCCCCTGCATGGCCTCCTGGATCCGGCGGACCACCGGGAAGTGCTTGCTCATCTCGAAATAGATCTCCAGGCTTTCGGAAAATTGTCGGCCACGGTAGTACGCCGCGGCCAGGTGGACGAGCATCACCGGATCATTCGATTCGATCCGGTTCTTGTTGCTCTTGTCCCGTCCCGCCTCCAGGTACGCGACCGCGCGTCCGTAGTCTCCACGCAAAAGATAGAGACGGCCCAGGGCGATGTTCAGCGAGCGTGTCTTCCTGCCCTCACCGGCCTCGGCCGCGCGCGTGGCCCAAGGCTCGATGCTGGCGCAGCCGGCCTTCGCCCGCGCACATCCGAGGAGGATCTCCGCCAGCAGCTCGGGCTCGGCAGGCTGCCCCTGGGCCAATGCTTCCCAGACCGCCATGGCCTCACCACGTCGGCCCTGCAGGTACTGGGCCGTCGCATACCGTACCCGTGCCCGATTCCGCTGCGGCAGCGGCGCGGTCGCGACGGCCAGAAAGGCGCCGGTCGCCCGGAGCGACAGCTCCACATCACCGGCCTCGGCGTAGGCCGCGCCGAGGTAGTAGTCAGCGGTCGGCTTGATCTGAGTATCGGCCGCCGCCTTCTCCAGATAACGCACGCTCGCCTGCCGATACATCGCCGCCAGATCACCGAGGGCGGCGACGTCATAGAAGCTGATCGTCTTGGTCTCCCCGAGCGCCTCGGTGTAGGAGGCTGCCTTCAGGTCTGCCAGCTTGACCAGCTCCAGGCTCTTGTCGGTCAGGCCCGCGCGGGCGTAGACCGTCAGAAGATTCTCCAGCATGCGCGCCGACGGACTGGAGCCGACCCTCTTCAGCGCCGCGTCACCCATTCCCACTGGATCTCTGTCTTTGAGCCCGGCTTGGCTGTAGACGGCCGCGAGCGCCATCTGGACTTCCGGATCGGCGGTATCGACGGTCGCCCACTGAGCGCGCGCCGCTTGCGCGTTCTTGCCGAGGAAGTGACTCAGACCGAGACTGGCTCCGGCGATGGCCTTGTCGCGAGGCTCCAGCCCTCGCTGCGCGCTGAACCGCTCGAGATACTTCGTCGCTTCTCCGGCGTTCCCGTTCTCGAGCAGCGTCTTGCCGAGGTACAGAGTCACGAAACGGCTTCCCCCTGCACCGCGAACGGCCACGAGCTTCTTCAGATAGTCGAGCTGGACCGTGATTCCCGCTTCGTGTAATCCGCGATGGAGCTCGGCATTGCCGAGGTAGATCATGCCCAGCGTCAGATAGGCGGCCGCGCGACGGCTCGGATTCAGCGCCGGCAGATCCGCCTGCAGCGTACGGGCAGCGTCCTCATAGTGATGCTGCTCATACAGCCGCATCGCGCGCACCACCGCGTCATCCGACGCCGACGCCGCCCCGGCCATCAGGCCGATCAATGCCGACACAAGGGTCACGCCCAGCCGCGCCACCTGCTAATCCCTCATCTTCGTGAGAAAGATCTGGTCCCACTGGTCGACCTGAGCCCGGAACGCGATCACCCCATCGGCGGAACTGGCGATATCGTGATTCATCTTCGTGTCGGTCTTGAGCGCCAGGTTCGTCTTCCGCGCCAGATCCGCGACGTAGATGGGGTTGTATTCCTGAAGATCGTTCCTGACGTACACGATGCGGTTGCTGTCCGGCATCCACGCAGGACCCCGTTCAACGTCCGGGACCACGTCCGTCGCCACGACCTTGGCGGCAAGCCCGTCGCCCTGCGTCGGGTCGGAGCCGTCGGCGGCGATCACCAGGATGGCCCAGACTTTGGGGTCGCCCGCCGGGTTGTAGTTGGAGTAGAAGGCGATTTTCTTCCCATCCGGCGACCAGACCGGACGAAGATCGTCGTGCGTCCACGTGGTCAAGGCCTTGAGCGTCTCTACCGGCTTCCGCACATCCTCGATCAGATAGATGTCGTGGTTTTCGTTGCTGCCGTGGATCATCACGATCTTCTGGCCGTCCGGGGACCACTGAGGGTACAGGTGCGGTTTGGCCCCCCAGGTCAGTCGCGTCACGGCCCGGGTCGTCACGTCCAGGAGATAGATATCCCCTTCGCCGCTGCGGCCCGATACGAACACCAACTGATCGGCCACGGGCGACCAGTGAGCATGGCCGTCCTTCTCTTTGTGATCGGTCAGCCGGGTCGTCTTGCCATCGAGCGCGCGCAGATAGAGATCGTAGTTGCCCGTTCCGCCGTTGCTCATGAAGACCAACCGGTCACCGGTGCGCGACCACGTGATCCCGGCGTTGTAGCTGATATCCTCGACGATTCCCGGGAAAAAGAACTTCGGCTTCGTACTGCTCTCGGACAGTTGGTAGTAGATGGTGTGAACCACCGTGCCGTCCGGACGCGCGATCACGATCTCCTTCTTGTCCCCCCGGCTACGTTCAAGGGCGATCAGCGCTCCCGAGGGAGACCAGACCGGATTCGAATCGTTGCGACCGGATTCAACCGGTATCAGCGGGCGGACGTACAGAAGCTCGATCGCCGGCGCCGGCGGCTCCTGCAGGAGGTCCTCGGGCGCGTGGAGCCCGGCGATGGACCGGGCCGCGACGCCGATCGCGGCAATGGCCGTCACGGCGACCAGCACGCGCAAGGCCGCGTACACGCCACTGCTGCTCTTCAAGCCGAAGCCCATTCTCCCCTACGACTGTTGGTCTTTGATCTGAGCCCAGTACTTCCGCGCGGCCTCCCGACTCTGCATGAAGACCGGATTCCCTTCGAGCCCTTTCGGGAAGAAGTCGATGTACTCGCGCCATGCGAGATTGGCGTTGTGCGCGATCGCGTCCTTTCTGGTGACCAGGTAGAGCTTGTGATACGACAACGCCAGATAGAAATAGGTGTTGTGCAGGGCCTCGTCGTAGTGGGCGGTCGGGAAGAAGCGGGTGTTCTGCTTCGCGGTCTGAAGATTCTGTATCGCTTTGGCGAACAATCGCGCGGCGGTGTCACGGTCCTTTTCGACCAGGGTGTTTCCCTTCTCGTAATAGGCATGCCCGAGATTGGTGAAGGCCACCGCGAACTGCTTGGAGATGAGCTGCTGGTTCTGGGGCAACGAAAGGACGCTCTCGAACTCGCGGATCGCGGCATCGTAGTCGTTCTTGTCGTCCAGGTAGATCCGCGCGAGCCGGTGGTGCGCTTCGGAGTAATCTGGGTGCTTCGTGTCGGTGCTGCCATAAGCCTCAATGGCGCCGTTGATATCGCCCTTCTGCGCCGCGCGCTCCCCGAGCTTGAGATAGTCCCGCTGCAGCGCAATCTTACGGTCCCCGGTGCGGTCCTCGATCTTCTTATCGAACTCGACGACCTCTTCCCAGTCGCGGTAGTCCTCGCCCACCGTGAGCTTCACCGTGTGGAACCCCAGGCCCACCGGCTTGCCCTCCAGGATCGGAGTCTTGCCGAGTTGATCGCCGTCGACGAATACCGCGGCGCTGGACGGTTCGGAGTCCACCTTGAACGAGGCGTTGTTGACGCCCAACACGAACTCCCGGCTGTCCCCGTTCTTCTCCAGCTTGATCTTCTCGTTCACCTGCTGGTACCCGTGCCGGTAGAGCAAGAGCGCGTAGCTCTTGCCCAGGCGGATCGGGACTTCGGCTTTGCCGTCGGCGCCGGTCGAACCGGCCCAATCATTGTTGAGGTAGACATTCACCCGGGGCAGCGGCGCCACGTCCGGCGCGAGCCCGCCCTTCGCGGAAAGAAGGAAATAGCTCCGGGCGCGTTCCTCTTCGCCCTCGCGAGACACGCGGCGCACGACCCGGTCGCCGACCTTGATCTTTTCGCCCTTCTTGAGGTCCTCGACTTCCGCCAGTGACCCTGCGTCCTCGGCCCGTTTGACCTTGAGCCGGCCCGTCTCGCGATACTCCGTCGCCTTGCCGGCTTCGCCGCGCGCGGCGGCCGTCAGCGTGAGCTCCGTACCCCGGCTGACCCGATACGGCTTGCCGATATTGACGCGATAGCTGCCGCCCTCGACCGCGACGATCGCCCCTTCGAAGGGAAATCGCTCCATCACGTTCGCGGCGATCTCTCTGGCGGCGCTCGTGATGGCGCCGGCATCCCGGGCCCGGGTGACCTGGCTCAGAATCAACCGCCCGTTCGAGGTGTAGAACTTCGCCTCCATGACGAAGCCCTTGTCGTCCTTGGCGACGCTGCCCACGACGATCATGTCCACCGTTTTTCGGAGCGGGGTGTCCTGCCAGCCCTTGGTGGCAATTCGGTCGATGCCCAGCTTGAGGCGCTTGACCTCAGCCTCGAGTTCCGCGCTCGGCACCTCTCGGAAGACCGTGTACTTGAAGAGCTGGCCCGAGACCGCGCTTTCGGTCTGGGCGGCGATGTCCCTGAGATCCACACCCAGGGTGTTGCCGGCAAACCGGTGAACGCCGACGCGGATCTGTCCCGGCGTGGCCGGAGAGAAGTACCGCTGGATATTGACCTGCCCCTCCAGGGTGACGAGGGTCTTCCACTCGTCGGGGATGTGGCCGGGCGCTGAAAGCGCCAGTCGCACCTTTTTGCCGGGCGCGCCGTCATCGGTGAAGGTGTAGGCTCCGCGGTCGTCGGTCTTGCCGACCGGTCGTTCGTCGAGGGTCACGACCACGCCGGCCACCCCACGCGTGTAGCCATACTGCTCGGTCAGGGCGGTGACGTTGATGAGCGTGCGTCGGGACAGCGCGACTTCGAGCCGCCGCCCGGGCTCCAGCTCGCCCGTCTTGTGCCAGGTCGAATATCCGGTCTTGCGGACGGTGACGGTGACGCCCGTCTTCGGCAGGTTCTTGTATCCATACACGAACTCGCCTCGGGCGTCCGTTTTGCCGACTTCCTTGTCGTTGACCTTGACCGTGGCGTCTCCAACCGGAGCCCCCTTGTCGGTGGCGGCCAGGGTCATGAAGCGCGTGGCCTGCAGATCAGCGTCGAAGGAGTACTTCCCGACAGTCCCGTCTTTTGGCAATCTCACCAGAAAGCTGGTCTTCCACGGCTCGATGCGGTAGCCGGGCAGTTCCTTGACGACGATCACCTCCACCTCCGCTCCGGGCCTTCGATGAAGGGTCTTGGCGAAGACCCCCTGGCTGTCGGTGACGCCCTGTGCCCGTCCGTCCACCACGACCTTCGCCTCGGGCGTCGGCTGACCGTCGAGGCGCGCTTTCACTTCGAGATCCAGTCGGGGGCCACCACAGGCGGCGAGCAGCAAGGCGACCAACGAAATGGCGCCCGACCGGATCGTAGGCTTGATCATGGGATGTCCTCTCATCGAGAAGCGCGCGATGGACCTACAGGGTAGGCGCTTGAATGTTCACTTCCCCGGGATTGATGATCTTATCCTCGTCGGATCTGGATCCCTGGATGGTCTTGCGCGTACCTTCCTGGATCTGCCGAAGCTTGAATTCGATTTTTTTCCGGGTGTGCTCTTTTATCTCCACGGTCTGCGTGTCGGTCTCATACCCGATGCGGCTCGCCTCCACCCGATACGTGCCCGGCCGGAGACGACCCTTCGTCGACTCGAACTTTCCGTCAGCATCGGTGGTCACGGCATGGGAAGCTTGCTCGACGGGCACCGTGGTGTTGATCATGTTCACCACGGTGCCGTGAAGACCCTCCTTCGCCATCGGCTGTTTGTTGGCGCCCACGAGTTGTACCGTGCCGTGTATTTTGGCGGCGCACGCCGGAAGCAACATCGCCAGTGCAATCGCGCCGACCGTCGAGCAGAGTTTTGTATTCATACCCTCTCGTCTCCGCGGGAAAGAGTGCCAATCCTGCTGTTTTCAAGTATGACTTTTGGGCCGGCGATCACGCGCACGATTAAAAGTTCCCCTGCGTCGCGAAGCCTTGTGGGTCCTGAGCGAGAGAACACCAGCTGGTGTGGGCAGCCATCACGGTGCGCTGCGACGCGATGGCGAGGACAGGAACGCCGGGTCGCTGACCGCCAAGTCTAGTGAGCCTCGCGCGGCGACCCCATACTCGGCGGCCCAGTGCAACAAATTTGCCATGATTCATATCAGGCGTTTCGGCTCCGAAGTGGCGCGGAAATGCTCCGCCTCGCGAGTATTCGGGGACAAATGGGCGATCCTTGGACGGGAACGAGGCAAAAAGACACGGGGCGACGCCCCGGGGCGCCGCTGTCGTAGAATTCTGGCGTGCGCATCGCCACGTCGATCGTGACCTGGCGCCTGCCGATCATCGTCGGCACGGCTGCGCTTGCGATCGGCTGCCGCCAGGAGGCGCCTCTGGCGCCCGCGATGGCCGCCAAGGTCGCCGAGATCGCCGAGGTAAAAGGCCTACCACGCCGTCGCCATCACCGACGACGCGACCGGGTTTGCGGCGATCACGTCGACCCTGGCGAGCGGGAGACTGATCTACCGCGTCGAGATCTGGACGATCGAGGCGCCGGCGCAGGCGGGCGCGGACCGGTGAGATGATCGGCGAGCCGTCGATCGTCGGCGGGGGCCGAGGGGCTTGGGCGTCGCCGTCGCGCCGCGTGAAGTTTCGGGCTAG
>WNFH01000654.1_pt1 | contig 22363 bp, 21 predicted proteins | sample 5400411 | NCBI WGS metagenome assembly WNFH01 (sample SAMN13153347, study PRJNA577476) | soil metagenome | isolation source: 200 cm saprolite under Douglas fir tree site 2 hole 3 | place: USA:California | collected 2015-04-18 | reverse complement strand
GACGAATGCCGGCTTTGAGCAGGATTACAATGCGCAGCTGGCCGTAGATCAGGGGAGTCTGCTCATCGTCGCATGCGCGCTCTCCAATCACCCCAACGACAGTCAGGAAGCCGAGCCTACTCTGGCGGCCCTGCCGTCCGCGCTCGGCGTGCCCGCAGCGGCGGCGCTGGATGCCGGGTACTTCGGCCCCGCGACGCTGGCGGCCTGTGCGAAACGTGGCATCGAGCCCTACACCGCGACAGGGCGTGATCCCCATCATCCCGAGCTCGCAGCAGCGGTTCGCGCCGCTGCCTGACCCGCCGCCTGAGGACGCCAGCTCCCAGGTCAAGATGGCGTACAAGCTCAGGACCGCCCTGGGCAAAGCGATCTATGGCGCACGCAAGTACACCGTCGAACCGGTGATCGGGATCATCAAGGAGGTGCTGGGCTTCCGCCAGTTCTCCTTGCGTGGCACGCAGGCGGCGGCAGGCGAGTGGTGTCTGGTCTGTTTGGCGTTCAATCTCAAGCGCTTCCATACCTTATCCTGGGCGTAATGCGGGACGGGGGCCTCCTTCCAGGTCATTGGGCACCATCTCCGTCCCTGTTTTGCCGACGACCGCGTTCCTTTCTGGTACTCCTGCCTGTGCCGTAAACGACACAGGCACTAGCGGAGCGGCTGGCATGACTCCTATTCCCTTCTCTCCGACAAGCTGCTAGATGCCGAACATTTCACCCAGGCGGATAGCATGTGGGTTCTCTGCACTGTGCAGGCGCCTCATTCCAATATGACACCCTCATTGTTCACCCTTTCATTAGGAGGGCTAAAGGCTCCTGACTGTGCAAGATATGCAACACCTATCGCAAGGATGGCCAGTACCAGGAAGGCAACCAGTATATCTTGCATCACTTTATCATCTTCTATCTCGCTCACGTATTGGTGTAACTTACTGAAAATTTCTGTCAGCATCTCATCGGAGGTAGCACCTCGCTGAAATGAAAGATACTCTCGCCCGTCTAACATGCCGAGTACGCGTGATGAAACACCACGTTCGACGAGTGGAATTATAGGTTTCTTCTGAGCTTCGGCATAGCCGATCTCTTGATGAATATACTGTGATTGCTTACTTTTGTGTGTAAGCAGTACAAGAACAATGTCCGACGTCTTAATGGCCTGCTGAAGCTTAGCAGCAACATACTCTCCAGGGCGGCTATCATCTTCGAAAAGATACATTTCCCAACCCATCGCCTCAATCCGCTCTTTCAGCGGCTGCACAAGGGCTATATCTTTGCTGCTGTGACTACAAAAGATGTTCATAGTATCCTCCTACTACAAATTATCAGTTAATCCAGGTTCCAACTCCGTCTTCATGGGTAACTTCTAAATGCCGAACTCCTCTTCTAACTGAGCGGCATGGGCATTTTCGTAGCCGGTCAGCTCGTCGAGGTAGTCTGAAGTGATCTTGACGTTGCTATGTCCCAAGCCCTTACTGATGTCCGTGAGCTTCGCGCCCTTCTTGTTCATCGTCACAGCCCACGTGTGGCGTGGAACTTGGAGGTACCCAGGTACATTTCACAGATGTTCGCCAGTGTGCGCGTACTGATGGCCTCGCCACGGTTGCGTGGTGAGAAGGACACCCAGATCGGCGCATCGCCTGTCAGGGTGAGCAGCTGCCCTGGATACACCGTTTCCAGATAGGCATACAAGGCCTCGGTTGTCTTGGCCTCCAGGCGGTTCGTGAAGTGCTTGTTGCCCTTGCAGCGCTCAAACTCGATGATACAGGTATTCCCATCGCGGCGCAGGTGCTTATACCTGAGTCCCGCAATCTCACTCACCCGGCGACCCGTCGCCAGGGCAACCGATAGCAGGGCATAATCGCGCAGGCCTTCAGGAGTTGACCTGTCGATCCCCGCGAGTCCTGATTTGACACGGGTACCTGCAATCGGCCTGGCCGCATTCTTGGAGCGCACAACACGCCGTTTCACCCGTTCCATCGGATTGTAGGGGAGAACATCGTTGCGTATGGCATACTCGTAGAAGCTGCTGACGATGGCTAGGCGCTGATTGAAGGTTGACGGTGTCACTGCCTGCCCTTCTCTTGCGCTGTAGCCTGCCCATCCTTGTGCTAGAGGCGCCAGAGTAGCAGGTTCACTATCCAGGTCGAGGCCTGCCCCGGCTAGCATTGATCTGAATGAGTGCAGCGTGCTTTCATAGGCGTGGCGCGTCTTGTGGCTCTCAGAGCGACCGTGTTTCTCATCCAACCATGCGATGACTGCCTGATCGATATTGAGGACCTGGGGTGCCTGATAGATTGTGACCTGGGTATCCTCATTGCCTCCAACTTTATCTTAACGTGATCCACTAAGAGCGAAAATACTTCATCATCTTATTTCTCATTTCCTCTGAGATAGGTTCACTATACATATTCCCAATTTCGTCATGTACATGAACTGCCACAGGAAATACTTTGCGTCCAAGTTTGCCCAGTTCGCCGAGATCCTTAAAGTGGTAGCGATACGAATGCTTTTGGCCTGGTTGTATAGCAGTCCCAAAGGGTTGACTCATATGTGAGGTAAAGCCCATACCGAAATCAGTGAAGCCTTTGGTTTGTAGTTGGCCGTCAATGATGACCTCAAATTCTACGCGGTTGACATAGGAAGGAACCGTTCCTACATTCAGTGCAGAAACATTGAGAGCAGGAACGTGGTCCAAATAAGGCGGTTGTGTATATCCTGCAAAGGTGTAGCCAAGCTGAATTTGTAAATGGAAGCGTGGAGGGCCGAAAATAGTGGGAAAGTAAAGGTGACGAAGCTCCGGTTCGTTCGTCACCCATGATTCTAGTTCATCCAAGCCAAAAATCTGATAATGCTTGATATCCCGATTCTCTAATCGGCATTGCTGAATAAATTTCTCGCGAAACTCCGAGTTGACTTCCACATTGGTAACAAGAACATAGACACCTGGCTTTTTCTTTTGTATGAGGTGACTGTGGAGTTCACATTTATTATTCGGATGGCATTTGTAGAGGTCTAGAAGCTGTTTACGTGAGTTAACTTGGCCGTTACGCGCTGTCACCTTGTGTTTAAATTGAAAAACAACAAGTTGTCCTGGTTGAAGTATTTCATTTCTTAAAGGTGATATAGACTCAGGACGCCATTCTCCTAACAGCTCATCGACTTCTCCATCGATACCTCCGTCCTTTCCTACACCACCTAACAGGAATCCTTTAAATTGTGAACCAAGCAAGAGACCACACAGCTCGGTGAATCGTTCTGGTCCTAGGTTATCGAATGCATAAATGAATGCTGGCTTCGCCATGTATCTTATCCTTCAGTTTGATAATTGTTAACCCACGGTTCGCTGTAGTTTCGCGAAGCCAGGTGGCAAGCCAGTTCCTTCTAGTGAGGGAGACGGAAACTCTGCTATGGTATTTCCCTCTCCAGGCGGATTCATATAAAAAATGAGCGAACCGTGGGTGTTAAGATAACAATTGTTAAGATAACAATATTGCCAATCCAAATTGGCTGGCTTGTAACTGACACTTCCCTATTTCGACTAAATACCATTAGTTGCAATATACCACGCTTTTAGAACGTCTGTCTACTTAATGAGTATGGTCCAGGACCTTTATCCAGGTCATTGTACTATACTCATCTTGCCAATATTCTCAATCAGACGCCTGAATGCCGCAGTCGAAGTGTGCGGCGTCCACACAGACCTACGATAGCCAGATAGAGAGTGGCACGAACCAGTACGCTGGCAAGGTGGAAGATCAACTGGGATTGTAGCAACAACTCTGCCTCATTTCCTGGTTCTCGGACCGGTTTGGTGACAATAAAGTAAACCAAATCGGCCTGAGAACTGGTAACAATGACCAGAGCCGCTACAAACTTCTTAGAGGATTATGCAAGAGCCAGAGGCCTTCTCGAATGTGCAATCCACACCAACAAACGGGTCCAAGAACCTACAATTCTGTCAAACGGCAAGAAGGAGTGTCAATCGCTCTTCATCTCCGCTGACCGAATCTCGTTGCGCAGACGGCGAATATGTTCACGATAGGCATCTTCTGGCTGCCGGTAGCCAAGTTTTGGCCTATCTCCCATGGAGACATGCCACTTGCGGAAGGCCAGCCCTATCTCCATTTGATAGAGCGCCTTCACACGCTGCCACTGCCTGATGCCACTCTTGCGCAGAACACGTCGCTCCTCTTTCGTGCGCTGGAACGAGTTTTGCAGTAGCGCATATTCATTGACCATCACAACGCCATTGCTCACTTCTACTGCCAGAAATTCGCGTATTATTGCCGCTTCGTGGGCTAATCCTTTGACGAGAATGTAAAGCAGAGCCACCTGCGCCAGGAACGGGGGAATGTAATCGCCAATGATGGCGACAAGCGAGAAAAGAGCAATACTAGCGTCATCGGGGGCAACGTGAATGGCCCTACCGGCCTGGAAGTCGACAAAATCATAGAAGCTGTGCAACCCTACGGCGATAGCATAGCCTAGCAAGGGAATGACTATTTGTTTCCAACGCACCCGCGTATGGCGTATGTAGCCAAGACCGGCTCCAAAGCAGGCGGTGAAGGTCGAGTGGCCCAACCAGCCGAGCATAATCCTTCCGACTATAAGAAATACCAGCGTATCCTTAGGATTATTCGCAAAATAGCTAAAATTTTCTACAAAGGCAAAGCCCGCGCCGATCAATGCCGCGTAGACGATGCCATCGGTCACGTTGTCGAACTCATCGCGCAGGATGATAAAGAGCAATATCAGGCCCAGGCCCTTGACCGTCTCCTCGGTCACGCCCGCGTTGAGTCCGTCGAGTGCAGAGCGCATCACCTCACTAGCATTTGACCCGAGCAGATTTTGCACAATGTTATCCACATTCTGCTCGACAAAAAATGCCGGTGGTATGGCGATGATGGCTCCCCACAAGAAAGCAGCCAGGCGCAGAAACCATGGTTCGCGTTCGTAGCGGTCCATGAAGTTAACCAGCAGATTGATGCCTATAGCAGGCAACAGTGGAATAGTCAGCGCCGCCAGAACGGTTGATATGCCATTCTGCGCGAGGGCATTAAGACCTAAGAGGCCGTTAAGTATAATGGTGATAGCTGCACTTATGAACAGGATTGCCAGGCCGACACCTGCAATGAACCAGCGTGTACGTACACCCATGCGCTGCGGCAATGCGAATTGCATGGTGATGCCTGCACCAAGCACACTTTCTTCCTCTTCGTCCCATGGTTGTGCCATGTATTCTGGATCAGGTTGAACAGGAAGAGCAGGTGCCGATGCTGTGTTTCGTTGCCCATTCTGTTGGGCAGGGGGAACTGAGCGTTGTACGAGTTGCTGCCAGGAGGATTGTTGTGTAGGAGATTGCGGCGGTGGGGCAAACGACGGCATTTTCGACACGGTTTGCCCTTTTCCATCGTAGGCTGAGGGTCGTGCTCGTTCAAGAAAGATGCCGTTGGATGGTGCAGGCAGGTCTGCTGGTGCTGTTATTCGCCTTATGGGGCGTGTATCCATGCGGCTGACGATATCAGCCCACGGCATGTTGTCTGGATCAGCAGATGCTTCTGAGCAAGCGGAGTTCGGTTCCGCGGATCTGCCAGTCAACGGAGCAATCAACTGCAGCATGGTGTTGCCCAGGATGACAATGTCCTGCGGCTGCACTGAAAGGCTGTCACCACTAGGGACAGGATGCCCATTCACGCGGACAATGTTCTGCGTGGTCAGATTGATAAGATGCCAGCCATGCTGATCCAATCTGAGACGCGCATGCTCACGCGACACAGTTGGATCCAGCAAGACGATATCATTATTGAGTGCACGCCCAATGGTGGTCTCACGGCGCGTGAGTACATGCACCAATCCTTCTTCTGGCAACCAGCCTGATGGATATCTGCCCTGGGCGTTGGTTATCGCGTTGGCAGGTGGACGCACGCGCACAACGCGCAACACACCGTAATTCTCACTCATGCTGTTTGTCTTCCTGGCACTTTGGGGAGGTTTTATTGCAACCCGATCCTCTGCTCCAACTCCCTTGCCACACTATATGGATCTCGCTTCCTTATTCTAATATCTTCTACCAGCTTCTGCCACTCCTCTTCAGACACCTGAGCCTTCAGAGCTTTTATAGCCGCATACGCCACCAACGCCCGCAACTCACTATCGACCTGGCGCTGCGCACGACTCGCCAGCATACCGCTCTCCACCAGATACTCGTAGTGGCGCTGCATCGCATCCACCACCTGCGGAATGCCCTGGTCTTTGATTGCAGCCGTTTTCAGCACCGGAATACGCCAGGGGGCCTTCTTACGACCGGGGTCAAGACTGAGCACCATGGCTAATTCCGCCACTGTCTGGTCCGCACCGGGTTTATCGGCCTTACTAACCACAAAAATATCGGCAATCTCCAGGATACCAGCCTTGATCGCTTGAATATCATCACCCATGCCAGGGGCAACCACCACCAGCACCGTCTGCGCGGCACGCATCACTTCGACCTCAGCCTGCCCCGTTCCCACCGTCTCAATGATAATTGGATCATAGCCTGCTGCATCCAGAGCGCGCACGACATCACGGGTCGAAGCGGCAAGGCCACCCAGGCTGCCACGACTCGCCATGCTGCGAATAAACACGTTGGGGTCGCCCGACAACTCCATCATGCGTATACGATCCCCCAGAATAGCCCCACCACTAAAGGGACTCGTCGGGTCAACGGCAATTACACCGATTTTGCGCTCGCGGCGGCGCAGTTCCCGCACAAGATGGGTCACCAGCGTACTTTTTCCGGCACCTGGCGCACCCGTCACGCCGACAATATGGGCACGACCGGCATATCGATGCAGTTCCGCCAGGTAGTTCTGAGTCTGGGCTATCTCATTTTCGATCAGCGTCACCATGCGTGCAAGAGCACGACGGTCACCATTAAGGAGGCGTTCAACGATATTTTGCAATGCGCACCTACACCTCAACGGTCAGGCGATCAGCCTGGATGTTGGTACGCACAAACTCGATGATCTCCCCGGTCGAGGTCCCTGGGCCGAAGCAACCCTTGATCCCCATGGCCTTGATTGCAGGGACATCCTCGTCGGGCAGAATACCACCTGCGGCCACCAGCACATCGTCCACACCATTCTGCTTTAGGAGTTCCATCACCTTGGGGAAAATAGCCATATGCGCACCGGAGAGAATACTCATCAGAATGGCATCCACATCCTCCTGGATAGCGGCCTCGACGATCATCTCAGGAGTCTGACGAATACCTGTATAAATCACTTCCATGCCGGCATCACGTAGGGCTCGAGCAATTACCTTCGCACCGCGATCGTGCCCATCCAGACCCGGCTTGGCGACTAACACACGAATTGGGCGAGTATCAGCCATAGATTGTGACTCCTTTACCGCGTATCAGCAAATAATCCCGGTAACACAGTTTCATAGAGCGCACAGATAGCGCGCTCCTGCTCTTCATAATATATGCGATACATATCTTGTTTCCATTCTACTACGGGGTCTCCTTCACTGCAAGCATCCATCAATAACCTGGATAGTTGGATGATATGTCGCCGTTCAGCGGCTTCGACGAGAGGAATGGGCAAGCGTGCCAGTACGCTCTGTTCGATTTGCGGCTGTACCCATTTATATGCGGTGTGAAGCGTATACACGTATTCGTATAGCAGGCGCGAGTTGAGTAAGGCGAGGAAAAAATAGAGATCGTCTTCGCTCGTACTTTCGGTTCGAGGATGCAGTATATAAAGTGTCTGCAATGCTACCTGTCCTTGCAGGTCCAGCGTTGCCTGCAGGCGATCTGTACTCTTTACGACTAGCAATTTGGCGGACAGATAACGCTCCAGGGGCTTTGCGACGGCCTCACGATCTATACGGTGCGTGGCGGTCGGGACGGTGTAAGGACGGATGTCGATGCCACCAAGGAGGACAGGATAATGCGCCGACTCAGTGATGTAAGGACTGTCCTTGCCAAGTTCCTCGCCACGAGAAATTGTGAGAAACTCGCCCAGGGGAGCAAGGCGGTGAGGCAGAGCAGCCATTCCATCCAGGTACGCACGTAATCGCTCAATAGCCGCACCACGCGCACTACTCAGAAGATAGCGAAACTCGGCTCCAGGCTGACGGCGCAGAAGGCTCTGCGGGACCCGGCCAGTTGCAGGTACCATATGCTTTGCTTCGCGTTGCCACTTTCCTCGTACCCATGACACCTGGTGCAGATGCCGGGGGGGACATTTCTGTGCAATGATTACAACGGCACCTACTTCAGCGGCGAAGACACCAGACAGATGCCAGATATGATGTACAGTCGCCTCCTCGAGAAGGCGCTCTCGTTCCTTCGCAGCGTTGGCGCGTGCGAGCACCGGATCAGGGAGGACTAAGCCCATCCAGCCACCAGGGCGCAGGGCTTGCAGGGCCAAACCAAGGAAGAGCAGATAGCTATCTGCCTGGCCCCGCTGCTGTGCAGATTGATAGCCACTAAGGTCGGTATTCTTCGCCGCCAGGTATGGCGGATTAGCGACAAAGAGGTCAACACATGGTTTCCACGGCAATGCAAGGGCGTCCGCCTGGTGGATATGCAATCTGTCGTTGTGTGAGATAGCACGCAGTTGCATCTCCGTCAGAAAGCAGGCAATGGGATCGGGATCGAAGCCCCACAGATTGCGCTGCATAAGGGCGGCTTGTGCGGCTTGATCCAGGCCTAGACATGTGCCGAAGGCTACCAAACGATGGGCTGCTTCCACCAGAAAATTGCCACTGCCACAAGCAGGGTCAAGTAGACGCACTCGTGTGAGATCAGCCTGGGAAGTATAGCCACAGGCATCTAATATCTGTTTAACTAGCTCTGAGGGAGTTGAGAAATGACCGCGCCGTTTACGTTCCTTGGGTGGCAAGCCAACTTCATACCAACTCGATACATTGTCAAGAGATTTCGTCCTCACCTATGGTCTCCAAAGCTTGGCGTGCGGCCAATCGGCCCGCCTCTTTGATACTCGAGGCCTTTCCCAAGCCGAGTAGAGAATCATGATCGAAGACGCCCACTGTGAAGATACGATCATTGTTACTGCCACTTCGTTCTAAGACGCGATAGCGTGGGAGACTCCTTGAGCGCTGGAGCAGCACCTTCTGTAGTCGACCTTTGGGATTCGTGTCGAGCGACTGCTGATTCAGCCGCGACACTTCAGGCAAGATCAACCGTGCAACGAAGTCGCGCGCCACAGATGGGCCTTGATCGATATGGATCGCTCCGATAATCGCCTCCAGCACATCAGCACATAGAGAGTCACGCGAACGGTCATTGAAGGTGCGAAGATTAGCAATATCGACACGAATGTAAGGGAAAAGACCAAGGTCCTGGCCAATGCGGGCTAAGACTCGCCGACTCACCACTTCGGATTTCAGGTTCGTCATCTTGCCTTCTGATGCATCAGGAAACGTGCGGAAAATGTACTCTACAACATGTGCTCCAAGAATAGCATCGCCCAGAAACTCCAGAGTGTCGTACGAGTCATGTATGGCAGTTTCTGGGCAAGAAGAATGGTGAGTTACTGCTCGCTGTAACAATGAGCGGTCATGAAATTTCACCTGGAGCAGTTGCTCTAATGCCTCAAGATTGTCTTCTTTCTCCATATGGAAGTATTATATCTCAAGAAGAGGAAGAGAGTCGAGACTTTACATACCTTCAGGACCCCTCACCACCTTCGGTGGTTCGCACGAGGTTTTCTTCTGCTGCGAGATGTGCAGCCTGCGGCTGCACATCTCGCAGCAGAAGAAAACACGAGCCGCCGGAGGCGGCAAGGAATTTCGCCTCCCTACAGCGGACACTACTTGTGCAGGTGGTATAACATAGTAGGCATAGATAGGACTATAGTGTACTAGCAGGAGTATTGCCACAGAGGGAAGCGAGTTACACGGGTGTTCAGAGTTGCACGTTTGTGTATTGCCCAGGTTCGTCGTTTGCGACTCTCTCTCTTTGAGAAAGTGATACTCGCCAATAGTGCGATGCTTATTGGCGAAGCGTTAGCAGGACTGTGGGTAACCAGCCACAATGTAGAAGCTCACCATTACCTGATAGATACAGGTTTTATTGTGCTGGCAACATTGTTGGGCCTGCTGGTCAATGTGTTACTGTTGCGTGCCAGCTTTCGCCCGCTCTTTAGCCTTCTGCATACCATTCGCGCCGTCAGTGCTGGAGCGATTCACAAACGCGCCCTTGCTACAGCGTCTGACACCGAAATTGCAGAACTGGCAAGGGCATTCAATAGCATGCTTGATCGACTGGAGGCTGCACGACGAGAGCAAGCCATGCTCACCCTGCAAGCGCAAGAAGAGGAACGTCGTCGCCTGGCGCTCGAACTGCACGATGAGAGCAGTCAAAACCTCACGGCCCTCCTCATTCATACGGAGGTACTCAGCCAATCCCTCCAGGCCTTGCCGGATACAGCAATCACTGAAGATGTACGGGCACAATTGGAGCAAGGGCTTACCTACCTGAATAGGCTTACTCAACACACATTAGACGACATCCGTACCCTGGCACAGCAACTACGTCCCAGCGTTCTCGACGACCTTGGTCTGCTAGCAGCGTTCCGCTGGTTAGCAGAAGATGGCCGCCAGCGCTTGCAATTAGCAGTGGAACTACACATAAACGGCTTAGAGGACATCTCGCGAGCACATCTTGCCGATGACCAAACGAGGCCGAACTACCCCGCCCTCTATGAAACGGCGCTGTTCCGTATTGCACAGGAAAGCCTGACTAATGTAGCGCGTCACTCTCATGCACACCATGTCACTATCTCACTCATACAGGGCCAGGAACATATTTGCCTCCAGGTGAGTGACGATGGCCATGGCTTTGATTCTTCCCGACAACATCCAGGCCTGGGCATCTTCGGCATGCATGAACGTGCCGCGCTCCTAGGTGGCACCGTCACTATTCAATCGCAACCTGGCCAGGGTACGACGGTTCGAGCAGAGTTGCCTCTATCCACGAGCAAGAAGGAGGAACATGCCTGACGATCCTGCCACCACTCACACCATTCGCATATTGCTCGCTGATGACCATGATATCTTGCGTCAAGGCCTCAAGCTGCTCTTAGGTTTACAGCAAGACATGCAGATTGTGGGCGAGGCACGGACAGGACGAGAGGCGCTGGAGTTGACACAGAATCTCAAGCCTGACGTCGTGGTCATGGACATCAGCATGGCAGATATGGATGGATTAGAGGCTTGCAGCCACATCTGCCGTCAAGAGCCAGCAACACAAGTGTTGATTCTGACAATGCATGAAAGTGAGGAGTATTTCCTCAAAGCGCTGCAGATGGGGGCAGCAGGCTACCTGGTGAAGAAAGCTGCACCTTCTGATTTGCAAGCTGCAGTAAGAACAGTAGCACATGGTGGCGCATTTCTCTATCCAGGTCTGGCAAAGGCACTCATTCGTGCGTACCTGGCACAGCCCACCGTCACTACAGCAGACTCCCCTCAAGATCCGAAGGCGGCTACTCTTGCGCAAGAACTGAGTGCGTTGACGCCTCGCGAAGTGGAGGTGTTGACATTGGTGGCCGAAGGGTGTACAAACCAGGAGATCGCAAATCGGTTAGGGTTGAGCATCAAGACGGTACAAGCCCATCGTGCCAATGTCATGGAGAAGCTAGGTCTGCATGACATTACACACCTGGTACGCTTTGCCATTCGCCACGGGTTGATTCCGCCGGAGCCTTGAAAGGAAAGTGTATGTCTTGACACTTCCATGTAAATGCCAGAAAATATGCCTGGCGAAGCATTCCTTCGTAAGTACCGCACTATAATACGCGTAAGTACCGCACTATAATACATATATACAGTAGTACGAGCTGCGCCTGGTACCAGGGGTGGGGATGAGTACCGGGATCGTTCACAAGCCCTGGTCGAGATCGGATCAAATTATGTCTCGTCTATTTTTACGTCTTGCTCGACAAACGTTTCTCATTGCAGCGCTGTTAGCCATCGGTTTGATGCTGCTATTTCCTTTGGTTGCAAGCGCGCACACTGCACATGCCATACTTCTGCGTTCTGACCCAGCGAAAGATGCCATTCTAAGCGTAGCTCCCCAGCAAGTACGTATGTGGTTTAGTGAAGATTTAAATCCCGTCCTGAGCACAGCCGTCGTCGTCAATGCAGAGAACCAGCGTGTCGACAACCACGATGCTCACGTCTCATCAAACGACCCTCGCGAGATGGACGTTACTCTTATGTCTAATCTCCCGCCAGCGGTGTACATTGTGGTATGGCGCAGCGACTCCAACGATGATGGTCACATTCTGCGTGGCTCGTTTATCTTTACCGTCGCACGACCCGATGGCACTGTTCCCACACTCAGTGGCAACACCAACCCAGGACAGAATGCACTGGGCGGCGGTAACCTCACCGGACTGTACACAGGGCAAGTCGATGGACCAACACTCTTTAACCTGATTGTGATCACCCTCGTCGAACTGGGCGCGGTCTTCTGGGTCGGCGCACAACTCTGGCTTGTCTTTGTGCTACAGCCAGTGTCAGATGATCACAGCGAACAGAGCATCACAAACCAGCAGGTACAACAGCGCTTTGAGCAGCGTTTTTCGTTCCCTACCTTGCTGGTCCTGTTACTGGCCAACATTGGAGTCCTGGTAGGACAGGCCATAAACTTCACAGGCGGACAGTTGGGCCCGGCATTAGCTCCTACATTGCTCGGCAACCTTGCTACCAGTGGGCGCTTTGGCACGTTCTGGATCATGCGCGAGATTGTCATTGGCGCGGCCTTACTCCTCTCACTGTACACGCTGTTCTTCAAACGCCGTCCTGTAGCTCCCCGATTTATCGTGGGAGTCAACAGCATACTCCCGTGGGCAAACCTGATCCTCGGCCTGGCGCTCTTTATCGCTATCACGATGTCCAGTCACGCCGCTGCTGTCAGCAAGAACGTTGTGTTCTACGCAATTCCAATCGATTGGTTGCATCTACTGGCAGCTGCATTCTGGGTCGGTGGTATGATGTACATCGCGACCACCTACCTGCCGGTCATCCGCCGCGCTCCTATTGCAGAGCGAGCACGCTCACTGATTACCGTTCTGCCCTACTATACGCCATGGGCAATTGCCGGGGTTGTTATCATGGCAGTGACGGGTCCATTCAGCGCAACATTTCACCTGACTTCATGGGCTCAGTTCATTACTACCGCCTATGGCCGAGCACTCGTGGTAAAAATTCTGCTTGTGGGTGCATTACTCACAACCAGTGCCATACATGTCGGCCTGCTGCGTCCGCGTTTGAAAAAAGAGTACAGGAAGTATGCCTATGTCGCCGGGCGTGTAGCAGACGATCAGACAACGGCAGAGTCTGAGCGCCCAGCAAAGTTGCTCACCCAACAGGTGAAATTACGCGAGGGGCGATTGTCGAATAAGACTCGACGCCTGACAGAAGTACTACGCTGGGAACCTTTGTTGGGTGTAGCTGTACTGGTCTGCGTTGGTTTGATGAACGTTTTCGCCGGTACCCTCTCGCCTATCGCAGCGCAGCAACAGCAACCTGCGGGAAACGTCAAACCGTTTAATACGACAGTGAAGACAACGGACAGCAAATTTACTATCATGCTCAATGTAAACCCGAATCGTTTTGGTACCAACGTTTTTACGGTGAGCGTCGTAGATAACAGTACAGGCAAGCCAACCACCAACGTGGGCGTTTCGCTGTACACAACGATGCTGGATATGGATATGGGGACCGATACGGTCAACTTACTGCCCGATGGGAAGGGACACTTCAGTGCAAGCGGCGATCTGAGTATGGGCGGCAACTATCAGATACGTATTCAGATACGAACCCCCAACAATACGCTGCACGAGGCAAGGGTTCAATTTTATGTACCGTTTTGATACATGCGGAGAAGACATCGTGTACAATTATAGAATCTCTAGTAAATGGCTGATCAGTATTGCCTTGAGCCTGGTCTTTTTACTTAGTGCCTGTGGCTCAGACAATACCTCTGGCCCACAATCGGCCCCAACTGCCGGGCCGGTTAACGGCTTTGGGGTCGCTGCCAACCATGTCCATTCTTTAATCGCACTGCCAAACCATGTTTTGGTATTGGCAACGCACTATGGCATCTTCCGTTCCGAAGATGATGGCGCAACCTGGCAGGAGGTCGCCGCCGGTCCCAACCAACCGATGCAAGGGCTGATGACCTACTCTCTTTCAATTAGCCCACTTGACTCACAACGCATGTATGTTCTGACCCTGCCGGCTACTAGTCCGCATAAGGGAATCCTGGGCCTCTATACTAGCGCCGACCAGGGACGCACGTGGCAACTCGCGATTACCACAGCTAAACTTACCTCCACTTCTATCTTTCTGGTTGCAGCTGGGAACAATAGTCCGAACGAGGTTTATATTTACCTCCCCGAGCTGGGACCCTCGGGGCTCTATGCTAGTCAGGACGACGGGCAGCATTTCTTCGGTACCGGCATTTTACCCTTTGGAAGTATTCTCGGCCTGCTCGTCATCCCCGGCGCGCCTAAGCAACTTCTGGCCTATGGAAGCGATGGTATGGCACGTAGTAGCGATGGCGGTAAGCACTGGCAGGTTTTCAAGAATATCAACGGCGGCATCTACGATGTAACGACAGCAGGGCCTCACAGCCCCATCTATGCATCCGGTGATGCGGGTATCTTTGCTTCACAGGATGGTGGCAAAACGTTTACTTTGGTTAATGCCCAGGCCTCTTACAATTCGCTCACGGTCTCACCGGTGCAGCCACAGGTCATCTATGGCAAGACCGGTCTGGCAGTCTATCGCAGCAACGATGGGGGTCATACCTGGCAGGCTCTCCCGCACATCAATGGTAATCTTGCGGTGTTGGCAATCGACCCAACCAATGCCTCCGAGGTCTACCTGTCTCTCTCTTACCCAACTGAGCTCTACCGGTTAGATCAAAATGGCAAAGGATGGCTGTCCCTCACACCACAAACATAATATCAAATCCATTGAGGAGAGGGAATTTTGGGATATCACCCAAACCCCTCGTACAAGGGTTACTCTCCCTGTGCACCCCGCTTTAACGAAGGGTATAGGTATTTATGACGATGATTAAAAGATGGCTCATCCCTCTGGGCATTGTTTGTGCGCTCCTGCTTGCGTTTTCCACTCCACAAGATGTCCATGCGGATGGTGGAGCACCCAACCTGGCCTATGTAGCCGGAGGCTCGAAAGGCATCAGCATTATTGATATCATGCAGCAGAAAGTCACCGGCACCATCGCTCTCGCTGGGGACCCACATACCATCTACCTGAGCCTGGATGGACGTTTTCTGTATGTCACGCAGCCCATGCTCGGGCGTGTCGCGATGGTCTCAGCTCAAACGAAGCAAGTCCTCTGCTCGGCCAATGTCCCTGGCCAGCCATCATTGCTGGCATTTGACCCCGGAACCAGTGTTCTCTTTGCGGCAGGCAATGGAGCCGACAGCGTTAGTGCGATTGATCCTACGACCTGCGCGGTAAAGTTCACTATCAAGACAAATGGTCCAGTCTATGGATTACAGATGGCCCTCGTCGGTGTATCAGGCCCTGGAGGTGGTAGTGGCAATCAACTCTGGGTAACGGATGGCACTTCGCTCACTATCTACGATTCACAAGGAAAGGTACTCACCAACATTTCCATTCCTGGCGGACCTCGCTATTTGAGCATTCCAACTGGCATTACGGCCTATGTCACAACGCAATCAGGTGATGTTGATGCTATCGATCTCGCTACACGACAGGTATCACATCCCCTCATCACCGGCGGTACGTATGGCCCGATGGATTACGACGCTTACACCGATGAGGTCTATGTTCCCGACTCGCAGCATAAGCAAGTTGATGTGCTCGCCCCGGTCACCTCAGCAACAGGACCACTTCCGCACGAACCTGGCCGCGTTATTCACCTGAGTGTTGCACCACAATCGGTCGCTATTACCAGCGATGGGCAGTTTGGCTTTATAGCCCTGCGTGGGGGCAACGTTGCTATGCTTGATGTCCCTGGTAGGCAGATCGTCAATATGATCTTTGTTGGAGGCAGCCCGCACTTCATTATCACCGGCCTGTACCCGCCGCTGATCGGGTCCACCCCACAGCAGGCGTCTGTGCTGGGCACGATCATCAACGTCCTGGCCTATGCATTGATTGTTGCTCTGATCCTTGTACCTATCTTGCTGCTCCGTAGGCAACGAGCGAAAAAGCCGTATCAGCCTAACGAGCAAGGATATCAACCACCGCCTCAGGCACCAGAAGCTTACCAGGAAGGCGAACAGGTCTATTACCAGCCTTCACAGCAACAGTATGAGCAACCACAGGTGCAGTATCCGGAGGAGATGCCGCCACAACAGTAGTCAAGCTGATTCCTTGACTTTGTCGAATTCGTAAGAAAAAGTTCCCGGGGCCGATAATGAACTTTAACGAAATACCCCGGACACCATAAAAGGGGACAAAACGCCTGTAGGGGCCGATTCATCGTGCCCACCGCCGATTTATCGGCCCCCGGCAAACCCAACGGCATGTCCAGATCAATTTGTTAAACCTCATAATCGGCGATGAGCACGATGAATCGGCCCCTACCTTCTGCGGATCTTGCTACCGATCCAGACAAGCAGTAACAGTCCCAGGACTATACCGACTACTTTTAGGAGGTTCGCCCATTGCGCCTCCGCCGCAGGATCGCCGCTACCTAAGCCCAGCCGCCGTACAATGGTCGTCAGCAGAGTCGGCTGCGGAAGAGCTGGCAGGAGTACAATTTTCCCACGGGCTTGCCCGGCTATGGCGGCAGGTGTGCGGGCTGTGGCAGGCAACTTGTCGGCCAGTGAGGTAAAGAACTGCTGAATAAGTAGTTTCGCAGTTCCCTTTACAAGTGGCACGGGCAAAGGCGTTCCCAATTTGCCAAGATGTAACGTTCCTTTGTATACAACAACTGTGTTTTCGCCGTGCTCGTTCAGATGCACATTGCCCTCGCCGTCGATCGCGCGTTGGCTTCCCTCGCCCGCAATTGTGAGGTGATAGGTGTAGGGATATTGCCGTTCGGTCACAGTGACATGCCCTTGATAGAAGCCCGTCAGTGGAGTTGACCCGATATGCATAGCTATGGCATATGTATCTTCCCCAAGTGCCTCTATTCGCTCCACGCCTGGAATAGTGTGCAGGAGCGTTTGCTGATCCATCAGGCAATTCCACACATCTTGTGGTGATGCCTGAAGCGTATACGTTCCTTCGATATTCATACTTAAAAAGTCCTCTGCACTTGAATAGATCTTCCACACCATTATAGGCGAGGATAGGGGAAGTAGGCCATGAATAGTGCTCGTTGTGCCAGATATGGCCGATTGTCCTATTGGATAGTAGACAATTGGACGGCTCACCGTCCAATATGCTATGATCAGGGTAGTGTAACAGTATCACGAGTGCGCAAATCCAATCTTTGCCATTCGCACCGTTTTCAGCAGCGTCGCTGGAGAACGACAACTACTGTACTTCATAAGGAGCATTCACAATGAAATCGCGAACCTCAAAGGAGAGGGCCGTTAGACCCCATGGACTGCCCCATCTTCGTACCTTGCGGCAACGGAAGGGGCTGAGTCTTGGCCAACTTGCAGATATGACCGGCATTCGCCGCGATACGATTGCGCACCTGGAAAGTGGATGTGAGGACCCACTTCCTTACCAGGTACGTCTACTTGCACGTGTCCTCGAAGTTCCACAGCTCGAACTGGTCTCATAACAATCGAGCTTCAACATAGCCAAAAAGGCCTGATAAAACCTTGACTTTCTGCATATTTTCTTTTATAATTCTATTAATCGGCCAGTTAATTAATATGTACGGAAGGAGAGCGGAGCTTCCTCTTCATTGCTAAGAACAGGGGCACCGCAGTGTTTAATGGCGAGAACGCCCAAAGTAGTAGAGGATCGTCGAGAACAAATCATCGATGCCGCGATGCGCGTCTTCTCACAGAAAGGGTTTACGAGGGCAACGAACAAAGATATTGCTCGCGAAGCAGGCATCACACCCGGATTGATCTACTACTATTTTGAGAGTAAAGAGGCGCTGCTCAGGGCAATCCTTGAGACCAGATCGCCTGTAAGGTTGTTGACAACAATGTCACCGCGGGCGCTTGAACTTCCCCCGGAGATTTTCTTGCGCTTCGTAATCCAGCAGGTACTGGACATTATTGAGAGCGAGAACTTTGTGGGATTGATCCGGGTGATCCTGCCTGAGACGATACATAACCCGGCGATGGCACCCATCCCAGTGAGTTTTATTCAACGGGTCATAGGGTTCGTTGCGACCTACTTTGAGGCGAAGATAGAGAAAGGGGAACTGCGGCCGGTGGATGTCCCTCTCACAGTGCAGGTGCTTGCCGGAAGCATCATAGGGTTTGTTTTGCGTCGTCAAATTTTGCGCGACCCGACAGCTATGGAGTATTCGCATGAGCAAATTGCCGATAGCATTGTGGAGACCATACTCAAGGGTCTCCTGCCGCGCGCATAATTTTTTAACACGTGTTAATTGGCTGATTAGTTAAAATGCCATTGGTGAAATTTCTTGACAATTGACGGCATTGCTGCTGTTTGCGCTGGCGATGATCCTGCTTAGTTCGCTGACGATGCGCAGCCAGATAGCATAAACGCATCAATTTGGAGGTAGCTAATATGCAAGAAAAAGATGTAACCTTGTCTGGGGAACAAGTAACCACGCAAACACAAAAATCCGTAGGGGCACCCCTCGCGGATGCCCTGAAGACCACCTGTTGCATCGTCGGCAGTGGGCCTGCAGGTGCAGTTCTGGCCCTTTTGCTGGCACGCAAGGGCATACCCGTAATGTTGCTCGAGGAGCACATGGACTTTGACCGCGACTTCCGTGGTGATACCATTCATCCATCGACCATGCAGATCATGGACGAAATTGGTTTGGCCGACCGCCTGCTCCAACTCGACCACACGAAGGCCTATAGCTTACCAGTCCTGACTACTGAAGGTACCGTTACGTTCGCAGACTTCCACCAGCTGAAAACGCGCTTCCCATACATCGCAATGATTCCGCAGGTGCATTTCCTCGAGTTCATTACGACGGAGGCCAAACGCTATCCAAACTTTCAACTGGTGATGGGAGCGCGAGTAGAGAAGCTGGTAGAGGAGAATGGTGAGGTCCGTGGTGTTCATTTTCGTGGGCAGGATGGCTGGCACGAAGTGCGGGCTATCCTTACGGTCGGGGCGGATGGCCGCTTTTCGCGCTTACGTCGCCTGGCGGGATTCGAACCGATCAAGACTGCACCGCCGATGGATGTACTCTGGTTCCGCCTGCCTCGCAAAGCGGGCGACCCCGAGCAATCTGGTGGTCGTCTTGGCGGTGGTCACATCCTGGTCATGCTCAATCGGGCCGATCACTGGCAAATGGGCTACATCATTTCAAAGGGTGGTTACCAGGAGATCAAGGCTGCCGGACTTGAGAAGTTGCGCGAGGCCATCGGGGAGTTGCTTCCGGAGTTTGCTGATCGCATGGAGTCGGTGCAGGAATGGAAACAGGTCTCGGTGCTCTCCGTCGAATCGAGCCGCCTACCCAGATGGTACCGTCCTGGCCTGCTGCTGATCGGCGATGCTGCCCATGTGATGTCCCCGGTTGGCGGCGTTGGCATAAACTACGCCATCCAGGATGCCGTTGTGGCGGCAAATGTGCTCACCGAGCATCTCAAGGCGGAGAAGGTACCATTGCGCGACTTAGCAGAAGTGCAGCGTAAGCGTGAGTTGCCCACACGCATCATCCAGGGCTTTCAGAATACCTTGCAGAAGCAAGTTCTCGCCAAAGTGCTCAAATCGGACAAGCCACTCACAATCTCACCATTCCTGCTCTTTCTCTTGCGCTTACCATGGCTGGGCAATTTGCCTGCACGGCTGATCGCTTTTGGACCTGTGAGCGTGCATGTGAAGAATCCATGAGCATGATTCACCCAGATGAGAGTAGGTGTGACCGGACAAGCAGCCAGAAGCAACCGTACAGGCTGCCTCTGGCTGCTACGCCGACCTGCAACTCTAGTGTGGACGTGCTCCTGCGGCAGCAAGGCCAATAATCAAGGAACCGCAAAGGACGAGGAGGAGGAGAACCCCTATCGAAATGAGTACAGATGCCGCAGCTTTACCGCCGCTCAAACGATGCACTGCCATAACGGAGTATGTCTGCAACACTATGTCATAGGCGAGCAACGCTAAGGCGACGATGACCAACACTAAGGCAAGGATGAGCAATAAGGGAGGAAACGCACGAGCAGAAATCAAAATCAAAGCGAGTGCGACGCTGATAATGGTAATAGGCACGTAAACCAGGAGTGTAGTATAGCTTTGCGCCCGGAATATCCCCTGTCCGCCAAAAGCCTTGGCAAGAAGGTACAGGAGACCCTGACCAATGAAGAAAAACAGTGGGAGGAGAATAATACTCTCGCCGATGGATTGACCCAGCAAATATGCCGGGTCCTGAGGATTCGGGCTGATGGAATTTCTGATGTAGTTTGTTATGAAATTACTCACGGCCTGAATAATGGCGAGACCAATGAGTTGTATCCAGATAACACCCCAGTTTCCCTTGCCCATCTCCTCGGCAAATGTCGCCGCCGACGGTTTGGTTAATACCTTGATGTACTGTTGGGGCAATTGTCTAATCGCCTCACCCAGTGGAAGTGGTGCCGCTGGTGGTGCAGCATAGACATACCCTGGCTGCTGGTATGGAGGTGCACCGTAAGGACCTTGTGGTGGATAACCATAGGGACTCTGTGGTTGGCTATAGGGTGGAGCGCCATAGGGACCCTGCGGTTGATTGTAAGGACCCTGAGGAGGAGGACCATACGGGCCTTGTGGTTGGCCGTAAGGTCCCTGCGGAGGCATTCCATAGGGCGGGTTACCATACCCTGAATTGGGGTCTTGATTTGGGTCATCAGACATGCGAGTTCTCCTCTGGTAGACGTGTTTACTCCAACAAACGCTCAGCATGCCCCAGGTGGATTCCACGCAGCAGACGTGCTAAAACAAAGGGATAGCATGCACTCTTTTGCTTCCTCCTCGCGGGAATCCTGTCCTGAGGACAAACATACCTGGCCCCCAGCAGGATGCTTGCCCTTACGGGGGCTTCTCAATAGTGTCGTCAACCGACGACCATTGTATTGAACAGTATCTTACGGATGAGGTTGTGCTAACCTGATAAGAACAGCGAAGAAAACAATAAAGAGCGCACAGAGAAGTACAAACACCACCGCCAGCGGAATGAGTACGACCGCGGAGGCTCTGCCTCCACTCAGGCGGTGAACCGCCATGATGGAGAAGATGTTGAGCACGATGGCGTAGATACCCACCGCGATGGCAACCAATCCTCCAAGGATGGGAAGCAGACCAAGCAGAGCAGTGATAGTACCAAGGGGCACCTCAAACAAAAGATAGGTATACCCTTGAGCCAGGAATGTTCCCTGTCCACCAAAAGCCTTGGCAATCAGGTAAAGGATACCCACACCAATGAAAAACCCCAATGGTACACCAATAATTTGACCAAAGGAGCTACCAATCGCAGCAGCCTGCTGCATCGCGGGACTCATTGTAGTAGAGCCCATTGTGGTCGGAATAAAACTCGAACCGATAAGCCGGGCGAAGTATCCGAACACAGCAGTAATCACGGCCAACCCAAGCAATTGCACCCACACAATATTCCAGGCTGCCTTGCCCATCTCCTCGGCAAACGTCGCCGCCGACGGTTTGGTTAAAACCTTGATGTACTGTTGGGGCAATTGTCTAATCGCCTCACCCAGTGGAAGTGGTGCCGCTGGTGGTGCAGCATAGCCATACCCTGGCTGCTGGTATGGAGGTGCACCGTAAGGTCCTTGTGGAGGAGGTCCATAGGGACCCTGCGGTTGCCCATAAGGTGGAGCGCCATAGGGACCCTGCGGTTGCCCATAAGGTCCCTGTGGCTGGCCGTAAGGACCTTGTGGAGGAGGCCCATAGGGACCTTGTGGTTGGCCGTAAGGACCTTGCGGGGGACTACCATAGGGTGGGTTACCATAACCCGAGTTAGGCTGCTGATTTGGATCGTAAGACATGGGAAGTCTCCTTTCACTCCCGTAGGATGATAGATCAGCATAATATTGCCTGATCTATCATAACATGACGCAAGAGAGGTGTCTATCTCCAACAAAGGATGGGTCTCCCTCTACGCTTTGGCAGCCTAGTGCAAACTCACGAAAGGTAATCGACAATGTGGTATGATAGAGAGCATGAAAACTCCTCTCTTCATCCGACCTTTGACCGAAAACGAACGCGGCCAGATCCAAGCAGGCTTACGCTCGAAAGACGCCTTTGTCTT
>WNFH01001278.1_pt1 | contig 22397 bp, 16 predicted proteins | sample 5400411 | NCBI WGS metagenome assembly WNFH01 (sample SAMN13153347, study PRJNA577476) | soil metagenome | isolation source: 200 cm saprolite under Douglas fir tree site 2 hole 3 | place: USA:California | collected 2015-04-18 | reverse complement strand
TGGTCTAGTCTACGTTCCAGCCACTGATCGCGAGGCGGGAAAACACGCCGAAGTCGAATCAGGCGAATGGATGCTAGGCACGCAAGGCAAGCTAATCGCATGGGACCCCATCAGCCAGTCCGCCCGCTGGACCGTGGAAGAGCCCATCGCCACCAACGGAGGCGTGCTCTCAACCGCCGGCAACCTGGTCTTCCAGGGTCAGGGCAATGGCGAATTCGCAGCCTACGCAGCAGACAGCGGGAAGAAAGCATGGTCTCTCGAGACCGGCTCCGCCATCGATTCCGTTCCCATCACGTACGCGGTCAACGGCGAGCAGTACATCCTCACGCCCGTAGGATGGGGCTCGGGCTCCAGATTGTTCGCGCCGGCATGGACCATGGCGACTCCGCAATCCAAGCGAGGTCCCGCTCGGTTGTTGGCTTTCAAGCTGGGCGCCACAACTCCTTTCCCCATGCCGCCCGATGTAGTGCCGCCTGTGCCCAAACCCCCGCAGCAAATTGCCAGCAAAGAAACTATCGCCCAGGGCAAGATGATGTACCGCAAATTCGTGTGCGATGGCTGCCACTCTCCCGACACCGATGGCAGCGGCGCCTGGGTGCTCGACGGCGCAGTTCCAGATCTGCGCTACGCTCCTCCCGATGTTCATCAAGACTGGTATGCCATCGTTCTCGCTGGCACCCACTGGGACCAGGGAATGCCCGGCTTCGCAAATCCTCCGAAGTTCGCATTTCCCCATTTGAAGATGACGGTGCCAGACGCAGACGCCCTCCACGCCTACCTGATAGACGAGTCCTGGAAGGCATACAACCGCGAACACAAACAACCGGAATCAGCGAAGCCAGCCCACTAGACCGCAGTCACCACGATGCTCATGTGGGGACAGCCGCCCTCGGCTGTCCACCGGGCGTAGCCCGGTATTGCACCGGACAGTGGTACAGAGTCTCCTCAATCCGAATGAGGTAGATTGGACTTGTCGTCCCGCATTCTAACCCCGCGCACTGTTCCATGCAGTCTGACAGAAACTCGATCGGCAACTTCGTTTTGTCTGCGACTCCGTTCTGAAAGGGCGCGGCTTCCAGCCGCGCCACTACCAGCCGCCGCGACCTGCGCTTTAGCGCCTGAGGGCGACCTGCTTAGATCTCTGGTTCGCCGTCGTTCACCCTTGCTCGCTGATCCCTAGGATGTCGACCACCTTCCGCGATACACTGCACACACATGCGAGTGCTAGGCATCGACTGCGGCGGAGAATACACCGGCTACGGTGTCGTCGACCTTCATCCCAACGGAAAGTTGTGCTGCATAGCCTGTGGCGCTATCAAGCTCTCCCCGCGGGAAGCGCTCCCACGACGCCTGTCCACAATCTTCACCCAACTGGGAGAAATCATTAACGAGCACCATCCCGACCAGGTAGCCATCGAAGAAGTGTTCTACGCCCTGAATGTGAAGTCGGCGCTGAAGCTCGGACAAGTCCGCGGCGTCGCCATGCTGGCCGCGGCCACTGCTGGACTGGAAGTAGCCGAATACTCTCCACTGACAATCAAGTCGTCCGTGGTCGGCTACGGAAGGGCCGAGAAGCAGCAGGTCCAGAGTATGGTGACGCGCCTGCTCGAACTGAACGAGCCCCCTGAACCAATGGACGCCTCCGATGCTCTCGCCATTGCCATTTGCCACCTCCACACAGCCGGCACGCTCGAAAGACAACGCGTGGCCAAAGTGGTTGCGTTGTGAACATTCCTCCCCGTCGCCTTCCGCCGCTAGTCAAGCAACCATTGCCCCGCTTTTGGCATAATTGCTCTGCATGACTCGATCCGCGCCGATCGTGCTCGCATTGGCAGTGTGTCTGCTGATGTCTTCTGCATCGGCTCTTGCCGCAGACCCCGCCACAATTACCTTCTCTCTCGATTTTCCTAACTCCGACCCCGAGCACTACACCATCTCGGTCAACTCCGACGGCCACGCGAAGTATGAGTGTTCGGCAAGAATCTCCGAGAGTTCCGACGAGCGCGAGCCCTACCAGACAGAATTTGACCTCAGCTCTTCCTCCCGAACCCGTATCTTTGATCTCGCCACCCAGGCCCACTATTTCTCCGGCAAGATCGATTCTGGCAATACCAAGCTCGCATTTACGGGCGCAAAGAAGCTGGTCTATCAGGACGGCCACCGCAACAACACAGCCGGTTATAACTATTCGACCGTGCCCGCTGTGCAACAGCTGACCGCCTTGTTCCAGAGTATGGCGGCGACCCTCGACTACGGACGACGCCTCACCTATTACCACCGTTACCAGAAGCTGGCCCTCGACGAAGAACTAAAGCGCATGGAGATGCAGGCCAAGAACAATGAACTCAGCGAGTTGCAGGTAATCCATGAAGTACTCAAGCAGATCATTAAAGACTCTTCGGTCATCAACGTGGTGCGAGCCCGGGCGCAAAGGCTCGTGGAGATGGGGAATAACAGCACTCCGAGCCGCTGACCCGCCAGCCAATAGTTCACCACCCTGCCAGGAACTGGCCATAGGTCTCCGACATGTCCGCCAAGGTTCGCAGGAAGTGATGACTCACCTTTTACAACTCCCCGTCTGAAACCGTGTTCTAATAAGCAGGGAACTCACAGGGGGCTGCTATGTCCCGAAACAAATTTGCTCTGGCGGTTTTGACGGTCTCAGCCTGCGCGCTTCTAGCGCTGCCCGCTCTGGCCGACTCGCAGGCACGCATTGTTCGCTTGAGCGACGTGCAAGGTTCGGTCCAGATCGATAAAAACACCGGCACGGGATTCGAGAACGCATTTCTCAACCTGCCCATCACGCAAGGCACACAGATTCGCACCCGCGACACCGGCCGCGCCGAAATCGAGTTCGAAGATGGCAGCACCTTGCGCCTGACTCCGAACACCAGTGTGCAGTTCAGCACGCTCGGCAGCGACGACTCTGGCAAACACATCTCCATAGTCAACCTCGTTGAGGGGATGACCTACGTCAACTGGCTGGGCAAGGATCAGTTCACGCTGAACTTCTCGCGCGAAAAAGTCGAGATCGAACACGCCGCACACTTCCGCGTCGAGACCTCGCCGAACGCCGCCAAGTTCGCCGTCTTCAAAGGCGATGTTGACGTCGAAGGTCCGAACGGCAAAGTGATTGTCAAAAAGAAGAAGGAAGTCACGTTCGATGCCGGCAGCGATCAATCGCCTGCGCTGGCCAAGCTCGAGGAATCGCCGCTCGACTCATGGGACAAGGAGTCCATCGACTATCACCAGCAGTACGCCAAAAATAATTCCTCGCCCTACGGATATGGCGCCAGCGATCTCGGCTACTACGGCAACTACAGCAACGTCCCCGGCTACGGCATGATGTGGCAACCCTACTTCACTGGCGTCGGATGGGATCCGTTCATGGACGGCGCCTGGTCCTGGTATCCCGGATTCGGCTACATGTTCGTGTCATCCTATCCCTGGGGCTGGATGCCTTACCGCTACGGGAACTGGATGTTCGTCTCTGGATACGGCTGGATGTGGCAACCAGGCTATTGGAATAGCTGGAGCAACGTTCCGCGCTACGCTGGAAACGCGCCCGTCCGCTTCCATCCGCCGGTAGCACCGACTGGAGCTGTTAGCACCGTGGTTGTAGGCAGAGGCGGCCCAGTGCATGTAGGGGCACTGCCGTCGCGTGTAATCGTCAGCAGCGGTTCCGCCGGAATGGGCATCGCTCGCGGCTCGCTGGGTAATCTTGGACACTTGAACACCCAAGTGGCAAAGCGAGGTCCGGTTGCAGTTCAGCCCACGCCACAGTTCTCCGCTGGATCGAGCAGGGGCAGCGGCTTTGGCGGGAGCTCTGGTACCTCTCGTTCCAGTGCAAGCTCCAGCAACACGGGCGCAGGACGAAGCGCGAGTGCGCCAGCTCGCTCAAGCGCACCGAGTGCACCATCTCGATCGAGCGCTCCCTCACCGCACCGGTAACAGTTCGGCTGTGAAAAGAATTGGGCGGCCCGAAAGGGTCGCCTTTTTTTTCGCTTCGAGTCGGAGATCGGCTGGGCGATGCCGAGAAGCGCTCACAAATCCAGCCGATGAGCGCTATGGCGATATTTCAACAGCCGCCGCTTGCTGACTGGGTAGTTGGTGCGTGCTCTTGCCCGTATAGGAAATAACGATATAGATGTAAGCGTCGGGCGCGCCGCTCAATTGGACACTGATTGTATTTTCAGTTCTCAATTCAACCTCTGCGATCTGCAATTCGGCACCCGTCCGCAGCTTGACTTCCTTTCCGTTCAAGACAATGCGAAATTGCTCCACCATATGTTTGCCGCTCATGCCATTTACCACCCGCACGGAGCAGCATCGTGCGGGTACCTTGTCGAGTCTGAAGGTCTGAGTTTGAGTCACAGTGCCATGCGGCGTGCAACTGGCCCGTTGCGCGCACACCGTAAATTCCTGGAACCAGCCGCGAGGGTTCGGCGACGGGAACAATTCGAGAGGCCGAAACGTGAACAGTTGGTGAAGCCAAAATCGGTTACTGTTCGCGGTAGCGTCGAGAAGCGCCATCGGAACGAGAAGCGCCGCAACACCAATTAATTGACGCCACGAGTGTCGCTTCAGTCCATCTCTGATGGCCAAGACAGCAACAGCAACCCAGAGCACAGGAAGCAAGTCCAACCAACACATCGCCCAAAAAGAGTCATGGTTTGCATACAAGACTGCGAATGCAACCGCCGAGATGGGGAGTGCGATAATTGCAAGGAAGAGGGCGGTGGACATCGCGCCGAAGCTCGGCCTTGGACCTAACGCCGTCATAAGCTGAACAACTGTGAGCGCTATTCTACCCGCAACTCAGCGCAACCGGGAAAGTGGTCTGTGAGTAATTGATGTAATCAGTGATTACACTCCGAACCCAATCGCGCCGACAGCCCGAAAATTACCGATGTACTTTTCGTTTAGCTCCGTTTGCCCAGGCGACTCCTACAGAATGGGTCTCTGGCCCTTAATACGATGTAGATGTTAGACTGCGCAGGCTCCGGGGGGTCATGCATGCGCTCAGCCCGATTGTTAAAAGTATTGTTGATTGCCCTCTGTGTTCTACCTGCTCAAGCCGAAGACACCGACAAAAAACCAGAATCCCCCAAACCCGTTGACCTGCTCTGGGCCGTGAAGATTCCCATGCGCGACGGCGTCCACCTGAACGCCACGGTTTACCGGCCGCACGACCAGAAAGACCCGCTGCCCGTGATCTTCGAGCTGACCCCCTACATCAGCGACAGCTATCACGCCCGCGCCTATTACTTCGCGCAGCACGGATACGTCTTCGCCATCGTCGATGTCCGCGGCCGCGGCAACTCCGAAGGAAAGTTCAGCCCGTTCTTCCAGGAACCGCAGGACGGCCACGACATAGTCGAATGGCTCGCCCGCCCGCCCTGGTCCAACGGCAAAGTCACCATGTGGATCTGGCCACCATCGTTCCCGTGGCCTCGGCTCACGCGGGCGCCGACTTCCCGATGTTCAAAAACATTTTCGGCTCTTACGACATGCAGTGGTTGACCTTCACCAGCGGCGTCACCGGAAACGAAAATCTATTCGGCGAGTCGCCATTCTGGATAGAGAAATTCCGCGAAATGTACGAGCAGCATCGTCCTTTCAAAGAACTCGACCAGATCGTCGGCAATCCATCTCCGACGTTCCAGCAATGGGTGAGCCATCCCGCGGTGGACTCAGTCTGGCAAAGCTTAGCCATCTCCCCAGAGCAGTACCGCGCCATTCACGTTCCGATCCTCACCATTACCGGCCACTACGACGGCGACCAGATTGGCGCATTCACCTACTATCGCAGCCACATGAAATACGGCACCGACGCTGCGAAGGCCCAGCACTACCTGATCATCGGTCCCTGGGACCACGCCGGTACGCGCACACCCAAGAAAGAAGTTGGCGGCCTAACCTTTGGCGAGGCCAGCATCCTAGACATGAACAAACTGCACACAGACTGGTACGACTGGACTCTGAAGAAGGGCTCGAAGCCCGAGTTTCTGAAAAAGCGCGTAGCCTACTACGTGATGGCTTCGGACGAATGGAAATATGCCGACAGTCTGGAGAGCATTTCCAATGCATCCCGAACTCTGTATCTGGATTCCGACCAGGGCCATGCCAATGACGCGGTGAATTCAGGACGTCTGGCCGAGGCAAAGCCTGCGAACTCGCAGCCCGACCGCTATATCTACGACCCACTGGATCTGCGCCCTGGAGACCTGGAAAAAGAAGAGCTGAAGAACTACCTCACCGATCAGCGTTACGCCCTGAACCTCTTCGGCAACGGCGTCGTCTACCACAGCGAGCCTTTCACCAAAAACACCGAAATTTCCGGATTCGTAAAGCTTACCGCGTGGATCTCAATGGACGTGCCCGACACTGACTTTTCCGTCACGCTCTATGAAATCCTGCCCGACGGCACCAGCGTGCAGCTCACCAGCGACAACATCCGCGCCCGCTATCGCGAATCCCTGAGCCAGGAAAAGCTGGTCAGGCCCGGCGAAATCAACTCCTATGTATTCGACGGATTCACCTTCTTCTCACGCCAGATCGCGAAAGGAAGCCGCCTGCGCCTGGTTCTCAATTGCCCGAACAGCATTTACGTCGAGAAGAACTACAACAGCGGCGGGGTCGTAGCCGACGAGACCGCCAAAGATGCGAAGACCGCCCACATCATCCTCTATCACGACTCTGCTCATCCCAGCCGCCTGGAGCTGCCCTTGGTCCAGTAGGAATTGCGCAGTGAATGTGAGTAGCCCTTCGTGCGTGGCGCGATTTGGATCGCGCCCGCATCTAAGTTGTAGGGCGTCATCCTGAACGCAGCCGTTCTTCAGGCGGAGTGAAGAGCCTGCCCTGAGCGCAGTCGAAGGGATCGCGCGCGCATCGACACAGCATTAAAAGGCAAACTGCACCACTGCAATCCTTCGTGTACCTTCGTGACCTTTGTGGTAATCCTGATTTTTCCGTTCCTACTAACGAACCACGATCCCCGCGTACCCCACAACCATATCTCGATCACCCGAAACATCCCCCGAAGTAGCATACTTCACCAACTCCGCCGACTTTGCCCCCAACCGAGTACAAGCTGTCAACATCGCAACCGCCGGTCCGAATCCGCACATACTGATGTCCTGCTGCGTAACCACGTCATAGAGTCCGCGCGGATCAAGACTGAGAATTCGCTCAATCGCCCGGTGATCCTTCACCCGCGTAACCGCGTCTGACTCGTAATGATTCATATCGCTGGAGGCGACAATGAGCACATTTTCCTTCCGCGCCGCGATCACATCGGCAATTGCTTCTCCCAATTGTTGCAGCGGTTCGAATTGCCCAGTTCCCAAAGCAATGGGTACGAAGGTCAGCTCAGGTTGGCGCAGCAGCAAGAACGGCAACTCGACCTCGGCCGCATGCTCCGCACGGTGCGCCGCCGAATCTTCCTGCAGAGCAGGGAAGCGCTGTTTCAGGCTCCCTGCCAAGGCAGTGTCGATCGGGACATTCCCCAGAGGCGTCTCCCATTCCCCGTCGCTCATCACCGCCAGCGGACGTCCCATGCCGGTATGATTGGGACACAACAGCACGACACGCGTGGGAATCTGCAAACGCGCAAACACCGCCCCCGCCACAGGACCGGAATACATGTAGCCCGCATGGGGAGCGATGCATCCCAATCCCCGAATGGACTCCTGCTTAGTCGATGCAGAAAGATAGGAAGCCACTTCCTCGCGCAGAATTTCCGGCTCCCGCGGATAAAAGCGCCCAGCAACTGCAGGATGTCGAATCGTGCTGGTAGACATGGGCCCTCCTCTCGATGAGCCGGGCCAAGCGACAATGGACGAAACAATGGCAGCAGCAAATATGCAATATGCTAAGACTGTGCCTGCGCGTTCCGCAAGGCGCGAAACAACTCCGCACTCTCTTTCAGGGTCAACGTTTCAGCTCGTGCGGTGGCCTTGACGCGCGCAATGGCTAAGGCCCTCCGCAAGTCCGCCTCCGGATACTTCACCTTCAGGTTATTCCACAACGTTTTTCGCTTCTGGCCGAACGACAGCCGCAGAAAATCAATGAATCCGTCTCCTGCTACGCCCAGCTTCTCCTGCTGCGGAGCGATCATCAATCGCAGCACGGCAGAATGCACTTTGGGTGGAGGCTCAAACGCTCCAGGTGGCAGCGTGAATAGCTTTTCCACCCGCGCATAAAGTTGAGCCGTCGCCGAAAGCATGCCGTACTCACTCCCTCCCGGCTTCGCCGCGATTCGGTCAGCCACTTCCCGCTGCACCATGATCACGATGCTCTCGAAGTATTTCGAAAACTCAAACAACCGCAGCAGGATGTCCGACGTAATGTAGTAAGGCAGATTACCCACCACCTTCACCGCCTCCAGCTTCAGCTCCATTCCCGGCCGTCCCAGTCCCGGCTTCGGTCCAAACAGCGAATCCAGATCGACCGCAAGAATATCGGCCTCAATGATCTCCACATTGCGCGCCATGCCGAACTTTAACCGCAATTGCGCCGCCATCACCCGATCCAGCTCCACCGCAATCAGCCGCCGCGCCTGCTTCGCCAGCAGGGAAGTGATGATTCCGCGCCCGGGGCCGATCTCCAGTACTGTGCTCTGCGCAGTATCGCCCACCGCCTCGGCGATGCGCCTCGCGTACTCATCGCTCACGAGAAAATGCTGTCCCAGTTTGGGTTTATGCTGCGGATGGCGCGCGCCAGCTACCTTTGGCACATTGACCCCCTTTTCTACCGCCGTTTAGACTGACTCGGGCTGGTCCAGCTTTCTGTCACGGAAACCCAGGCCGGTCGTATATTCATCATAGCCTGCGCCCACTGAAAATTGGACGGGCCCGGAGGTCGTCACCCTCATGCAGATCTCATTCGTTGCGTCCGAAGGCGTACCCTTTTCCAAGACCGGCGGCCTGGCTGATGTGGTGGGAGCGTTGCCGCGTGCCTTGGCCGCCCTCGGCCACCAGGTCAGCGTCTACCTGCCCCGCTACCGCCAAACCAAGCTGTCCGACGCCAAGACGGTGGTAAGCAGCATCACCATACCCTTCGATGACAAGTATCGCTTTGCCTCGATCGTCTCCGGCGGCAGCCAGTCCGGCGTCCAGTTCTATTTTGTCGAGTATCCCGAATTCTTCGATCGCGATGCCCTCTATGGCTCTGCCGCGGGCGACTATCCCGATAACGCCGAGCGCTTTGCCCTGTTCTCGCGCGCCGTGCTCGAAGCCTCCAAGATCATCGGCGTACCTCAGATCTTTCACTGTCACGACTGGCAGTCGGCGCTGGTACCCGTACTCTTGCGCACCATCTACGCCGAAGATCCTGCCTTCCGCGATGCCGGCACGGTATTCACCATTCACAACATGGGATACCAGGGCCTGTTTCCGCCTGAGACTCTTCCGTTGCTCATGCTCCCCTGGGACTTATTCACCATGACGAAGATGGAATTCTTCGGACAAGTCAATTTCCTCAAAGGCGCCATCGTCTATTCCGACTACATCACCACGGTAAGCAGGAAGTACAGCCAGGAAATCCAGACTGCAGAATACGGCTTTGGCCTGGAAGGCGTGCTGCGCGGCCGTTCTGCAACCGTCACCGGAATCCTCAACGGCGTCGACTACGACGAGTGGAGCCCCCAGACCGACAAATTCATCGCTGCCCACTACTCGCCCCAGGATCTTTCCGGCAAATTGAAGTGCAAGCAGGATCTGCTCACCACCTTCGGCATAACAATGGTCGATCCCAAGATACCCGTGATCGGCATCGTCTCCCGCTTCGCCGCGCAAAAAGGATTCGACCTGATTTCCCAAGTCATGGACCGGCTCGCCCGCGAAGAGATGATCGTGGTCGCTCTAGGCGCCGGCGACAAGCCGTACGAAGAGATGTTCCTCCGCCTCAACAAGCAGTTCCCCAATAGGATCGCGGTGAAAATCGCCTACGACAACGCTATCGCCCACAAGATCGAAGCCGGCTCCGACATGTTTCTCATGCCCTCGCGATACGAACCGTGCGGCCTGAACCAGATTTACAGCCTCAAATACGGCACGGTCCCGATAGTCCGCGCCACTGGAGGCCTCGACGACACCATCGAACCCTGGGACGCCCGCTCCGGCAAAGGCACCGGCTTCAAATTCACCGAGTACAGCGGCGAGTCGCTCTTGCTCACGGTCAAGCAGGCGCTGCAAGCGTATCGCGATCAGACATCATGGCAAGTGCTCATGCGCAATGGTATGAACAAAGATTTTTCCTGGAACAACTCCGCCCGCGAATACGGCAAAGTCTACGAGCGCGCACGCCAGGCCCGCGCCGCCGCAACGTTGCCAGAGAAAGTCCTAGTCTGAAGAGGTATTATCCTAACTAGACCTGTCATCCTGAGCGGAGCCGGACGATTCGCGAAGCGACTCGTCCGGCGCAGTCGAACGATCCCTACGTGCTTCCCATCACCATCAGCTCAAGAGCGGCTTTCACCACCAGCCCCGCGACCCGCTCCCCCGCTGCTACAATCCCCTCAAGATGGCTGTCGCCGCCCCCTTGCCGACCTTCCCTCGCTCCATCTTCCACGTCGACATGGACGCCTTCTTCGTCTCCGTCGAAGAACTCTTCGATCCCTCCCTGAAAGGCAAGCCCGTTGTAGTCGGAGGCCAGCGCCACGAGGGCGGCGTAGTCTCAGCCGCATCCTACGCAGCACGAAAGTTCGGCGTCCACTCCGCCATGCCCCTACGCACGGCAGCGAAACTGTGTCCGCAAGCCATCTTCGTCGACGGACATCCCGACCGCTACCGCGAGTGTTCGGAGAAAGTTCACAAAGTCCTGACAACCTTCTCCCCGCAAGTCGAGATGGCCTCCATCGACGAAGCCTACCTCGACATGACCGGCACCACCCGCCTGCACGGCCCCCCGCTCAAAGCGGCTCACGCCCTGCACGAGCGCATGAAAGCCGAGACCAGCCTCAACTGCTCTGTCGGCATCGGCAGCTCTCGCCTTATCGCCAAAGTTTCCTCCGCCCAAGCCAAGCCCAACGGCATTTTGTGGATTGTTCCGGGACAAGAAGCCAAGTTCCTCGCCCCACTCGACGTCCGCGAAATTCCCGGCGTCGGCAAAGTCATGGAGAGCAATCTGCACGCGCTCGGCATCAAGAAGGTCGGCGACCTCGCCCGGCTGGAAGACTCAGAATTGGAAGCACGCTTCGGAAAATGGGGCCTGGCGCTGGCAGGGAAGTCGCGCGGAGAAGACGCTGGCGGCTGGTTCGACACCGAAGTCGCCGCCGACATCGACGCCAAATCCATCAGCCACGAACACACCTACAACGAAGACACCGCTGACGCCGCCCAGCTCGAAGCCACGCTGATGCGTCTGTCGGAGATGGTGGGACGCCGCCTGCGCGAAGCCAAATTCTACGCCCGCACCGTTCAGCTCAAGCTCCGCTACAAAGATTTCACCACCATCACCCGGGCCCACACTCTGCCCGCGCCCACCCAACTCGACAACGAAATCTTCGAACACATCCGCACGCTCTTCCGCAAAAACTGGAAGAGGGACGCACAAGTTCGCCTGTTGGGAGTCCATGCCTCGTCGTTCTCTTCATCCCAACCCGATCAACTCGACCTGCTCGAAGGCCCTCGCCAGCAGCGCTGGAAGGACGCTCTCGCAGCCGCCGACCGTCTCCGCGACAAGTTCGGCGAATCCAGCGTAAGCCTGGCCTCCGGCATGCGCGGCAGCTTCCGCGAACGCATCCACGAAAATCCTGCCGCGCTGCCAGGAAAGAGCAAGCCGAAGTAAGGGTGAAGCGCTGCGTTGTCGTGCGACCACACCGACCCACGGTGCCAAAGAATGCAACTCACACTCTTGGCGTCATCCTGAACGGAGCCGCTTTTCAGGCGCAGTGAAGGATCTTGCGAGCAGCGATCAATAGTTCTTCGGCTGGGTCATGCTGAACCAGTTTCCGAACGGATCCTTGAAGACCGCGCGAGGACTATCCGTATTGCGAAAGCTGCGCCAGGCTCTCAATCCCTTACTTGAGGGACGCCATATCAATCACGAAGCGGTACTTCACATCGCTCTTCGCCAGCCGTTCATAAGCCTGGTTAATGTCCTGAATCTTGATCAGTTCAATGTCCGAAGTGATGCCGTGCTCGGCGCAGAAGTCCAGCATCTCTTGAGTTTCGCCAATGCCTCCGATGGCGGAGCCAGCCAGACGGTGACGCCCCAATATTAGATTGAAGGCAGCCACAGAAGCGGGTTTTTCCGGCGCTCCCACCAGCGTCATAGTTCCATCTTTTCTGAGGAGCTGCAGGTAGGGGTTGAGGTCATGCTCGGCGGAAACTGTGTCGAGAATGAAGTCGAAGCTGGCGGCATGCTTTTGCACTTCCGCCGGGTTCGTCGAGATGACGACTTCGTCAACGCCCAAACGCTTCGCATCGGCGGTCTTTTTCGGCGATGTGCTGAACAGCACCACATGCGCGCCGAAAGCCTTGGCAAATTTCACCCCCATGTGTCCGAGGCCGCCCAGGCCCACAATACCTACCTTTTGACCTTTGCCGACATTCCAGTGGCGCAGAGGCGAATACGTCGTGATGCCCGCGCACAGCAGAGGCGCGGCGCCAGCCAGGTCGAGCTTGTCCGACACGCGCAGCACAAACGCTTCTCTCACCACAATGCTGTCCGAATATCCGCCGTAGGTGACGCCACCGAGAATTTTGTCCTCGGCGTTGTAGGTCAGAGTTGGAAAATTAACGCAGAATTGCTCGTCTCCGGCCCGGCAGTTCTCGCAAACGCCGCAGGAACTGACCATGCAGCCCACGCCAACGACGTCGCCTTCTTTGAATGTCTTTACAGCGCGTCCCGTTTTCGCGACGCGGCCAATAATTTCGTGCCCCGGCACGCAGGGATACACCGTGGGCAAACTGTTCTGCCATTCGTTCCGCACCTGGTGCAAGTCAGAATGGCAAACGCCGCAGTATTGAATATCAATCTGCACGTCGTCCGGACGCAGTTCGCGTCTCGGGACCGAGGACGCTGCCAAACCTGAGGAGGCACTCTTCGCGGCGTAGGCCTTCGCCTTGTACGCAGGCGATTCGGGGGCTTGAGCTTCGACTACCGGCATCGCTATTTCACTCATCTTTAATCTCCTGAAGTTAATTCTAGATCGCGTTGAAAGGTTCACGCCGGACGGATAGGAAATGGCGCTCTCACTCACGCTTGTGCTTTCCCCTTCGGATGACCGACGCTTGATAAAGGACGCAAAGAAATGAACCAACTGGAATCGCCCGAGGCCGCAGCAAACACAGGGGCAGACGTGGGCATCCGCCCCATATGCTACATAGCTGCTATTCGATGGCCCAGGCCTGCAGGACGCATCCCGGAACCATCAGCACACGCCAGGGAGCGCAGTATCCGAAGATGCGGCCCACCTCACGCTGAAATGCGACGGGACTGCGCCCGAACTGCGCGGAAATAATACTACCTTCGAATATCGTCGTGTTCAAAACGCTGCGCGGGACGGTTGTGGACCAATGGCCACTCATAGCCCATCCCGCGGCCGTTTCGCACTAACCTCTTAGTCGGCCGTGATCCGTAGTCCGATGACCTTGCCGGCGAAGTGAGCGAGGACATTCCCGTTGGTATCAAACTGATCGAGAGCAAAGAGACCCCTGTACGTTTTCCCGCTGGGATCCACTGTGATCGTTTCCCGGATGTTGGCCGGACCGACAAAAACCGTCCCGGTGGAATCCCAACTCAAGGCAAAATGGTTGAGTTTGTAAGGGCCCGACTTGGTCTGCCTCCAAACCCCCATGCAGAAACTGCCGGTCATCGGAGGACGCCCCGAATTCATCAGTTCCGTGCCATCGCTGTGCCACGTGGCGTATCCATCATCGAACACGGTGCCGTCATCCAACACCAACTGAACTTTCCAGAAGCCCACGATCGAGGCGTTGTCATCCCCAGAGCCTGAACGACGGTCGGAAACCAGCAGAAGCCGTGGTGATCTGACTTCGGACTCGCTTTGACTGGACCTCGATTTAGGCTCGACCGCCCCAGCGGGCCGCCCCGGGAAGTACCCGCAGCCGGTGTTAGCCCCGAGCCCCGTAAGGTTCGCAGATTGTCCCCAGAGTCCTTGTGTAAGAAACAGACAAGCTATGCCGAGCCAGAAACCTGACATCGGAAATTTGCACTTCATGGTGTTGCCTCCTTGAACTGAATTCCATTGCGCGGCCGTCAGCGTATGCAAGTAACCTCAAATCGGCCGCGGAGAGCAATGGAGCCTGCCTGTAGCTGAGGTAAAGGTTTGGTGAAGCCACAAATGGCTGAAAATAGGCCGTTTCGCTGGGATCCAGGCAATCCGGAGTGCTATACTTCCCCCGACTTTGGGGCATACCGAAGTGCCTGTCACGGGAATTCAATTCGCGGAATTCGAACTTGATCCCGCTCGCTACGAACTCCGCCGGGCCGGACGCACCCTCAAACTCGAAAAAATCCCCATGGAACTGCTCATCCTGCTGGCGGCGGGAAACGGCAATCTCGTCAGCCGGGAGGAGATCGTGAAGCGATTGTGGGGCAATGACGTCTTTGTAGACACCGAGCACGGTATCAATACCGCCATTCGTAAAATCCGCCGCGCCCTCCGCGACGACCCCGAGCAACCCCGCTTCGTTCAAACTGTTACCGGCAAAGGTTACCGGTTTATCGCGCCCGCGATCGAGATTGGAACAAGGCCTGCAATTTCCACCGACCCTCCATCCGCCGTCGATACACCGAACGTGATTGGATCCAGAGATCGGTGGAAAGACAGACGTTGGCCTCGGTTCTCAATGGTGGCTGTTGCCGGCATGCTTGCACTTGGGTTTGCCTTAATTGCCCGCTCCGGCTGGCGGTGGACACCCGCTGTTCCTTCCTCGCATACGGGCCCCGTGGTGCTGGCCGTGCTGCCCTTCCAGAATCTCAGTACGGACGATTCTCAGGACTACTTTAGTGACGGCTTGACGGAGGAAATGATTACTCAACTGGGCGAGCTGAATGTGGATCAGTTAGGTGTAATCGCCCGAACGTCTTCCATGAAGTACAAGCACACCATCAAGGATGTCGGCCAGATCGGTCGAGAACTGGGCGCCGATTACGTGCTTGAGAGCAGTGTGCGGCGCGACGGCGAGCGGGTGCGAATTACGGTGCAACTCATACGCGCAGACAATCAAACGCACATCTGGGCTCAAAATTATGATCGCGAGGTGACGCACTCGATCGCTGTGCAGGAGGAAGTCGCGCGAGCGGTGGCGCAGCAGATTCAGCTGAAACTTGCGTCTGCTCAGACGGAGCACGCTTCCGGTCCGCGTCCACTCAATCCGGCAGCGAGCGAGGCTTATCTGCGAGGCCGATATTTTTGGAACCAGTTCACCGAAAACGGGTTCCGCAAAAGCGTTTCATACTTCGATCAGGCCATCGCCGAAGACCCCAACTTCGCTGCCGCATACTCCGGGCTTTCGGACTCTTACACCTTTCTCGTAATCAGTAATGTGATTCCGCCCAGGGAGGGGTGGCCCAAAGCGCGAGACGCCGCTCAAAGGGCGGTCGAACTGGACGGCGGCCTTGCCGACGGACGTCTTGCTCTGGCTCATTTCAGAATGCACATGTGGGAGTGGAAAGACTCCGAGTTGGAGTTCAAGAAAGCCATTGCCCTCAACCCGAGTAATGCTTTGGCACATCGATTGTATGCGGCGTTCTTGGTCTCTCTCGGAAAACACCGGGAAGCTCTGGACGAAATCGCGCAAGCACACCGGCTGGATCCGCTCTCCATGACCAACAATGCCGAAGTGGTGCGTACCCTCTATTACGGCCGGCAGTACGAGCAAGCAGTGGAGGAGGCGCGCAAAGCGGAACAACTCGACAACGAATTTCCGCGAACCCATTTCTGGCTGGGACGTGTGTACGAACAGATGGGCAAATATTCCGAGGCGATTGCCGAGGCGGAGCGGGTGGGACCCTCGCCGGATTCGATTTTGAGCCTGACCGAGATGGCATACGCCTATGCGAAGGCGGGGAAGAGTGCCGAAGCGCACGCGCTCCTTCGAAAGTTGGAAGCGCGATCGAAGCGAGCCTATGTTCCAGCCTATGATCTCGCCGTGGTCCATCTTGCCCTGGGGCAAAACGAAGCCGCTCTCCAATGGCTGCAGAAAGCCTACGACGAGCATGATTGGGCACTGGTGGTGGTGGCGGTCGAACCTCGTCTCGATCCGCTGCGCTCCGATCCGCGCTTTCAGGAGTTGGTGCGAAAGATCGGTCTGCAGCCGTAGTTGACCCCCTTCCCCCCGCCGCACTAAGATTCCCAGTCCTTCTTCCCAGCACTTTCTTAGGAGCCCAAACATGCGCAAGCTTCTGCCCCTGATGGTTGCCCTGACTGTCCTTCTCCTTCCGCAAACTTCCGCCGCCCAGTCCGATCCACCACTCATCCTCCGTTTTCCCACCGTCAGCAAGACGCAGATCGTCTTCAACTACGGCGGCGATCTATGGATCGTCAGCCGCGACGGCGGCGAGGCACGCCGCCTCACCTCCGGCGTCGGAGTCGAGACCATCCCCTCGTTCTCCCCCGACGGCACCCAAGTAGCCTTCACCGGCGAGTACGACGGCAACCTCGACGTCTATGTCGTCCCCGCAGCGGGCGGCGTGCCACGGCGTCTCACGTACCATCCCGGAGAAGACGACGTCCTCGGCTGGACTCCCGACGGCAAAAAGATTCTCTACTCCACCTGGGGCAACAGCTTCATGCACTTCGAAGACCAGCTCTACACCGTCCCCGTCGAAGGTGGATTTCCCACGCAACTTCCGATTTCGATCGCCTGGCAGGCGTCGTATTCTCCTGACGCCGCGCATCTCGCCTATGTTCCCCACATCCAGTGGCAGGCCGCCTGGAAGCGCTATCACGGCGGGCAAACCACTCCCATCTGGATCGCAGACCTAAAGGATTCCAGCATCACGAAAGTCCCGCGCGATAATTCCAACGACCATTCGCCCATGTGGGTCGGCGACACGGTCTACTTTCTTTCCGACCGCAACGGCCCAGTCAGCCTGTTCGCCTACGACACAAAGAGCAAACAAGTTTCCGAAGCGCTGCATAGCCATGGACTCGACTTCAAGAACGCCTCCGCCGGGCCCGACGCCGTCGTCGTTGAGCAGTTCGGCGCCATCAAGCTCTACGACCCCACTACGCATCAGGCAAAGAACGTGCCCATCCACGTCACCGGCGATCTAGCTGCCGTCCGACCTCATTTCACCAAGGTGGACCCGAAGCGCATCCAGAGTTTCGGCATTTCGCCGAGCGGAGTCCGCGCCGTGCTCGAAGCCTGGGGAGAAATTTTCACTATTCCCACCGACAAAGGCGACATCCGCAATCTCACGCGCAGCCCCGCCGTAGCCGACCGCGATCCTTCATGGTCGCCCGATGGCAAGTCCATCGCATATTTCTCCGACGAGTCCGGCGAATACGAACTTTGCATCCGCGACCAGAACGGCCTCGGTACGGTTCGCCACATCAATCTCGGCAATCCGCCATCGTTTTTCTACACGCCCACTTGGTCTCCCGACAGCAAGAAGATTGCCTTCACTGACAAGCGCCTCCAACTCTGGTACGTCGATCTCGATAAACCCACGCCCAAGCTCGTGGACTCGGACTACTTCGGTGGCTTCGGCCCCACGCAGCTCGGTCAAACTTGGTCCCCCGACAGCAAGTGGATCGCCTACGACAAGCTGCTTCCCAGCGGCCTGCACGCCGTATATGTCTATTCGCTGGAGCAAAGCAAGCCGTCGCAAATTACCGACGGCATGAGCGACGCGCTCTATCCCACCTTCGACAAGAATGGCAAGTACCTCTACTTCACCGCCTCGACCGACACCGGCCTCACCCCGGCCGGCCTCGACATGTCGAGCGACGAGCACCGCGTCTCGCGCAGCGTATATGTCGCCGTGCTGAGCAAGGACGAGAAGTCGCCCCTCGCCCCCGAAAGTGACGAGGAAAAGTCGAAGGAAGAAAAGAAAGCCGAGGAAAAAGACAAAGACAAGTCCAAAGCTGAGTCCAAGGAAAAAGACAAGGACAAGAAAGACAAGAGCAAGGCCAGCGATAAAGCTGCCGACAAAGACAAATCAGCCAAAGACGACAGGGACAAAGATAAAGATAAAGAAAAGAAGGAAGAGCCCGTCATCGTCAAGATCGATCTCGACGGCATCGGCCAGCGCATTCTCTCGCTGCCGATTCCCGGCAAGAACTACGCGAACATGGTCTCTGGAAAGTCTGGCATTCTGTTCCTCTCAGAAGCCCCAATGGTCGTGACCGAGGACGACGGGCCCAACCTCAACCAAACCATCCAAAAGTTCGACCTCAGTAAGCGCAAGGTCGACAAGTTCCTCGAAGAAGTCAACGATTTCACCATCTCCTTCGACGGCGAAAAAATCCTCTACCGCAAAGGTGATGCCTGGTCGACCGCATCCACGGACGAGCCTCCCACCGGCGGTGGTGGCCCGCCGAAGCCCGGCTTCGGCCCTCTCAAGCTCGACTCGTGGGAAGTCTACGTCGATCCGAAACCCATGTGGAAGCAGATCTACAACGAAACCTGGCGCATCGAACGCGACTTCTTCTACGACCCGCACTATCACGGCCTCGATCTCGAGAAGGCAAAAAAGAAATATGCTCCCTACCTCGAGGGCATCGCATCCCGCGAAGAGCTCACCGCTTTGTTCCAGGAATGTCTCGGCGAGCTGACCGTGGGCCACATGTTCGTCGGCGGAGGCGAAGCCCCCGAGCCTAAGAAGTTCAAAGGCGGCCTCCTCGGCGCCGACTATAGCCTCGAAAACGGCCGCTACCGGATCGCCAAGGTCTACAACGGCGAAAACTGGAATCCCGGACTGCAAGCTCCGCTAACCCAACCCGGCGTCAACGTGAAAGCCGGAGACTATATCCTCGCCGTCAACGGTCGCGACCTGCACGCCTCCGACAACGTTTACAGCTTCTTCGAGGAAACAGCAGGGAAGCAGATCGTGCTGAAAGTAGGCGTCAATCCCGACGGCAAAGACTCCCGCGACGTCACGGTAGTTCCCGTCGACAGCGAAGAAAACCTTCGCCACCTAGCCTGGATCGAAAGCAATCGCCGCCGCGTCGACGAAGCCACCGGCGGCCGCGTCGCCTACGTCCACGTCCCCAACACTGCCGGCGCTGGCTACACCAGCTTCAACCGTTACTACTTCTCCCAGGTCGGCAAGGAAGCCGCCATCATCGATGAACGCTTCAACGAAGGCGGCCAGCTCGCCGACTACATCATCGATCATCTGAAGCGCCCGCTAACGAGCAAGGTCGTCACTCGTGAAGGCCACGATTGGTCCAGCCCGTCAGAAGCCATCTACGGTCCCAAGGTGATGATCATCAACGAAATGGCCGGCTCCGGCGGCGACGCGCTGCCCTGGTACTTCCGCAAGGCAGGCATCGGTCCGCTGATCGGCAAGCGAACCTGGGGAGGTTTGGTCGGTATCGGCGGCTATCCCGAACTTCTCGACGGTGGACGCGTCACCGCCCCGCGCGCCGCCCTCTACGGCCTCAACGGCGACTGGGAGGTCGAAAACCATGGCGTGCCCCCGGACTACGACGTCGATCTCGATCCAGCCGCATTCCGCCAGGGAAAAGACGCGCAACTCGAGAAGGCCATCGAGGTCGTGATGCAGCAACTGAAAGATCATCCGCTTCCGCAGATCAAGCGTCCGGAGTACCCGAACTATCACGAACACGACGACTTGGGGGCCAAATAGCTCCGCAGCCGCGACCTAAAAGCGTAAACCGGGTGCGCACCAACGTACACGCCAGACACCCATATATGGGTGTTTCATATTTAGTCACCCAATTAAGGGTGACTACTTGACAATCACCCAAATATGGGTGACAATACTTGCTGGCTTACAGGAGGCATATTGGCCGCCGCAACCCAGCGCTACATCGCCGTCATCGCGGATATGGTCCGTTCGCGCGATGTGCCCACAGCCCGACGCCGGCTGCTTCAGAAGCGATTCAGCGAGCTCATTGCCACTCTCAACCGAGAGTACCGGAAGGCAATCGCCGCCAGGTTTGTCATCACCTTGGGCGACGAGTTCCAGGGTCTTTTGAATTCAGCAGCATTGATACCCGATCTGGTCTGGCGTCTCGAGCAGGACTTTCCGGAGCGCGAACTCCGTGTTGGAATAGGATTGGGAAGGCTCGACACTCCGATTCAGAAGGTCGCCCTCAACATCGACGGACCGGCACTCCACGCAGCCCGTGAGGCTATCGAGCATGCCAAGAGAACCAAAGCGCTAGGCGGAGTCTTCCGGGGCTTCCGCGAACTGGATGACATCCTCAATGGAATGGCCCGTCTGCTTTGGTTTCACCGTTCCCGCTGGACCGATTCCCAGTGGAAGATCGCCAGCCTGCTCCGAAAAGGAATGTCGCAAACGCAAGCCGCGAAGAAGCTGGGCATCAAAAAACAGGTGGTTTCCCGGCAGGCTCTTGCCTCCGGTTGTTCCCCTTACATTGCCGCGGAAAACGCCTGGCGTATGATTCTTCAGAAGCAGGTCGATCCCTTGCTGCGTTCGAGACATGGCCAATCCCAAAGTCATTAGCCCCGAATTCTTGCTCTGGTCTCAGTCGCTGCTGCTGTGGAGCATTGCCGCCTATGGAATCGTGGCCGACCCGCTGAAAGGCGAAGCATCGAACTGCTCATGGACACGCTGGTCTCTGCTTCTCGCTGCCCGCGCTACTGTGGCCCCTGCGTTAGCCTACGCGCTGTCTCGCTCGATGAGTCTGTCCGCCTTGTTGCTCCTGAGCACGTTGTTGCAGCCGCTTCTCCGTTACCGTCTTCCCATGCAATGGCTCGCCGAATTTGAGGCTCTCTGGATTTCGGTCTTCATGGTCTCCAGTCTGGTACTGATCCGCTCCTTTCATCTGCCCACGCAATGCACGCCCGCGTTGATCGCTCCGGCTCAAGCGGCTGCGCTTTGCATCCTGGCCAGTTCATTGTTTTTAGTCGTCCGCGGCGGTACGTATATCGTTCGCGGAATTCTCAGAAAGTCCGGCACGTTGCCTTCGAAGAAGCAACTTAGTTCGTCGGCGGTGGGTCCGCAAGCCGAGGCTAAACCTGTGACCTCGATGGCAGCATCGGCCGAGCACTCCGCGGTATCGACCATCGATGTCGAGGAATACAATCGCGGCCGCCTGATCGGAAACCTCGAAAGAATTGTCCTCACGATCGTAGTCACCGCCGGAAGCTATGCCGCCCTCGCCTTCCTGGTCGCTGCCAAGGGTGTCGTCCGCGCCGACGAATTTGAAAAGAACCGAGACTTTACGGAATATTTCCTGATCGGGTCTCTTGCCAGCGTCCTGGTCGCGTTGGCCGCGGGACTTGCTCTCCGGTTCGCCCTGGTTCGCCTCTGGCCCGATCTGCTGGCTTTGCAGATGCAGTGACTGTTCGCTTCCCGCACGGAGGGTGCCTCAATCGCCGACAGTCTGCAGAAGACGGACGAAAACCCGGATATCCTGGAAGGTGTTCCGAATCCCTGCCTACACAGCCCGACCCTACTCGGACGTTTGGAATTCCATATTCTCGTCGACAGAAAGCTGCCCGGGCGTACCAGAGATGTTGTCACCCGAACGGCTGGCGACTACGCGAAACCCACTGGAAGTGGTCTGGACCTCGTAGGAATACGGAGGACGCTGGCGGGCAACGGTTACGTAGTGAGTCGAGATCAGTTCGTCGAAGGAAGCGTATTTTCCTTCGCTGGCAAAGTACCGGCGCTCGGCCGTGGCGATGCTGATCAGATCGCTCCTTACGCCGGTGATGTTGATGGCGGCCTTCGGGGTGTTCGCCCCGGCGGGAGCAGAAGAGCTCTGCACCTGCTTGGAATAAACGTACATGCCAATGGCCAGGACAATGACGACGACGAGAAATCCGAACAAGCGGCCCATCTGTCCCTCCCCGAGGGCAATTCCACCGCGAAACGGGGCCGCTGACAAGTAACCAGAGGGCAGCGACCTGCCTGAATACAGCAACAACCTGACGTATCGTGTTCTGCGATGAGGCAACAGGTTCAAAAGGCACTTGGCGTATTGATTGGGGAACCGCTGCGGCTTCAGCAGATCGTACAGCCAGACGGCCCAGGATCCTTCTTCGAAGGTCACCCACAACGTTCCGCGAAGGCCCGCAAAGAACTCCAGAATGGTTGCTGCTTGTGTTTCTAGGATGGACTCCATTACTAACTGCCCCTGGAATCCAGGAGCGCGACTGAGATCGTTGCTTGATGAACGTCCAGCCCAATACTTTTCACTGTTCATTGGGGGTGCTCCTTCTGTAGGTGATCATGCGAACGATGACAACCTACTTCAAAAG
>WNFH01002100.1_pt1 | contig 22414 bp, 21 predicted proteins | sample 5400411 | NCBI WGS metagenome assembly WNFH01 (sample SAMN13153347, study PRJNA577476) | soil metagenome | isolation source: 200 cm saprolite under Douglas fir tree site 2 hole 3 | place: USA:California | collected 2015-04-18 | reverse complement strand
GCAAAATGTTGATGATTGCCAGGTTTAAGCTTAATACAGCCGTCAAGCTGAGCAGAGGCCACCAGCCTTCACTTGGGACACTCTGGGCAACTTCGCCCGTAATTTTCACGATACCGACCGGTCCGGCGACCTGGAAGGGCAGGGCACCGGTAAACATTTGTCCAATGGCCTGCATAAAGCTGCTTGTCTGCTCAAAGGTATACTGCACGCCGCGGATAGGGGTCTGCCAGAGGGGTATGCTATCAAAGACAACTTTGCCGCTTGCTTCGATACCCATGGGTCCCTGACCCGCTGGCGGATGCTCACGTACATTGACCGTGGTGGTGACGAGTTGTGGAACACCAGCACGTTTTATCTGCACAGTAACTGGCACGGTTGCGTGCTGGTTGTTGTCTGCTTTAATGTCGTTGCCAACTGCCGTCACCAGGTCGGAGAAAAATTTGATTGGCTGGTTGTTGGCCGCAACGATAGTATCTCCAGGCTGGATACCCGCTACAGCGGCAGGAGAGCCGGGCACTACTTTGCCAATCTGCGGGAGGAGCATTGGTTCGCCGAAGCCAAAGGCAAAGGTGAAGAGCACCATTGCCAATAAGACATTCATAGTGACGCCAGCAACGAGGACGATGAGGCGTTTGCCCGCCGATTTCGCGGCAAAGCTCTGAGGGTCGTAGTTGCCACTTTCGTCGTTGATATCCCCATTCTCGCCCGGCATACGCACAAAACCACCAATGGGAATGAGGTTGAGTGAATAGATGGTGTGATTAGAGGTGGGGGTACCAGGCTTGCTGACGCCGCCACTGGTGCCGCTGAAGGGTGTCTGTTTCTGAGAGCCGTAGCTATCCTCTTCGCTGCGTCTTCCGCCAAACCAGATGACCTCCCAGCCACCTTCATCGCGTTTACGAAAACCGACCACGCGGGGTGGAAAGCCCAGACCAAATTCTTCGACGCGGATACCCGCCCATTTGGCTGTGATAAAGTGACCGAATTCATGTACCAGCACGAGCAATCCAAAGACTGGAATAGCGGCCAGCAAGTACCAGTTATTCATACGATATATCTTCCTTCAGTTATTTATAACGTAACATGTTGCCTATATATTTCTTGTGCCGTTCGACGGGCCCAGGCACTTGCTTCCAAAATGGTAGCTAGATCCGGCTGTTCAATGGATTGGTGTCGCTCCAACACTGCCTCTATCAGTTCCGCGATACTGGTTAGCCCGATTTTCCCATGAAGGAAAAGGGCGACCGCTTCTTCGTCTGCTCCCACCAGTACACATGGATAGGTGCCACCGCGTTTGGCAGCTTCGAGTGCGAGGCGAAAACACGGATAGCGCACGGTATCAAGTGTTTCGAAATTGAGGCGGCTCACGTCCGCCCAGTTCAACTCTCGCACCAGGCCTGTACGCGCCGTATTCAATCTGCCAGGATAGCTCAAAGCGCCCAGGATTGGCAGGTGCATACTGGGGAGGCTAGCTTGCATCTTTAACGAGCCATCAATGAATTCGACCATCGAGTGAATGATACTTTCTGGATGGACCACCACATCGATACGGTCATAAGGAATGCCAAAGAGCCAGTGGGCTTCAAGAACCTCTAAACCTTTATTCATAAGAGTGGCGGAGTCTATGGTGATCTTGGGTCCCATGCGCCAGGTAGGATGTGCCAGCGCCTGTTCTACGGTGACAGTCCGAATTTGTTCAAGGGTGGCTCGACGGAACGGTCCACCCGAAGCTGTGAGCAGTAACCGTTTGACTTCTGTGAGCTGCTCCCCACGAAGACATTGCCAGATGGCACTATGTTCGCTGTCCACGGGAAGAATGGAGACTCTTGCACGATCTGCTTCTTGCGTAACCAGGTGGCCCGCCATGACCAGGGTTTCTTTATTGGCCAGGGCGATGGTTTTCCCCGCTTTGATGGCGGCTAAGGTCGGCCCCAGTCCCATCAAGCCAGAGGTAGCCGCCACAACAATATCCGCATCTGGATGTGTTGCCACCGCCAGTAGTCCTTCTTCACCAAACACAACATGTGGCAATGCCGCTTGCGCAGCCGCTTCTACTGCTGGTACATCGGCAAAACAGGCCACAAGTGAAGGGTGAAACTCCTGCGCCTGTTCTGCCAGGAGGGTGACGTTGCTGCGTGCGGCCAGTGCCACTATCCGAAAATGTTCGGGGAAAGCGCGCACGATATCCAGCGTTTGCTGTCCAACCGAGCCGGTGCTTCCAAGCAAGGCTATACGTCTAGGGATTTGGGTCATGTATGTCTATTTCTTCTATCCAGGAATGAAACTAGCATTAAAGTTTTGTATTTCCAGTGATAAGTACGTCAGTTTGTTCAGGTTAGATGAACTGGTAAAAATTTCTGTGTTACTAATACATCTCATTTCAAATTATAGCACGGATATGCTGAGACATATCATTCTGGAGTGAGCGGCTTTCTCGCTGGCACTCTGCGAGTGCCAGCGAGAAAGCCGCTCACTCCAGAATGATATTACAACCTATCGGCCTATAAATTGTGAGAATACGTAGACGACGATGACGACGAACAAGACGCTGTCTAAACGATCTAGCATTCCACCATGTCCTGGCATAAAGTGTCCACTATCCTTGACTTGTGTCTGGCGTTTGATGAGTGACTCTGCCAGGTCGCCCAGAACGGCGGCTACGCCGATTAAAATGCCCAGGACAATTGCCAGGTACCATGGAACGCCCAGCGGCTTCACAGTGAGGAGCAAAGCGGCGGCAATTGAGAGTACTAAGCCACCTATGGCACCTTCCCAGGTTTTGGCCGGACTAATGTGTGGGGCAAGTTTATGCCTGCCGAAATAGTGGCCCACGAAAAATGCGGCACCATCAAAGCCCCATACGCCGAGCAAAACGGCGAGTACCCACCAGACTCCAGGCGGGAGATACAACCAGGCCCCGGCGGGACCTGGGATCGTTATATGATCATAGCCGCGAAGCAGCAGGAAAAAGTTCATCGGCCAACCCAGGTAAATTGAAAATGCCAGGGTGAGTGCCCAGTCCACCAATGCACCATCAAGTTTTTTGCGGAAGAAGAGCCAGGGAAGAGAGACCAGTACTGCCGCCCCGAGGCCTGTTTCGAGCAATAAGAGGCGTTGCTGTGGCAGCATAGCTGCGACAAGGAAAAGCACACTCAAGCCAAGGCTGACCACGATGAGTGGACGATAGCCCGAATGGAGCATCATCTTATTGAGTTCATTGGTACCTAAGAGTACAGCCAATAGCGTGCCAGCAAAGGCCCACCAGCCACCAAACCAGACAAAGATGAGCACAATGGGGATAGCAATGAGCGCTGTAAGCCAACGTTGGCCAACAGAACTGCGCCACTGCCTGTTAGCCTTTTCCGGTACACCTGGGTCCGGTTGTGGATTTTCTTCTGTTGCGCGTTGCACGCATCTATTCTCCCTGCGCGACCGTGGTCGGAGGAACAGTGATACGACCAAAACGTCGTTGTCGTTGATAATAGCTCTTCAGGGCTTCACGTAAATCTTCTCGTCCAAAATCAGGCCACAGTGTCGGTGTTGCATAGTATTCACTGTAAGCTGATTGCCACAGCAGGAAGTTGCTCACACGCATTTCGCCAGCAGTGCGAATGACCATATCCGGGTCTGGCAGATCGCGTGTATAGAGGTAGGAACTGATGAGTTCTTCCGTTATGGCATCGGGGTTACGTCCATCAGCGATGATCTGACGAATGGCGTCAACTAGTTCAGCGCGTCCACCATAATTAAAACACACGTTGAGGCCGATGCGGGAATTATTGCGGGTCAGTTCTACGGAGTCGCGCACGGCCCGTTGAATATCGGGAGAGAGGTCTTGTAAGCGACCAAGATGGCGCAGGCGCACACCATCGCGGTGTAGCTTCTCCAGGTCCGAGCGGATCGTCTCCCAGAAGAGGCGCATGAGGCCGTCGACTTCTGCACGCGGGCGTCCCCAGTTCTCGGTTGAAAAAGCATACACGCTCAGCATTTCGATGTTTTCATCTGTAGCACACTCTACCACGCGGCGCAGTGCAGCCACACCGGCTTTATGGCCGGCCAGGCGTGGCAGAAGGCGTTTTGTGGCCCAGCGTCCATTGCCATCCATAATGATGGCGAGGTGGCGCACCGGACGAGTTGATTGCTCAGATAGTGGCAGCGAATCTGCGATAGTTTGCGACTGCACATTCCTTTTCCCCTGTGACGAGGGAAAAAGGTCTTGTATCTTGGCCAAAGCTAGACCTCCAGAATCTCCAGTTCCTTGGTTTTTCCGACTTTGTCCATCTCGTCGATGAAGCGGTCGGTGAGCTTCTGTAGCCGTTCATTGCTACGTCTATGCTCATCCTCGGTAATTTCCTTCTTTTTTTCACGATCGCGTAACTTGTCTTGCGCGTCACGGCGAACGTTGCGAATAGCGACTTTATGTTCATCCAACTTCTTGTGAAGGGTCTTCACCATTTCACGTCTCCGTTCCTCATTTAAGGGAGGGATATTGAGGCGAATAACCTGTCCATCGTTGTTTGGATTGATACCCAGGTCGGATTTTTGAATAGCTTTCTCGATATCGGTCAACAGTTTCCGATCCCAAGGCTGAATCAGTAACTGACGCGCATCAGGAACGGAAATAGTAGCAACCTGATTGATAGGTGTCAGCGTTCCATAGTAATCGATCTGGATGCGTTCGATTAAAGCCGAACTGGCGCGGCCTGTGCGAATTGCGGCCAGGTCCTGACGCAGGGCATCAACTGCCTTATGCATGCGTCGTTCCGCATCCTCGAAAATCTCTGCTACCATAGCTATGCTCCCTTGTAGGGACACTCCTTATGGGTGCCCGGCTAGTAATCCGAGCGGCTACCAGGCCGCCCCTACCTTACGTCCCACTGAGGCTCTTCCATGTCATGGACGAGCGAGCCGCGCTTCTCACCTCGTATAATGGCTTCCAATGCTCCTGTCTGATTGAGGTTGAAAACGACAATCGGGAGGTGGTTATCTTTACACAGTGAAAGGGCGGTGCTATCCATAATTTTCAGCCCCATATTCAGTGCCCGCATATAGCTCAATTCTTCAAACTTGCGGGCCTCCGGGTTACGCATGGGATCATCGTCAAAGACGCCATCCACCTTGGTTGCTTTGAGTAAAATTTGGGCATTGAGTTCGACTCCACGCAGAGCGGCAGCGGTATCGGTGGTAAAAAACGGATTGCCGCTGCCCGCAGCGAGGATCACGATGCGTCCCTTTTCCAGGTGACGCACAGCCCTTCGGCGGATAAACGGTTCAGCCACCGGCGGCATCTCGATAGCGGTCTGCACTCGTGTCACCATGCCCAACTTTTCCATTGCGTCCTGCATTGCCAGCGAATTCATGACTGTCGCCAGCATACCCATATAATCGGCGGTGGCTCGGTCAATCCCTGTAGCGGCAGCGTCTGTTCCACGCCAGATATTGCCACCACCAATAACCATTGCCACTTCCACGCCCAGGTCATGCACTCGTTTGACTTCGGTTGCGATACGTCGTACTGTTTCAGCATCAATGCCGTAACCTTGTCGCGAGCAGAGGGCCTCGCCGCTCAACTTGAGCAGAATACGCTGGAACATCAGGGATGAAGCCTCTTGAGACATGTTTTTTTGTACTCCCATGCGGCACTACCTGTTGGGTGCAAGCATGATTCCAGGGGCTCTCTCCTGAACTCATGCTTGCGTCCCACCTACTTCCCCAGTTCAAAGCGACTGAATCGCCGCACCACAATATTCTCGCCGGTTTCAGCGATTACCCTTTTCACCAGGTCGCCGATTACAACTGCTTCATCCTTTACCCAGGGTTGCATCATTAAGACCTGCTCCCCAAAGTGCTTTTTGAGTTTACCGCTGATGAAGTCTCCGCGCTTCTCTGCCGGAACACGGGCAATAGCGGGGTCTTCCAGAAAAGTCTTGCGAGCTTCTTCAACGATATCGGCAGGGACATCTTCTAAATTAACGTACCTGGGAGCGAGGCCTGCAATCTGCAAAGCCAGCTCGCTGGCGAGTTTACGGAAGTTCTCACTATGCGCCACAAAGTCCGTGGAGCAGTTGAGTTCCAGCAGGACGCCTACAGAATTGTTGTGATGGACATACGAAAAGACGCCACCTTGTTTGGTTTCCCGGTCAGCGACCATCATTTTGTGGGCTTTTTTATCTCTTTTCGCATCGAGAAGCTTAATAGCCTCATCCCAACTGTTCGCGTCAGTCAGGGCGTTTTTACAATCTGCAAAGGTTGCGCCGGTTTCATCGCGCAACTTCTTTACATCTGCCGCCACATGGTTCATAGGTGTGTGATCTCCTCATCTTACTTTTGATTCTACTCAGATGATGGAAAGAAGTACAGTTACCTCTGTCCATTTTTTTGGTATCCGAGTGCTTGACAAATTTGCGTTAGTATGTGTTATCCACTTGGGCCTCTACAGGAAGAAGCGGGAGGCTGGAGAGGCGGAGTGAAGTTTCACTTCACAATGGCCATCTCTTACCTCCCGCCAGTTGAAATTCCTTTTTTAGAATGCCTCTTTTGCAACGAGTTCGGGTTCGGCCTGAGTTTCAACTGTGGCTTCCTCGGTTGGTAGAGCAGGAGGAACCATGGAAAGCTCGGCTTCACTGATTTCAGGCACCGCTGCTTCAGATGGTTCGGACTCAGCCTCGCTCTCCTTCGGCTCGTTATCTTTCTGACGGGCCTCTAGTTCGCGACGGCCTTCAACGGCAGCATCAGCGATCTTGGAGCAGAGCAGGCGAACAGCGCGAATAGCGTCATCGTTGGCAGGAATGGGATAGTCCATCTCATCGGGGTCGCAGTTGGTGTCTGCGAGCGCAATGATGGGGATTTCCAGGCGGCGAGCTTCCAGGACTGCGGTGCGCTCTTTGCGAGTATCGACGATGAAGAGTGCGCTCGGCAGGCGTCGCATGTCCTTGATGCCTCCCAGGATACGCTCTAGCCGGACCATGTCGTCTTGTAGACGCTGGACTTCCTTTTTGGGCAATCGCTCGAAATCGCCGCGCTCTTTGCGAGCTTCCAGTTCACGCAGGTATTTGATGCGCAATTGAATGGTCTGGAAATTGGTGAGCATTCCGCCCAACCAGCGTTGATTCACATAGTACATGCCACAACGTTTGGCTTCTTCTGCCACGGCTTCCTGAGCCTGTTTCTTGGTGCCAACAAAAAGGATAGTTTCGCCATTGGCGGCGAGTTGCTCGACAAACTTGTACGCATCGTTGAGGCGCGTTACCGTTTGCTGAAGGTCGATGATATGGATGCCGTTGCGATCCATAAAGATGAAGGGCTGCATTTTGGGGTTCCAGCGACGGGTCTGGTGGCCGAAGTGTACGCCCGCTTCGAGAAGCTGCTTCATTGAGATAATGTTTGCCAAAAACGGATCCTCCCTTATTGATCCTCCGCTCTTATCTTGTCTGCGTAAATTGTAGTATCCTCATTACACATCGAAAAAACTCCAGGGTTTCCGCTGATTAGAGAGCGTGTGTACTTAATCTGTGATGACTCTCATCACCTGTATGCAAGCGAAGGCAAGTTGCCTCCCGCTAAGACGGAAGTATTATATATGATTTTGGGAAATATAGCAATCAGTATATGAAACTAGTGACTGAAAATATAGCGTTTTATAGCGTTTTATAGCGTTCTATTGCAGGATTTTGGGCCTGAAAAACCATCTTGTAGTGAAAGCTACAAGCATGGTTTTGCTTAGGTTTTATGGCCTAGATCGAGCATTGGATAATGAAGGTGTATCTAAACACTCTCCTTCACCCCTTTTTACTACCAACTCAATATCTCTTGGACAAACAGCAATCCCATTGTAGCGCCAATAGGCCGTGTTTGAACAACGCAAATCAGGAGACCTCTCTATCTCGCACTGGCAAGCATCAATTTCTTGCATCCCCAGGGCGTTATGGTAGTACGAAGTAAACAACTGGTGGAGGGCCATACGAAGAAGCCTGATATGGTTAAACGCCAGATCAGGAAGGTTCTGCAAGTTCTCTACCGAGTGCCATTGCACACGGGAAGCGTCATCGCCTGCCTCAATTCTGGCTTCTGGACCGAGTGGCTCTGAGAGGACATAGAGCAAACAAACGTACTTTCCACGCGGGTCTTCAAAATCCTCATAGGTTTGGGCTTGTTGAAACAGGTGTAGAGGGATGTCAAGGCCCGTTTCCTCGTGCGTTTCACGCTGAGCAGCAGCCTCTAACGACAGGTCATCTGTGGTGAGATGACCGCCTGGAAGCGCCCACATCCCTTGGTAGGGCTGTTTTTTTCGCTGGATCAGTACCACTTCCCATCCAGAACCGGAGGGGGAGAGACGGGGAATAACGATATCTACGGTGACGAAGACGCCTGCCGCTGTATCTGACATAAAAGTAATCTCCTTTGCCTATATTGCGTCATTATCCATACGCATATATGTTTCGTAGAGAAGGTCTTTCAGGTTTTGCACCTTTGGATGGTTTCGGGAAGGGCTGTTCCCCAATTTCTTCAAAAGCTTGCGTACCCGATTCATTTGATGCGGTGAATGGCATTGGTACGCCAGGATAAAGCCCTTACTTATCAAATCTAACCCTGTCGTGATATCACTGGCGTCACAACTGATTTCTAAGAGTGCGTGCCAGCGTGGAGTCACAGACTCAGCTTGGTCAAGTGATTTTTCTGCCAGCCCCAGGTAAGGAAGTGCGTTCAATGGCTTTCCAAGATCACGATTGGCCTTTCCTCGGATTTCGTACACCTCAAAAGGGATGAACTCTTTTCTCACAGTGTCTCTCCCCTCGCCTGCAAAGGCAAGAAGGTCTGTTGCCTCTGAAATGGTTTGCTCAAAGGCCGTTTCGTTGCCGATGTCACCGTAGGTGTAGGCAAGCAGTTGGAGAATATGCCCTAATGTTGCTCGATCAGCGTGAGCAGCCCGATCTCTGGCATTTTCCATGTAGCTAAGTGCGGTTGCTTTGTCGTCTTGTTGTCGTAACACATCGCCCATGAGAGCAAGGTAAGTAACGGTTAAGTTTGTGTCATGGATTTCTTCTGCAAACTTATGTGCCTGAATGTAGTGGTAAAGGGCAGAGTCGTTTTGTAGCGCATCAAGGTAAATTGTGCCGAGTAGTCCATGACATCGGATAACAAGCTCTTTTATGTGAAGTGCATGTACAGTGGCTAATGGCATGTAAATTATTCTCTCTAGGGTGGGCAACAGTTTTGTTATTTCTCTTGTAACCTGTTTTGGTCTTGAGCCAAACCACGCTTCCCAAGCGAGGTTAATAATGCTTTCAGCCTGGTCAAGCCTTTCGTTTATTGCTTGGTTTATGTCTGTTACCAGGGTAATGATAGTGGGCGATTGGTTGAGGCAAGGTTGAAGAAACCCCAGTTCTTCGGCAGTTTTTCCATAGAGGACACAAAACTTTTCTTGATAGAAAGGGCTTGGTTTCCTCTCTCCACGTTCCCATCGACTCACGACGTCTTCACTAGTCTCTACCAGCCTGGCAACTTTCTGTTGGGACCACCCACGTAACTGGCGTTCACGACGTAGAATACTGTTCGGTTTCTTCTCGCTGTCCATTTTGCCTTTCCTTTTTGTGCTCTAGTTCTTGGAAAAGTCGTTCACGCTGGATATGAGCAGCAATGGCAAGACGCCCTTCTTCAGATAATTGACCTACTTCTACTGCATATGCTAGATCATCTATCGCTCGTTGGAGCCAATCAGACTCACCAGAAAAAGGCGCGTCGATGAGACCGGCTTTCCGTAACACTAATTCAACTGGTAAGTCAAAAGCACGTGCGATTTTTTGGCATGAGGCAGCATCAGGAAGCATTTTTCCTGTACTGTAGCGGGAAACAGCCGCCGAACTGAGACGCTCTTCTTTGGTGTTTCCGCTCTGAGCGATGAGCTTTCCTTGTGTCCACCCACGTTGACGTAGTTGCTGGCTGAACCATTCAGTAAATTGGGATTGTCCTATCTCTTCTTCCTCGCTCATAGCATCCCTTCTCAACAGAGCAATTGCGATAGACCTGGATATATATTACCATATCTTTCTCCACTTTGGTAGTGGAATATTCCATGAGCGCAAAATATTTGCTGATTTGATGGAGTAAAGTGTTGACAAAGTGAAAAATACTAGGTACACTTGCGTTAGTGGAGTATTTTATTCCGCATATGGAACAGTCGGGTAATGGTCGGGAGAGAGTCGGGTCAACGCCATTCTACGCTGAGAGGAAACTAGCTACACTTCTCACTAGAGATTGTTGAAAGGAAGGTATACGCGATAGTTTAAAATATGATTGGCCTGGATTATCTAGACTTTTGGTATGGAGTAAGCGACACTAGCAAACTGTAGGAGAATGCTGGCTAAGTGCTACGAACACCTGGCCAGCGGTAAGAGCCTGGTTATCCGTTAATCGTCACCTAGACTCTCAAGCGGGATGATACCTGCATGGGGGTCGGATGTCAAGCACAAAGGAGGCGCAATGCCATGTTAGACCAACTCGATCACATGCAGGTATCGACCCTTGTCCCTACTGCATCAGTTCTTTGTAGTCAACAGCAAAAGCACATCACCAACCTGACTCCTGCCCGTCCCTCTTCTCTTGTTTCCTCGTATGCGGTCGGTCCCATTGATTCGGTGCAGGTCAGTACCCTGCAAGCGTCCCTCTCCGATGGTCAGAATATCTCCCTTCTGGTTCCCGCTCACCTGCCGCTTTCCGTGCTCGCTGCTCCTGCCTTCAAGGAGGGGTGCGAATGGGGGTATACTGAGAGCGGTTCTGAGGAGTGGACGATTCCCCAAATGGTGAACGAGATTTATCAAACCCTGCGTGAGGAACTTGATGATGAGGTTGACCTTCGTTTTTACGCTTGGGCTGTCGGGTTTCTGCTTGGGAGCCTGACGAGCCTGGCGGAAACGGACAGGACACTGGCGCTCGTCGGCATGGCGCATCTCTGCTTCCTGCTTTCATTCATTCCCCTGGATAGTACACTGTCCTGGCCTCCGTATGGCTTGCTACGCGCACGCTTTCTGCATAATCACGCGCTGAAAGCCTACCGGGCGCATGTTCGGACATGCAGAGAGCAAGGCATGAGTTTCTCGGAGGCACAACGTCTGGCACTGGCAGCACCAGCACAGTAGGACACAGGCAGGAAGCAACAGGGTAGCAGTATGCAGTTAACGGAACAACATGTGATTGATCGCAAAGACCCGCGCTATGCGGTCATCGATGCGGCGGCTTTTGCCTCCAAGAACCTGTATAATACTGCCCTCTATGAAATCCGGCAAGTTTTTATCCATGAGGAGGTCCACATCCCTTACGAAGAGATGGATAAACGCATGAAGCAGCACGAGGCATACAGAGCATTGCCTGCCAAAGTGTCACAACAGGTGCTCAAGCAACTCGACAAGAACTGGAAGTCCTTCAAAGAAGGACTCAAAGCCTACGAAGAAGACCCTTCTAAATTCATAGGACGCCCACGGCTGCCCAAGTACAAACACAAAACAGAGGGCCGGAACATCCTTATTTATACGATCCAGGCCATCAGTAAGAAAGGCTTAAAGCGCAGCCTCGTTCAACCGTCTATGCTTCCGATCAGCGTCAAGACGAAACAAAAGGACGTTGATCAAGTTCGCATTGTCCCCCGCAACGGCTACTATGTGGTTGAAGTGATTTACACCAAAAAGCCTGTTCAAGCAAAAGTAGACCCTTCCTTCTGTGTCGGGATCGATCTAGGAGTCACAAACTTAGCGGCGATAGCATCAAACCGAGAGGGCTTTATCCCTCGCTTGGTTAACGGTCGTCCGATCAAAGCGTGGAACCAGTGGTATAATAAGCGCATGAAGGAACTCAAGAACCAGCTTCCTAAAGATGATCGAGAGCGCGTCACCAGACAAATGGAACGCATCACCAACACGCGCAATCGACAGATTCATCATTACCTGCATACAGCCAGTAAGCGCATTGTGGACTTTCTGGCAGAAGAGAGGATAGGAACGATCATTATCGGGAAAAATCCGCTTTGGAAGCAAGAGACTGGCATAGGCAAGCGCAATAATCAGAACTTTGTGAGCATTCCTCATGCCCGATTTATTGACATGCTCACCTACAAAGCGGCATTAGTTGGTATTCAGGTGGAAGTCCGGGAAGAGAGCTATACCAGTAAAGCCAGCTTTCTGGACCTGGACCCGATTCCCGACTACAAATCTAACGATGAAAAGCAGCATGTCTTTAGCGGAAAGCGGATTGGCAAGAGAAACCGCTTGTATCGCACAAAAGATGGACGCAAGATCTGCGCTGATGTCAACGGCGCCTATAACATTTTGCGCAAAAGTAGACCTGATGCCTTCTCGGAGGCAAAAGGCGTAGCGGGCTATGTAGTTCACCCCTTACGGCTTGCCGTATAAATCAAACAAGGAATAGGGCGTTGCAATAATATGCTATATTTTTTGGCACTATACTCGCGTCAAGGAGTGGATGAAGTTGGGGAGGGACAAGACACGATGGAAAAAAGGGTACGTCATCGCATTGTACGGCTCTACCCTTATGATTTGACGGCTATAACACTTTGGAGATTACCACTTATTGGCCCCAGTCCTACACCACTTGCACCTTATCTACGCAAACATACGCCTCAGCTACGTAAAATTCATCTTGTTTCTATGGCACCAGTGAAACCAAACTGAGGCCATGTCTTTGAGGGCCAGAAATAAACTCACCCTCCTTTGTGTGAACCACCACCACCACCGCCGCCGCCGCCACCACTGTGAGAACCGCCCTGGTCTCCACCAGTACCTTTCGAACCTCCGTTTCCATGTTTACCACTGCCACCGCCGCTACTCGTGCTACTCCCAAATAGACCTGTAGGATCAGTACAGGAGGTCAATGTGGCCATTGTCAGCAAAAGCGTGGCTGCTAAAAGCGCAAGAAGGAATATTCTCAGGATGAGCATTCGTGTGAGGCGCAGTTTATTTACCATGTGTTTCAGATTTTTCCTTTCAGCACGCATTGAATCATAAGGTTATGTATTCGGTCTTTTCAGGTGGTTTCAATTCTGCACCTGAGCCAGATGGTTCATACCCATTCTAGTACATCTATCGACATTTTACTCGGCAGTGAAGAAAATGAGAGTACTATATACCTATATCGGGTAGATTAGCGGGCATCAATAGGGTTATTGGTGCTGCGGGCTTTGCTGCCGTTGGCAGCAAAGCCCGCAGCACCAATTGATTGGGCGAGCCGTCACAAGCGGCGAGAAGTCCTGGTCAGTTTTACCCCTTGTTTGTTGAAGCCCGTAGTACAGTATACAGTGTGTGTATATTCATTTATGCTAAGCAAATCGCCTCATTTTTGTGGGGCGAAGAAAGAGGTAGAAAGGGTAGGGATAGTAGATGGTAAGGATTATGATAGCGGATGACCATGCGCTGATTCGCCGGATTGTGCGCGAGGTTGTTGAGAAGGAAAGTGACCTGGAAGTGATAGCGGAGGCGTGCAATGGTCACGAGGCGGAGGCGCAGGCGGGTCAGACGCAGCCTGATGTAGTCTTGATGGATTTAGATATGCCCGGTTGTGATGGCTTCGAGGCAACTGAACGGGTTTTAGCCTGCTCTCCCCACTCTCGCGTAGTCATCTTCACTGCCTCTCACCAGGAGAATCATGCTTTTCATGCCATACAACGAGGGGCCATCGGATATGTTACAAAAGATGTCGAGCCCGATGCTTTGATCCATGCTATTCGTAGCGCGGCACGCGATGAACTGTGTATGCCGCGCACACTGACGGCACAGGTTCTTGCCCATGTGCGTTCACTTGGCTTGCAGCATGGAGAGGGAGATGAGAAAAGATTGCCCAGGTATACCTCGTTGACACAGGCGGCTTACAAGATTCCCCAGCGTCCACGGGTGCGGTCAGTAGCTAGTAACGAGGGTCAAGGCGGGCCGAACGAGGTGCGGCCTCTTACCGAACGGGAGCGCGAAATTCTCGATTTGATGCGCCTGGGTCGGAAGAATCGTGAGATTGCTAAAGAGTTAGCTATCGCGGAATCGACGGTGCATAAGCATATTCAAAATATCTTTGAGAAGCTTCATGCGCGGAATCGGACTGAGGCGATTTATTTGACGGCAACTATAGCTTCATAGAAGAACTATTCAGGTCTCTTCTTTCCCTGACTTTTCGCTGCCTGTGGCAGTTCGCAAACTTTTTTTGTTGTGGCAAGTTTTTTGCTGCCTATGGCAGCAAAAAACTTGCCACAACAAAAATTGGCGAGCCGCCGCAGGCGGCGAGGCGCCCTGAATAGTTACCCTTCCTGAACATATGAGATGGGAAAGAGATGTATACAGAATACGTATATGCTTATGGTACAATATTTCTATCGAAGATGAGGCTGGGCACCCACAAGGATGCCACGGCTTTTCTGTATTGGAAATTTGAGAGGTTCTCCCGCAGGTTTGATGATACAAACTCATCAGAAGGGTGGGTGAATTACATTCATCCGCTCTAACAGGGATTTCTCGATAGATGTTTATAGCTCTGCAACTCCAAAATCATCAAACCTGCGGGAAAACCAATTTGAGGGTACGAGTGATTATCCAGGCACAACAGGTTAGGAAAATATATCGCAACGGCCATTTGCGGGTCGAGGCACTCAAGAGCGTTGATATGGCAGTGGAGCAGGGGGAGATGGTGGCCATTATGGGGCCCAGTGGCTGTGGCAAGACGACGCTACTCAATTGCCTCTCCGGTTTAGATACGATCGATGAGGGGAACGTGTTCATCCAGGGAGATAATCTGCGTGACCTGAGCGATAACGAACGGACAGCATATCGCGCCCGGCATATGGGGTTTATCTTCCAGGACTATAATCTCCTGCCGGTACTCTCGGCAGTTGAGAATGTGGAACTGCCGATGCTGATTGCCAGAGTTCCAGGCAAGAAGGCACGGAAACGGGCACTGGAGATGTTAGACCGGGTGGGACTTTCCGAGCGGGCGCGTCACCGGCCAGCCGAGTTGTCGGGCGGGCAACGGCAGCGTGTGACGATTGCACGCGCGCTCACCAATGACCCGGCGATTGTGTGGGCCGATGAACCAACAGGTAATCTGGATAGCGAGACGGCCCAGGATATTCTGGATTTGATCTGCCGCCTGAACCGCGAGAACGGGCAGACGTTCGTGCTGGTGACTCATGCACTTGAGGTGGGGAAATTGGCGAATCGTATTATCACGATGCGTGACGGTCAGATTGTTTGATCGAGGTGCCAACTTCTATCCGGGACATGATTAAACATGCGATCACCTCCATAAATGTTGCGCATTTTGAATGGAGCAGGTGTTGTCGCTAATAACCATGCTCGCTTGCTCACCCTCTCATAGAGAAACCACGGGTCAGTTAAAATATAGCACTTTTGACCTGTCCATCCAGGAAACGGCAAGCCCTCCTGCCAGCAGAGCCACTCTACCATCGCTGCACAGAAAGCGGCCCAGCGTTGCGTCTCTGGCGTTGTAGCCTGAAGTATTGGCGTTTCAATCAATTCACGTCTATGTTCAACAGCAAAAAACCACCAATCGTTCAAGAAGTTTCCGATGGCTACCCAGGGCGTTTGATTATTACAAATTCCCTCAAAGACTTCGGCAACAGAATGCCAGCGATATGAAGATGTAGTCATAGCTTGTTTCCTCTATGAACTATGGTTCAAAAAGTTCCTCTATCTCTTCTAGCGCTTCTCCTGATATATATTCCCCTGGAATGTAGCTCGTCTCCAACTAACCGCAAATACTTCTCTATGTCTTGCTTATTCACACTAATTGTTCCTTACACTCATTTGTTCTTGTTTGGATGCTGAAAAGCTTGTTTAATGGCTATGCGCATCTCAGAAGTCACCAATTGCTCTGGTATATATTTTGTGATGAGAGCAAGCATGTCTTGAGCATTTGTCAGGTGAAGTTTATCAGCTAACATTGTAATATCGTCAATCTCATAAGGATTGCTAGCAGTAGCAACTTTCATGGCAAGCAAATAATCAGGCGGAGATAGGTAGATACGTAAGCCTGGATATTCTATCCATTCTTCATGAAACGGTGACGTAAAGAAAATTGCTTTAATTGCATCGTTTAACCAACTAGCCGCCAGATGTTCCTGGTTTGCAATATTCATTGCCGCTTCTCGAATAGCTAAGCCACTCTCCTTAAAATAGACACTAATATTCTTCTGTCTCTCAAAAGCAGGGTTATCTCCCCTAAGGTGGGCCATGTAGGCATCAATATCTGGTTCTTCTGGCTTCCTTACATCAAGTAATATGACTACACCATCAGCTACAAGAATCTCGCATGTAAGCTGTTTCTTTTGCAATTCTTGTCCAAGCATCTGCAAGTACTTTTTACTATCTTCTCTGTTCACTTGCTATGCTCCCCGTAAATCGCTTCGACTCATTGAAGCTGTACAGCCCCGGTGTGTAGAACAGGTGTATTCGCTGTTCTCAAGAGCTAGTATAGTCGAGAAAGGCAGCTATGGCAAGGGGAATACATGCTCAGAGGAAGGCAAGCGGTGTTGGCATCCTGTAGGATGCCAACACCGCTTGCCTTCCTCTGAGCATGCGAATGTTAATGTGCCAGTTCGTAACCTTTTGATGTGGTACGAACCAGGTCGCGTACTACTTCTTTGAGGTGGGAAGATGAGATGCCGTAGAGCTCTTTGAGAATGGAGGGGGCACCGTGTTCTACGGCTTTGTCGGGGCAGCCGATCAGGCGCACGTCAATGTCGTGCAAGCCACGGCTTTCGAGCAATTCCAGCACGGCACTGCCGAAGCCACCCGCGATGACATGGTCTTCAACTGTCACCAGACGACGGGTGCCCTTTGCGAGGCGGGTGATCAGTTCCTCGTCAAGGGGCTTGGCCCAACGGGCATTGACTACCGCGACGGAGATACCCTCGGCTGCCAACTCTTGCGCTGCCTGCTCAGCCTGGGCAACGGTTGAGCCGTAGGCGAGAATGGCGCAATCCTGCTGTTCCGCCAGTTCCATGGTAGAAGGGCTGAGCAGTTCGGCTTTGCCAACTTCCAGGGCGTGGATTTCGGCATCCATGGTGACACCTATACCCTTGCCACGGGGATAGCGCAAGCTTACCGGTCCATCCATATAGATGGCGGTGTAGAGCATGTGACGCAGCTCGTTTTCGTCTTTGGGTGCCATCACTTTCATGTGAGGGATCATGCGCATAAAGGCGATATCGTAGATACCATGCTGTGTTGGGCCATCTTCGCCGACGATACCGGCACGATCCATGGCAAAGACAACGTGCAGGTCTTGCACACAGATATCGTGGATAACCTGGTCAATGGCACGCTGCATGAAGGTTGAATAAATGGCAACTACGGGGCGTATCCCGGCGACGGCAAGGCCGCCCGCGAAGGTAACGGCATGCTGCTCGGCTATGCCGACATCGAAGTATCGCTCAGGGAAGCGTTGGTGCATCTTCTTGAGGCCGGTGCCTTCGGCCATGGCAGCAGTGATGCCTACGATAGAGGTATCTTTTTCGGCCAGTTCTACTAAGGTATTGGCAAAGACTTCGGTATAGGTTGGTGGGTCATCGGCATTTTTCTTTATGGTACCGGTGGTAAAGTCATACGCGCCGGGGCCATGCCACTTCGTCGAATCTTCTTCGGCAAACTCCCAGCCTCTGCCCTTCTTTGTGATCACCTGCACTATGACAGGTCCTTCGATATGTTTGATGTTCTCAAAGACATCCAACATCAGGGGCAGATCATGTCCATCGAATGGGCCAAAGAACTTGAAGCCCAACTCCTCAAAAATGGTTCCGCTTTTACTGTGCAAAACAAAGTGTTTGAAGCTTCCCTCGGCCCTGCCAGCCGCTTCTCGCGCTTTGTCACCTAGCACTGGGAGTTTCTCAATCGAGCCTTTTGCCATCTCGCGCAGCCTTTGATAGCTCTTGGAGGTCTGCAACCGGCGAGCTTTCCCAAGGTAATGGTGCAAAGCACCGACATTATCTGAGATGGATTTTTCATTATCGTTGAGTACAATGATGAGATTTTTCTTCAAACTACCGGCATTATTGATGGCCTCCAGGGCCATGCCACCGGTCAGGGCACCGTCGCCGATGATCGCGACGACTTTGAAATGCTCACCCTTTAGATCGCGGGCCACAGCGAGGCCAAGGGCCGCCGAGATGGAGGTGCTGGCATGACTGGCACCAAAGACATCATAGGGGCTTTCCGCGCGCCGCAGATAGCCGGATAGGCCACCGAACTGGCGAATGGTATGGAAACGATCACGACGACCGGTTAAAAGTTTATGTACATATGCCTGGTGCCCAATATCCCAGACCAGGAGATCTTTCGGGGTATCGAAGACATAGTGTAGTGCCATTGTCAACTCAACCACGCCCAGGTTGGGAGCCAGGTGGCCGCCCTTCACCGAGACTTTTTCGATGATCTCACGACGAATCTCCTCTGCCAACTGCCACATTTGTGCGATTGTTAAGGTACGTAACTGCGCCGGACTATCAATACTATCAAGTATTCTTGTCAATGATTTCTGCCTTTCAAGGAAATATGGGTACTGACTCCATAAAGTAATACGTTTATTATGAGATGTTGAGATAGAAGACAAAGGGTATGAATGCTGACTCACATCGTATTATAGTGATGTTTGTTCCTCTTAAGCAAACGCTCTGGTTCAAAAATTCATGCACCTGGGGGCTTGACAGCCTCTGGCCTTGCTCCACAGGCCGGTCTAGAGGCTCATAAACCGCCTTGACAGGTTGTTGCATTCTTTTTATGATGGTCACATACAGAGATACTGTGCTAAAACGGGCTAGTATCCAGGACAGAACACAAATATGCGTTATGTGATGCAGTGTAGTAGCACATTCATGGAAGCTTCGGGCTTCAGTATTGTGCATAACTGATATGTCCAACACGCTGGGCATGCAGAAATGAAAGGAGGAGCGGTGCCTCCGCCCCAATTCATTGGACAGAAAGAAAAAAGGGTTGGGGAATATTTGAAGCCGGGCTTTTGCAGCTTAGCTTCGACTATGGAGTACCGCAAAGCTGACCAATGACACGGAAAGATAGCGAGAAAGACTCAGAAAGACCACGTTACTATTCTCAATTTTGGCTTGATGTGGCAGCCGGACGCAGAATAATTGGTGTGCCTAAAACAAACGATGATACGGATATGCTTGAAGCCGACGCGGACCTGGAGCCTGTCATACTGCGAAAACCAGGACGCAATAGCGGTACAGCCTACTCTGACGGCTATCAAGAAACGATTTCACATCCTGAGGTTGAGCCTGAGTACGAAGATGAAGAGGAGCTTGTTGAGCCTGAACCCGACGAGTTGGATTTGGAAAACGAGCTAGACGATGAGGACATTCCCAATATTGTGGTAGAGGAGACGGAGATTCCTGATATGGATCTCGCGGTTGAGGAGGAAGTTCCCGTCGAGGAAGTTCCCGTCGAGGAAATTCCTATCGATGAGGTCGAAGAAGAAGACTTTTTCGAGGACGAGGACGAAGATGATCTTAATTGGACTGCTGGACGTGGACGGAAGAAACCAAAGCCTGGTCAGGCAGCCAAGTTGCCGGTGAAGAAAGCTAAGAAGCGCGAACCACGTCGTGGATTTTAGGCAGAGAAGTTGTATGCCAACAAAAGAGCTTGCACCACATGTGATGCAAGCTCTTTTGTTGGCATACAACTTCTCTGCCTGAGAGAAGGGCTAGGGGTAGATACCACGAATTTGTGTGGCTTCCGCAACCCGTGCGATTGCCAGCATATTGGCAGCCAGGCGCATGTCACAGGAAAATAGGTCGGCTTTTTCAGCCACGGCGGCGAAGGATCGATTCATAATCACTTCCAGTTTCTGGGTAATCTCTTCGACGCCCCAGAAGAAGCTTTGAATATCTTGCACCCACTCAAAATAACTGACGGTGACGCCTCCGGCATTGGCCAGAATGTCAGGAATGACCACAATGCCCTTCTTGAAGAGAATTACGTCTGCTTCAGGAGTAGTTGGGCCATTGGCAGCCTCGGCAACAATGCGAGCCTGCACGCGATCAGCATTTGCAGCTGTGATGACCCCTTCAGTGGCCGCAGGGATCAAAATGTCACAGGGAACCTCCAACACATCATGCACGCCTATATTCTGAGCACGAGGGAAATTTATCACGCTCCCCTGCTCCTGCTTGTGGCGCAGCACAATAGCAGGATCGAGGCCGGACTCGTTATAGATACCGCCGCATGTGTCACTTACGGCAACGATCTTACAGCCTTCGTTGTGGAAGAGGCGGGCAGCAATGGAACCGGCATTTCCATAGCCCTGGATGCTCACACGAACACCTTGCAAGGGCATGCCGAGACGTTTGGCGGCCTGGCGCGTCACAAATAGTACGCCTGTGGCCGTGGCATCATTCCGTCCTTCGCTACCCCCTATGGAGAGCGGCTTGCCAGTGACCACTGCCGGACTGGAGAAGCCTTCGTGCATGGAATAGGTATCCATAATCCAGGCCATTACCTGTGAGTTCGTATTGACATCTGGGGCGGGAATATCGCTGCGAGGTCCAATAATGATGGATATCTCGGTGGCATAGCGGCGGGTCAACCGCTCTAGCTCAGCCGGGCTCATGTTTTTGGGGTCGCAAATGACGCCGCCTTTTGCACCTCCAAAAGGGATACCGACGACAGCCGTTTTCCAGGCCATCCACATCGCCAGGGCCTTAACCTCATCAAGCGTCACATCCGGGCTGTAGCGGATACCGCCCTTGGCGGGGCCGCGATTGACATTGTGCTGAACACGGTAGCCTGTAAAGGTTTTGATACGACCGCTGTCGAGTCGTACCGGAAAGTTGACGGTTAGTTCGCGTTTGGGCTGTCGCAGAATCTCCCGCATATCCTCAGAGAGGTTTAGCTTGTCAGCGGCTAACTCAAACTGCTGAACTGCCATGTGGTAGGGATTTATTGCGGCAGACGACACATCTTCGTGCATTTGTCTGCGTCTCCTTGTCTAGTTCGAGACCTCTCTTTAGGCAGAGGGAGCCTCGTCCAGTCTTGATTTTAAGAGTTTTTGTACGATATCGGCCCTTGCCTGGCCGCGAGTTTGCTTCATGACTTGACCGACCAGTGATTGCAAGGCATTGGTCTTGCCGCCACGGTAGTCGTTTGCTGCTTTGGAATTGTTAGCTATCACCTCCTCTATAATTCGCTCTAGCTCACCCTGGTCACTTATCGGGGGCTTGATGCCTTTTTTCGCTACAATGGCCTCCGGCATTTCACCAGAAGCAAAAGCCTCATCCAGGACATCCTTAGCTTGTTTACCTGTGATCTGCTCGTTGTCGAGCAGATCAAGCAGATTGACTAAGGCAGATGGAGAGAGGGGACAGGATTGTATCGAAATGGTGCTGGCCTTCAACAGACGCACAACTTCACTAAGCAGCCAGTTACTGGCTGCTTTCGCTCGCGCCTTGCGGTCACTGACATGCGAAGCGGCCATGACCTGCTCAAAGTAGTCCCCAAGTGATTTATCTTCAGTCAATACATTGGCATCCTGGGCAGAAAGTCCGTACTCTGTGCGATAACGGGCGCGGCGAGCGTCAGGCAATTCCGGCAGTTCTGCACGCAGTGCTTCAACCCAGGTCCGGCTAATCAACAGCGGGGGCAGGTCAGGCTCAGGAAAGTAGCGATAGTCATGGGCCTGCTCTTTGCTGCGTTGTGGCACCGTGATGCCCTTTGTCTCAACCCAGCCGCGAGTCTCTTGATGAATGATCTCACCGGCACGTGCCATGGCTATCTGGCGTTGCACTTCGTATTCGAGGGCACGCTCGACCGAACGGAAACTATTCATGTTCTTGATCTCTGTTTTAACACCGAGAGCTTGCTGCCCGCGTGGACGGATCGAGATGTTGGCATCACAACGCAGGCTCCCCTCTTCCATACGTCCAGAGGATACACCCAGATATACCAGGATTTCACGCAGCTTTTGCATGTAGAGTCGAGCTTCCTCGGGAGAGCGCATATCCGGCTCACTGACGATCTCCATGAGAGGCGTGCCTGAACGATTGATGTCCACCAGGCTATAGCCGCCGTGGTGCAGGAGGCGGGCAGTATCCTCTTCGAGGTGTACGCGCGTGATACCTACTTTGCGCATTTGCCCATGATATTCGATCATCAAGTATCCATCCCGGCTGAGTGGCACATCATATTGCGAGATTTGATAGCCTTTCATCAAATCGGGATAGGGATAGTTCTTGCGGTCAAACTTGGAGTACTCTGGAATGGAACAGTTCAAGGCAAGGGCGGTCATGATTGTATAGGCGACGGCTTGCCGGTTAATCACCGGCAGGACGCCGGGCATCCCCATACAGATCGGGCATACATGGGTATTGGGGGCAGCATTGGCATAGTCGGTGCTACAC
>WNFH01000648.1_pt1 | contig 22422 bp, 17 predicted proteins | sample 5400411 | NCBI WGS metagenome assembly WNFH01 (sample SAMN13153347, study PRJNA577476) | soil metagenome | isolation source: 200 cm saprolite under Douglas fir tree site 2 hole 3 | place: USA:California | collected 2015-04-18 | reverse complement strand
GTCATGCTCACGCCGGCTTCCAGCGCCGCCCGGCGTAGCCGCTGCTGCAAGGCGGCCTCGGCCTCCGCGAGTTGCGCCCGCGTATTGATCCCACGCACCTCATCCTCCTCGGCTTCGAGCGCGACCGTTTTCAGCCCCATCTTTCGGGCGATCTCGACCGCGTCGCTCAAGTAATACTCGCGCTTGGCGTTTCGGTCCCCGATGGCCTCGAGGATCCGCAATGCAAGCCTGCCATCGAGCGCCATCAGTCCGGCATTGCAAAATGCAATTTCGCGTTCCTCGGGGCTCGCATCCTTGTCCTCGCGAATGGTCACGAGCTCTCCGGATTGTATCACCAGCCGGCCGTAGCCCGCCGGGTCCGCGGCGCGAAAGCCGAGCGCGGCGACCGCCGCGCCGTCGGCGATGGCGCCCCGCAAGCAGTCGAGGGTCTCCCGCCGGACCAAGGGCGTGTCGGTGAAGACCACGAGGACGTCATCGTACCCCTCGGCGATCGCCGCGCGGGCGGCGAGCACGGCGTGCGCCGTCCCCCGCCGCTCGCTTTGAACGAAAATCTCCGCCTTTGGCGCGAGCCGGCCGACCTCCGCCGCGACCGCCTCCTGCTCCGGACCGATCACCACGGCCGTCGCGGCACCTGGCGCGGGATCCGCGGCGGCCAGCACGTGGGCCAGCAGGGATCGGCCGGCGATCGGGTGCAACACCTTGGGGCGCGAGGATCGCATGCGCGTGCCCTCGCCCGCCGCGAGCGCAATGGTCAGGCAACGCCTAGCCACGGCTTGCCCGGAATTGCCGAGGAACGGAGGGAAGCATGGGACCTCGAGAATCGCGCCGGTTGCCCGGCTCGGCCTGTCGGCAAGAACCACAGGCCTCGGGCATTGTCACGCGGCAGGATCGGTGGAAACCAGCGGGAACTCGGCCAGCGCCGAACCGCTCGGCGGCGCGGCAAAAACCGCTGCCATTCGGGGCTTGCATTGCGGGAGTTTCGGTACGAACTTCGCCGAGACCGGAGCGCGCCATGATCTTTCGCCAGCTGTTCGACAACGTTTCGTCGACCTACAGCTATCTCATCGCCAGCCGCCGCGGCGGCGAGGCGCTGATCATCGATCCCGTGCTCGAGAAGGTCGACCGGTATATCCAGCTCGTCAAAGAGCTCGACCTGAAACTCGTCAAGGCGGTGGACACCCACGTCCACGCCGATCACATCACCGGGCTCGGCGCGCTACGCGACCGCACCCATTGCATCACGGTCATGGGCGAGCACAGCAAGGTCGACGTGGTCTCGATGCGGGTCGCCGACGGCGATCAGCTCCAGATCGAGGGCGTGAACCTCGACGTGCTCTACACGCCCGGCCACACCGACGATTCCTACAGCTTCCTGATGGGAGACCGGGTGTTCACCGGCGACACCTTGCTGATCCGCGGCACCGGCCGCACCGATTTCCAGAACGGCGACGCCAGAGCGCAATACCAGTCGATCTTCGGGCGGCTGCTCAAATTGCCGGACGAAACCCTGGTGTTCCCCGCCCACGATTACAAGGGCGACACGGTGAGCACCATCGCCGAGGAGAAGGCCTTCAATCCGCGGCTCAAGGTGAAATCGGTCGACGAATACGTCGACCTGATGAACAGCCTGCATCTGCCCAACCCCAAGATGATGGATGTGGCCGTTCCGGCCAACCTGCGGGTCGGGCTCGCGCAGGAAGAGATCGCCAAGCGCGGCTGGGCGGTAAGCGCCGAGCAGGCGCTGGCGCTCTTGGGCCGCGCGGACGTGGCCTTGATCGATCTGCGCGAGCGGCGCGAGCGCGAGAAGCACGGCAGCATTCCGGGCTCGCTGCATGCGCCCTATCCGGATCTCCAGGAGAACATCCAGCCCGGCGGCATGCTCTACGAGCTCGCGGCGGCAACCGGCAAACGCATGGTATTTTACTGCGCCTTCGGCGAGCGCTCGGCCATGGCGGTCGAAGCGGCGCGCCAGGCAGGCCTCGCCGCCACGCTTCACATCCAGGGCGGGCTCGACGCCTGGAAGAAGGCCGACGGCCCCCTCGCCCGGTAGGAATCGCCTATGCCCCGATTGTTTTTCCCGACCGCGCGCGAATGGAACGCGCTGATCGCGCTCGGGCTCTTGTCGCTCGGTTACGCGCTCTATCTGCGCTACATCGTCATCGAGCAGGCCTGGGTGGCGCACACCTGCCAGGACGGCGCGACCACCTGGATCTGCGTTTCGCGCAACGCCGCGATCGCCCTGTTCAAGAATTGGGTGTTCGGCGCGATCGCGCTCGGCGTGGCGGCACTGAACCTGATCCGCCCCTCGCTGGTGCTGTTCGCGATCGCCATGGTCGCCGCCGCGTTCGGCATCGTGCTGTACAATATCGGCGCCTCGGGGTTGGCGGCCGCCCTGCTCATCCTCAGCTTTGCGCGTCCCGCAAGCGCCACAAAGTGAGCGCGAGCGCGAGGAAGACTGCGCACAGCCACAGCGACTGCCAATTGGCGAAGCTCTCGTCGAACAAGATGTACCCCGCGGATCCGGCGAGCAGCGCCGCCGCCACGGTCTCGCCCGGAGCACGCCGGCCGGCGCGGCGCGGGCCCGCGAACGACAGCGCCAGGAAGGGAACCAAGGCTGCCGTCATGGGCGCGAACGGAAAATCGCGGTAGCGCGGATCGAACACGAGCCCCAGCGCCGATTGGATCGCGAAGATGCAAAGCACGATGAGCAGCGTCCCGAGCGTCAGCTTGAGCGGATCGGGCACTCTTCCCGCCGCCGGCCCGATCACCTGGGCAAAGTTCGGCAGGGCGGTCCTGCGCATCAGCGCCGCCGCTCCGGCAATCGGACTGGCGATCGCGAGCGCCGCCAGCACGAAGGATCGAGCCCAGCCGTCGATCCCGAGGCTTTCGATCGGCACATTGGCCAGCACCCAGCCGATCAGGACGCCACCCGCCAAACCGGTGACCGCGACGCCGATCCAGCGGCCGAGCATGGGCTCGTTCACGAGCGGCTCGCGCCGACAGGCGGCGAAAGCTGTGCCGAACACCAGCCCCGCAAGCGCGATTCCGGCCGCCGCCTGCCAGCGCCAAAAGGGATGATCGGAAACGGCAGCGCCCCAGGCGAACTTGAATTCGCGGGTCTTGCCGTCGAGCAGGCCCCAGTGGCCGCCCACCGTGCCCTCCAGCTGCTCCTTCCAGGGCTGGTCGAAGGCCTCGATGACGCTGACGCGATAGTGCTCCCGCTTCGCCGCCGCCAGCACGTCCTGGACCACCCGAGCCTGGTTGGCGGGAGACGGCAGCGCGCCGTCGCGCATGCGCCCCGCGCTCGGCCAGCCGACTTCGCCGATCAGGATCTCCTTCTCAGCAAATGCCGCCTTGAGCTTTTGGCGGATGCTCTCGACATGCGCCGCCGCCTCGGAGGCCGGGACCGGAAAATCCTCCCAATAGGGCAGGATGTGGATGGTCACGAAATCGACCGCCGCATGCACTTCCGGATAGCGCAGCCAAAACTCCCAGACATCCGCGTAGGTGACGGGCACCGAAATCCTGGCTTTGACGCTGCGGATCAGGTTGGCGAGCTCGGACGGAGCGATCTCGCCTCGCAGCAGGGATTCGTTGCCGACCACGACGGCGCGGATCGTGTCCGGGAAGCGCTTGGCCAGCGCGACCGCCGTTTCGACCTCGCGCCGGTTGCGCTCCGGATCCCAGCCGATCCAGGCCCCCTGGATCACCTGCATGCCGTGGCGCCGGGCGATCTCGGCAACCCGGTCGAGGCCGAAATCCGTGGAATAGGTCCGCACGCAGCCGGAGAGCCGCGCGAGGCGAGCCAAATCGTCCTCGATCTTGCCGGCGTCGATCCGGGTCGTAAGATCGAGCGGGGTCTGGTTACCGCGAAACGGCGTGTACGATACGCAAAAAAGCTTCTCGCCGGCATCGAGCGGCGATGGCGGCATGGCGACCGGCGCGCCCAGCCACCACCAGCAGCCGAGGATTGCCGCGGCAATGGGGAGGAAAAGACCTACGGCAGCGCGCATTTTCCGGGAAAGAATCGCTACTCGTGAACTTGAGGGCGCCGGGTGACTTACCCCGCGGCGAGCCGAGTGCCAAGGGCAGCCCTGCGGGGCGGTAAGCATGGTAGCGAAGGCCGCTGGACAAATGTCCGCGGTTCGGCCATGCCAAGTGCCTCCGACCCCGCCGAATACGCCGCAATGCTGACCTATTCCGGTGTTGGAGTTCGTCGAGCTTCATCCGGTCCTTCGGGACCGCCCCATCCGGCCCGCCATGTCCGCCTCGCTTGTGCGTATTTTCGCCGCGGCTCTCGCAGCCGCGGTCATCGGTTCTGCGGTGTCGTTCGCGGCCGCTCAGCCGGCAAGCGAACAGAAGCCCCAGGACCAGGGCCAGAAGCCGGCGACGCAGCAAAATGACGCGGCCAAGGACGAGAAAAAGAAGATCGACGAGTTCGCCGAAGCCGCGCGCCTCCTCTCCGGTAGCGCCGGAAACCCGGAATGCGTCTGGCTCGGCCGACGGGTAGTCAACCTGCTGTGGCGCGACGACCTCGACACGGCGTTCCGCCATCTCGATCTCTACGATCGGTTCGGTTGTCCGTCCGGGCACATCCAAGCAACGTTCCGATGCGTCGTGCGGCAAGGAAACATCGATCCCAAGGCGCCCGAGAGCCTGAGCTCCCGGGTCCACGCCTGCTGGATCAACCCGAATCTGCCGCCTACGGCGTCGGCCGCGCCGCCCGCGGGCGCGGCGCAGGGAACTTCCAATCAGTAGAAACGTTTTTTGCTGCGGTGGCTTGCGGGTGTCTTGAAATAGACACGGCAACCCTTTAGTTCATAGACTGCCAACCCGAGGCCTGTTGTTCTTCGCGTGGCCGCGGTCGAGCCCAGGGGACGGGTTCGGGTCTCGGCATTCAGCCCCAACTGGTCGCGTCCATGCGCTTCGTCGCTGCCGTCGTCGCGCTCGTCTCGTGCGTGCATGTCGCCATCTGGGCTTTGTCGCGGGACCAAATGGCCGCGCCCGACGTATCGGGGCCGCTCGCCAGCGTTTCCTACGCTCCCTTTGCGGATTCCGAGCATCCCGACCGGGGCCAGCGGGCGACCGCCGAGCAGATTCGCGCGGACCTCAAGACCATCGCACCCTATACCAGGGCGATCCGCACCTATTCCTCGACCGCCGGCGTCGAGCTCGTGCCGTCGATCGCCGACGAGTTCGACCTCAAGGTCACCGTCGGGGCCTGGATCGACAAGAACGAAGAGCGCAACGCGCGGGAGATGCGCTCGGCCATCGAGCTGGCCCGCAAGAACCGCAACGTCAACGCGCTCGTGGTCGGCAACGAGACCATCTACCGCGGCGAGCAGTCGATCGACCAGCTCATCAAGCTGATCCAGCACGCGAAGCATGAAGTCCAAGTACCTGTTACTACTGGAGAAATCTGGCACGTCTGGCTCGAGCATCCCGAGCTGGCGTCGGCCGTCGATTTCATTGCGGCACACATTCTGCCGTACTGGGAAGGCTTTTCCGAGGAACAGACCGTCGATCAGGCAATCCTCATCTATTACAAGCTGCGCTCCGTATTTCCGGGCAAGCGCATCGTCATTGCCGAGTTCGGATGGCCCAGCGCCGGATATAACTTGAAGGGCAGCAATCCGGGCCGGATGCCGCAGGCCGTCGTGCTTCGGGACTTCGTCTCGCACGCGGAGGCGCTCGGCATCGACTACAACATCGTCGAAGCCGTCGATCAGCCCTGGAAGGTATTCGAGGGCAGCGTCGGCCCCTATTGGGGCCTGCTCGACGCCGCGCGCCACCCGAAATTCCCCTGGACCGGGCCGATCGTCGATCCGGACCACTGGAAGATCGCAGGCATCGCGGTTCTCATCGGCTTCCTGCTGTCGCTTCCGATCCTGATCCTCACGGAGGCCAGCATTCCCCAGGCGCTGCTGCTTGCCGGGGCAGTCCACGCGGTGGGCGCTTGGGTCGCTACGATCTTCGCCTATTGGAACGGCCATTATTTCGTGCCGGGCGCCGCCTTCGCGCTGGGTTTCGGTCTGCTGCTGCTGGGACCGCTTGTGGTGATTGCGCTGGCCCGGGTGGAAGAGATCGCGGCCATCGCCTTTGGCCGCAAGCCGAGCCGGCTGATTACGGCAACTCCCGCGGCGCCGGAGGACTTTGCTCCGAAAGTGTCGATCCATATCCCGGCCTGCAACGAGCCGCCGGAAATGCTCAAGCTCGCCCTCGACGCGGTCGCGCGGCTCAATTACCCCAACTTCGAATGCGTCCTCGTCGTCAACAACACGCCCGACCCGGCGTTGTGGCGTCCGGTCGAGGACCATTGCCGCACGCTCGGCGAACGCTTCAAATTCGTCAATGCCGAGACCCTGCCCGGCTTCAAGGCCGGCGCATTGCGCCTCGCCGGCGTGCACACCGCCGCCGACGCGGCCGTCATCGGCGTGCTGGATGCCGATTACGTGGTGCATGCGGACTGGCTCAAGGATCTCCTTCCGGTGTTCGCCGACCCGACGGTCGGGCTGATCCAGGCGCCGCAGGACCACCGCGACGGCGAGCGCAGCCTGATGCACCACGTGATGAACGGCGAATACGCCGGCTTCTTCGACGTCGGCATGGTCCAGCGCAACGAGAACAACGCCATCATCGTTCACGGCACCATGTGCCTGATCCGCCGTACCGCGCTCGAGGCGGCGGGCGGCTGGTCGAGCGACACCATCGTCGAGGATACGGACCTCGGCCTGTGCGTTCTCGAACACGGCTGGCGGGCGCTTTACACCAACCGTCGCTACGGCTGGGGGCTCCTGCCTAACACCTTCGAGGCGTTCAAGAAGCAGCGCTATCGGTGGGCCTCGGGCGGCGCCCAGATCATCAAGAAGCACTGGCGCCGGTTTCTGCCGGGCGAGAGTCTTCTATCCCGCGATCAGAAGCGCGAGTTCGCCGTCGGCTGGCTCAATTGGCTCGGCGCCGAGACCGTCGGGGTCGCGGTCGCGCTGCTGAACCTGATGTGGGTGCCGGTCGTCGCCTTCGTCGGCATCGCCATCCCGGACAAGATTCTGACCTTGCCGATCATCGCGGCCTTCGTGGTTTCGGTCGTGCATTTCGTCGCGGTCTACCGCCTGCGGGTCGCGGTCCCGCTGAGCCAGGCGATCGGCGCCATGTTCGCGGCCATGTCGGTGCAATGGACGGTCGCGCGGGCGGTCGGCGACGGAATGATCAAGCAGAGCCTGCCTTTCGTGCGCACCGCAAAGGGCGCCGGCAAGAGCAAGGCCCGGGAGTTTCAGGCGTTCTGGGAAACGATCATCGGCGTCGCATTGCTGGTCGGCGCAACAATTCTGCTGGTCACCAATCGCCTGCAGATCCGCGAAATCTACATCTTCGCCGCGGTGCTCGTGCTGCAGAGCCTGCCGTTCCTCTCGGCGCTTGCCATCGCTGCGCTCGAGAGCTCGCGGATCAACGATTTTGCCTATTGGCGCCGGATCGAGGCGCGCATTGCCGAGCTCATTCCGCGGCGCGCCCTCTTGCCCAAGGCGCCCGCCCGCGCCGATAAACCCGTCGAACCGCTGCCGTAAGGATCACCGTCATCCCGGCAATGCGGTCTCCACCAGGCGCGCCCAATAGGAGGCGCCGAGCGGGATCGCCTCGTCGTTGAAATCGTAGGCCGGATGATGCAGCCCGGCAGAAGGGCCGTTGCCGACGAAGATGAAGGCGCCGGGCCGGGCCTGCAGCATGAAGGAAAAATCCTCCGCGCCCATCATCGGCGGCGCGTCGACGTCGACGCGCTCGGTTCCGGCGATCTGGGCGGCGACGGAGGCCGCAAACGCCGTCTGCCGCTCGTGATTGCTGGTCACCGGGTAATCGCGTTTGTAGATGAGCTTGGCCTTGGCGCCGTAGACGCGCGCGGTCGCCTCGACGATCTCGTGGAGCCGCCGCTCGAGCAGATCCTGGACGTGCGACGTCAGGCTGCGGGCGGTACCGCAAAGTCGCGCGGTTTGCGGGATCACGTTGTCGGTATGCCCGGCCTGGAACATGCAGATCGAGACTACCGCGGCATCGAGCGGATCGACGTTGCGGGATACGACCGACTGCATCTGATTGATCATCTGCGCGCCGACCAGGATCGGATCGACCGCGAGGTGCGGCTTGGCCGCGTGCCCGCCCATGCCTTCGATGTCGATGTAGAGGCGGTCGGCGGCGGCCATCATCGGCCCGGGCCGGATGGCGAAATGGCCGATCGGCAGCCCCGGGAAATTGTGCATGCCGAACACTTCGTCGATCGGGAAGCGATCCAACAGGCCATCCTCCAGCATCGCCCTGGCGCCTGCCCCGCCCTCCTCGGCCGGCTGGAAGATCACCACCGCGGTTCCGGCGAAATTGCGCGTCTCGGCGAGATATTTGGTCGCGGCCAACAGCATCGCCGTATGGCCGTCATGACCGCAGGCGTGCATCTTGCCGGGCACCGTGGATTTGTACGGAACGTCCGTCGCCTCTTCGATCGGCAGCGCATCCATGTCGGCGCGCAGCCCGATCGTCCGCCCCGCTTGCCGCCGCTTGCGGCCGCGGATCACGCCGACGACGCCGGTCCTGCCGAGCCCGGTCACCACCTCGTCGCAGCCGAACGCCTTGAGCTTGTCGGCAACGCTCGCCGCGGTGCGGTGCACTTCATAGAGAAGCTCCGGATGCGCGTGGAAATCATGCCGCCAGCCGGCGATCTCGTCCTGCATGGCGGCGATGCGATTGATGACGGGCATCGAGCATGCTCCAGGCGTCCTGGCCGGTTCCCAATGCGTCGAAGCCGGTTCGGAGGGAAACGGCCGACGCCGCGCTCGCGGCGGACCAGCCGAAGCTAGCAATCGGCCGGCTCGATGTCGAACCTCGACCAAGCCCTTGCACCCGGTCGGCAATCGGCCTTACCATCCTCGGGGGCTGGAATCGTAAGGGATCGCGGGGGCGCCTACTGAGGGCCTGAGAGGCCTTCCTCATTCAAAACAAAATGATGCGCGCCTCCCACCGGCCTGCTGGCCGGTCGGACGCCGGGAACGCTTGCCGCGAGCATAAGCGAAGGGGGAAAGCTCATGTGGAACCAAGTTTATAACCCGCTCGGCAATGCGGCACTATCGACGCTCGTGGCCGCGCTGCCGGTCGTGACGCTGCTGGTCCTGATCGCCTCGGGCAAGGTGAAGGCGCATGTGGCCGCCTTGATCGCCCTGCTCGTGGCGATCCTCGTCGCCGTGATTTTGTTCACGATGCCGGCGGGGTTCGCAATCCGCGCCAGCATTTTGGGCGCGGTGATCGGCTTCTTTCCCATCGGCTGGATCGTGCTCAACGTCATCTTCATGTATCGGCTCACGGTGGAGAAGGGCGCGTTCGAGACCCTGCAGCAGACGATCGGCGGCGTCACGACGGACCGCCGCCTGCAGCTGCTCCTGATCGCCTTCTCGTTCGGGGCATTCTTCGAAGGCGCGTCGGGCTTCGGCACTCCGGTCGCGGTGACCGGCGCCATCCTGATCGGGCTCGGCTTCTCGCCGCTCGCGGCCTCCGGCCTGTCGCTGATCGCCAATACCGCACCGGTTGCCTACGGCGCACTGGGCACGCCGATCGTCGGCCTCGCCAGCGTCACCGGGTTCGACCCATATGTCCTCGGCGCCATGGTGGGGCGGCAGCTGCCGTTCTTCTCGCTGATCGTGCCGTTCTGGCTGATCTGGGCCTTTGCCGGGTTCCGCGGCATGATCGAGATCTGGCCGGCGATCCTGGTCTGCGGTGTGTCCTTCGCCATTCCGCAATTCCTGATCTCCAACTATGTCAATCCCTGGATCGTCGACATCGGTGCCTCGCTGATCTCCATGGCCTGCCTGATCGGTTTCCTGGAGATTTGGCAGCCGAAGAAGCTTTGGCTCTCCCCGGCTTTGCGTAGTCGCGACGATTCCGCCGCGACGATGCCGCCGCCTCGCGCTGCCGGACGCGAGCCGAGCACCCGGGAAATCTGGCTGGGGCTGATGCCGTGGATCATCGTCTGCGTCATTCTCCTGGTCTGGGGCACCGGCTGGTTCAAGGCGCTGGTGAATCCGATCTTCAGCTGGAATTACGACGTCCCCGGCCTCGACAAGATGATCAACAAGGTGGCGCCGGTGGTGGCGCAGCCGACCCCGGAGCGCGCGACCTTCGCGTTCACCTACCTGTCTTTCACCGGGTCCGGCATGCTGATCGCCGCGATCATCTCCGGGTTCCTGATGGGGTTCTCGCCGGCTAAGCTGGTGGTGGAATACGGCAAGACCATCCGGGTGTGCGCGTATTCGCTCATCACCATCTCGGCCATGCTGGCGATCGGCACGCTCACCCGGCTGTCGGGGGTCGACGCGACCCTCGGGCTCGCGTTCGCCACCACGGGCATCCTTTATCCGTTCTTCGGCACCCTGCTCGGCTGGCTCGGCGTCGCGCTGACCGGCTCGGACACCGCCTCCAACGTGCTGTTCGGCAATCTGCAGAAGATCACCTCCGAGCAGCTCGGGCTCAGCCCGATCCTGATGGGCGCGGCCAACTCCTCGGGCGGGGTCATGGGCAAGATGATCGACGCGCAATCGATCGTCGTCGCCTCCACCGCGACCAACTGGTTCGGCCACGAAGGCTCGATCCTGCGCTTCGTGTTCTGGCACTCGATCGCGCTTGCCTGCCTGGTCGGCATCCTGGTGATGCTGCAGGCCTACGTGCCCCCGTTCACCAGCATGGTTTACTGATCGCTGGCGCATGGCGGCGAAAATCGGGCCCCGCGGCAGCTGCCGCGGGGCTTGCCGTTCGCGGGCTCGCGCCGAGCGCTCTGGACCCGTCGCGCCGATCAAGCTTAAGCTCCGGCCCCTGAGCGGGGAGCCGCCGTCTTCCTCGGCGGCAAGGTCGAGAGGTAGCGATGAAATCGAGGACTATGTTTCTCGCGCTTGCCGTCGCGGTGTCGATGGTTTGCGAGGCTTCCGCCGCCACGTTCCGGTTCGGCTTCCAGGGCGACCTCAAGTCGCTGGATCCCTACTCGCTCAACGAGACCTTCACCCACGGCGTGCTGGGCAACGTCTTCGAGGGCCTGACCAAGCGCGACAAAAATCTCGAGATCGTTCCGGGCCTCGCCGAGCGCTGGGAAGTGGTCGAGCCGACGCGGTGGCGGTTCTACCTGCGCAAAGGCGTCAAGTTCCACAACGGCGAGGATTTCACCGCCGACGACGTGGTGTTCTCGGCCGACCGCGCCCGCGCCAACGGCTCCGATGTCAAGACCCGGTTGCCTGCCGATGCCAAGGCGGTCAAGGTCGACGATTACACCGTCGACTTCGTGCTGTCGCAGCCCAACCCCATTCTGCATTACGAATGGGACACCTGGTACATCATGCCGAAGAAATGGTCGGAGGCGAACAATTCGGCCATGCCGCAGCCCGCCACCGGCCAGCAGACGAGCTACGCCGCGCTGCACGAGAACGGCACCGGCCCGTTCCTCATCACGGAGCATCAGGCCGGCGTGCGCACCGTGTTCAAGCCCAATCCCAATTGGTGGGGCAAGCCCGAGCACAATTTCGACGAGGTGATCTTCACCACGATCGCCAACGACGCCACCCGCGTCGCCGCGCTGCTTTCCGGCGACGTCGATTGGGTCGACCCGGTGCCGCTGCAGGACATCCCGCGGGTCAACGCCAATCCCGGGACCCAGGTGCTGACCGGGCCGGAGCTGCGCACCATCTTTCTCGGCTTCGACCAGACCCGGGACGAGCTCAGGGCATCGAGCATCAAGGGCAAGAACCCATTCAAGGACGCGCGCGTGCGCAAGGCCTTCTATCAGGCGATCGACATCGAGGCGATCAAGTCGCGGGTCATGCGCGGGCTGGCCACGCCCTCGGCCCTGCTGATCTCGCCGCTGTTGTTCTCACGCTCGGGCGAGTTCAAGCGCTGGCCCTATGATCCCGAGGCGGCGAAGAAACTCCTCGCCGACGCCGGCTACGCCAGCGGCCTCGAAGTGACGATGGACTGCCCCAACGACCGCTACGTCAACGACGAGGCGATCTGCCAGGCGGTGGTCGCCATGCTGGCGCACGTCAGCGTGAAGATCGACTTGCTGGCGCAACCCAAGGCCAAATATTTCGCCAAGGTGCTGGCGTCGGGAGGCTACGATACCTCGTTCTATCTGCTCGGCTGGACGCCGGGCTCATTCGATTCCTGGAATGTGCTCCTGAACATCACCGGCTGTCGGGACGAGAAGGGCAAGGGCGGCCAGTTCAATTTCGGCAATTATTGCAATCCCAAGGTCGAGGAGCTCCGCGACAAGATTCTGGTCGAAACCGACAAGGCGAAGCGCGACGACATGATCGCGCAAGCCTACCGCATCGTGCACGAGGAGGCGGGCTATATCCCGCTGCACCAGCAGGCGCTGGTGTGGGGCGTCTCGAAGAAGGTCCATGTGGTCCAGCGTCCGGACAACCAGATCCTGTTCTACTGGTTCCGGAAGGATTGACGCACGTCAACCGTTGAACCCATGCCCGCGAACTCGCTCCGGTTACCTCCCCCCTTGTGGGGGAGGTCGCCTCGCGCGCCAACCGAAATCGGCTTTTGCGGATTTCGGCGTGTCCATTGGCCAAGTCGGAAACATACGACTTGGCATGCGCGAGGCGGGAGGGGGGTAGCAGGACTCGGCATTTCAAACACCCCCCTCCCCATCCCTCCCCCTCAAGGGGGGAGGGAGGCGATTGCGGCTCGCTCGGAGCCAAATGCGCTTGCGCCCTCCAGGGGAGGGTGATCCATGCTCGCCTTCGTCGTCCGCCGCGCGCTCGAAGCCGTCCTGGTCATGCTGGTCGTGGCCCTGATCGCGTTCGCGCTGTTCCGCTTCGTCGGCGATCCGATCAACCAGATGGTCGGGCTCGAGACCACTTTCGAGGAACGCGAGAAGCTGCGCCAGGCGCTCGGCCTCAATGATGCCGTGCTGGTGCAGTTCGTGCGTTTCGTGTGGCACGCGCTGCAGTTGGATTTCGGCGTGTCCTACCAGTTCAAACGGCCGGTCACCGAGCTGATCGCCGAGCGGTTCCCGGCGACGATGGAGCTGGCGTTCGTCTCTGCCCTGTTCTCCCTGGCGCTCGGCATCCCGATGGGCGTCTATACCGCGCTCAACCGGCAGTCCTGGCTCTCCAAGCTGTTCCTGGCCGTGTCGCTGATCGGCATTTCGCTGCCGACCTTCCTGATCGGCATCCTGCTCATCTTCGTGTTCGCGGTGACCTTGCAGGTCCTGCCGTCGTTCGGGCGAGGCGAGGTGATCAAGCTCGGCTTTTGGAGCACCGGATTGCTGACCGGCTCCGGCCTCAAGGCCATCATCCTGCCCGCCGTGACGCTCGGCCTGTTCCAGATGACCTTGATCATGCGGCTGGTGCGCTCGGAAATGCTGGAAGTGCTGCGGACCGATTACATCAAATTCGCGCGTGCGCGCGGCCTGAGCGACCGCGCGATCCATTTCGGCCATGCGCTGAAGAATACGCTGGTTCCGGTGATCACCATCGCCGGGCTCCAGCTCGGATCCATCATCGCTTTCGCCATCATCACCGAGACGGTGTTCCAGTGGCCCGGAATGGGCCTGATGTTCCTGCAGGCGGTGCAGAACGCCGATATTCCCATCATGTCCACCTACCTGCTGCTGGTGTCCGGCATTTTCGTCACCATCAATCTCGTCGTCGATCTGCTCTATGTCTCGGTCGATCCCCGCATCCGGATCGATCGCCGGGTGGCGTGAGGCCCATGGTCGAGCAACTGCAATTCCAGCCGCTGCGGCAGGAAGGCCGGCTCACCGCCGCGCTCGACAGCGACCTCCTGCACGCGTTCCTCCGCTCCAAGATCACCATTGCGGCCGCTCTCGTCACCGTCACGCTGGTGCTGGCCGCCGTTCTCGCGCCCTGGATCGCGCCGTACGATCCGTTCGACCTGAGACAGCTCAATCTCCTGGATTCCCATCTGCCGCCGGCCTGGCTCGCCGGCGGCGATCCGCGCTACCTGCTCGGAACCGACGACCAGGGCCGCGACGTGCTCTCCACGATTCTCTACGGCTCGCGCATCTCGCTCGGCGTCAGCATCCTCGCGGTCGGGCTGGCGGCCGCGCTCGGAATCGTCCTGGGCCTGATCGCGGGTTATGCCGGCGGCTTCCTCGATGCGCTCATCATGCGCATCGCCGACGTGCAGCTGACGTTTCCGGCGATCCTGATCGCGCTGCTCATCGACGGCACCGGCCGCGCGCTGTTCGGCGAGCACCGCAACGAGACCCTGGAGTTCTGGGTGCTGGTGCTGTCGATCGGCCTGTCGTTCTGGGTGCAATATGCCCGCACCGTGCGCGGCTCGACCCTGGTCGAGAAGAGCAAGGACTACGTGCTCGCCGCCAGGCTGATCGGCATCCATCCGGCCAAGATCCTGTTCCGGCACGTGCTGCCCAATGTGATCGGCCCGGTGCTGGTGATCGCCACGATCAACCTGGCGCTCGCGATCATCACCGAGGCGACGCTGTCGTTCCTCGGCGTCGGGCTGCCCCCGACGCAGCCCTCGCTCGGCACCCTGATTCGGATCGGCAACAATTTCCTGTTCGCAGGCGAATGGTGGATCGCCATCTTTCCCGGGATCACGCTGGCGCTGCTCGTGGTCGCCATCAATCTGCTGGGCGACTGGCTGCGCGACGCCCTCAATCCCCGCCTGCAATGACGCAACCCGTGCTCAGCGTCCGCAATCTGCGGGTCGAGTTCCCGACCCGGCGGGCACGGCTCGTGGCCATCGACGACGTGTCGTTCGACATCCTGCCGGGCGAGGTGCTGGGCATGGTCGGCGAATCCGGCGCGGGCAAATCGGTCACCGGCACGGCGATCGTCGGCCTGATCGAGCCGCCGGGCCGGATCGCCGGCGGCGAGATTTTTCTTTCCGGGATGCGCATCGACAACCTAGATCCGCCCGCCATGCGCCGCATCCGCGGCAAGCGCATCGGCATGGTGTTCCAGGATCCGCTCACCAGCCTCGACCCGCTCTACCGCATCGGCGAGCAGCTCACCGAGACGATCGCCACCCACAGCGACCTGCGGGGCGCCCGATGTCGCGAGCGGGCCATCGCGCTCTTGTCCGAAGTCGGGATTCCCGCGCCGGCGCACCGTTTCGACAATTATCCCCACCAGTTCTCCGGTGGCATGCGCCAGCGCGTGGTGCTGGCGCTGGCGCTTGCCGCCGACCCCGAGCTCGTCATTGCCGACGAGCCGACGACCGCGCTCGATGTGTCGGTGCAGGCGCAGATCATCGAGCTCATGAAACGGCTCGCCCGCCGGCATCGCGCCGCGATCCTGCTGATCACCCACGACATGGGGGTGATCGCCGAAGCCGCGGATCGAGTCGCCGTGATGTATGCCGGCCGCATCGTCGAGATCGGTCCGGTTCGCGACGTGGTGAGCGCGCCGCTGCATCCCTATACGCGCGGGCTGATGGGCTCGATCCCGAAGCTCGACGGCGGCCTCGACCGCCTCGTCCAGATCCCGGGCTCCATGCCCCGGCTGACCGCGATCCCGCCCGGCTGCCCGTTTCATCCGCGCTGCCCGCGCGTGTTTGCGCCGTGCCCCATGCACCGCCCGGAATTGCGCCCGCACGCAAAAGCGCAAGTCGCATGCTGGCTCTACCACCCGGCGCCGTCCGCGCAGAGCGAGAAACCGGCGACGCTCGCGGGCCCGCCATGACCGTCGCGCCCGCCGCGCCCCTCGTCCGAGCCGAAAATCTGGGTCGCATCTTCGACGTGTCGAGCCCCTGGCTCACTCGGGTGCTGGAGGGGCTGCCCCGCCAAGTCGTCGTCGCGGTCGCGGACATGTCGTTCGAGATCGCCCGCAAGGAGACCCTGGCGCTGGTCGGCGAGTCCGGGTCCGGCAAGTCGACGGTCGCCAAGATGGTGGTCGGCCTCGTTCCGCCGACGACCGGCGAAGTCTTCATCGATGCCATGCCGATGCACGGCCGGCGGCGCGGGGCGGAACGCAGACGGCTGCGCCGGCGCATCCAGATGGTGTTCCAGGATCCTTACGCGAGTCTCAATCCGCGCTGGCGGGCGCTCGACATCGTCGCCGAGCCGATCCGCGCGTTTCAGCTCGCCGCGAGCCGGCCGGAGACCGCCGCGCGGGTCGGCGAGCTGTTGCGCCTCGTCGGGCTCGATCCGGCCGACGGCGGCAAATATCCGCACCAGTTCTCCGGCGGGCAGCGCCAACGCATCGCCATCGCGCGGGCGCTCGCCTCGGAGCCGGCCTTCGTCGTCTGCGACGAACCGACCTCGGCACTCGACGTCTCGGTCCAGGCGCAGATCCTCAATCTGATGCGCGACCTGCAGGACCGGTTCGGCCTCACCTATCTCTTCATCAGCCACAATCTCGCGGTGGTGCGCCACATGGCGCACCGCATCGGCGTGATGTATCTCGGACGTCTGGTCGAGATCGCCGCGGCGGACGCGTTGTTCCACGCCCCGCGGCATCCCTATACGCGCATGCTGCTCGATGCGGTGCCCGACCTCGAGATGTCGGGCCGGCAGCGCAAGCCGGTCGAGGGCGAGGTCCCCGATCCGGTCGATCCGCCGAAGGGCTGCAGCTTCCACCCGCGCTGCCCGTTCGCCGATGACCGCTGCAAGACCGAGCGCCCGGCGCTCGTGGCATGGAACGCGGCGGGTCCCGTCGCCTGTCACGCGGTCGAGGAGGGCAGGATATGAAGTTCAGCCCGCATGGAGCGAGGCGGAATGCGGACGACGGGATGCGAATCAGGGTGCTTGAGGCAAGCCGGCGGCGAAAACGGAGGAGCTGAGATGCAGTTTCGACTCAACCGTTGGCAAGCAATCGGGATCGCGATCTCATTGGTGTGGGCATTGGCCGGCGGCTTCTGGGGCTACCAGCTTGGAAACCGCTGGAGCGAATCTGCCGGTGAAGATGCCATCTCCAGGCTTTACCAGTGCTTGAACAACGAAACGTCGGGTCCCGGATCGGAGGTCTGTGAGCAACGGGAAAGGGACATGCAGCGGATACGATCTTACCAATGGCCCGCTGCGGCGTTGTTGGGTCTCGGCCCGATTCCTATCGGCTGGTTGGCTGCGTATCTCGTCATCGGGATCGTGCGCCGGATGCGACCGGATCAGCAAGGAACGACGTAACGTTGGGTCTGCGGCAAGTCGCCCCGGATTTCGCTCCGCCTCATCCAGGCTACGGCTCTCCTGTTCAGTCCTCGGAGCGCGCGCGGGCGAGCGCGGCGAGCGCGTCGGGCTCGAGCACCACGACGCCTCCGCGCTCGAGCCGGACCCAGTTGCGGTCCTCCCAGTCGCGCAATTGCTTGTTCGTGCTCTCGCGCGACATGCCGATCATCTGCCCGATCTCGCGCTGGGTGATCGCCACTCTGCGCGCCTGGGAAAGCTTGGCCGTCTCGGTCAATTGCAGCAGGATTTTCGCCAGCCGTCCCGGCAGGTCCAGGAACAGCACGTCCTCGACCTGCTCGGAGGTGTGACGCAGCCGGGCGCACAGCACCTCCATCAGCTTGAGCGCGATCTCCGGCTGGCTGCGCACCAGATCGAGGAAATCGCGGCGCTCGATCACCATGAGCTCGCAGTCGGACATGGCGGTCGCGTCCGCCGTGCGCGGCCGGCCGTCGAGCAACGCGATTTCCCCGAAAATCTCGCCTTCGCCGACCAGGTTGAACACGGCGTCCTTGCCGTCCGCGGACGGAACGCTGATCTTCACCGTTCCGGCGCACACCGCATACAGGCTGTTGCCGGGATCGCCCTTGGCGAAGATGCTGTCGCCGCGATGGACCGCCCGCGTCGTCGCATACGAGCTCAGCCGCTCGAGCAATTCCGGCGCGATGGCTCCGAACAACGGATGCCTGCGCAGCAGCGCCAGCTTGTCGGAGGCCGAAAGGCTGCGCCGGTTCTCCTGACGTGAAGGCATGAGATCCGCCCGCTGTGCCCGGCAACAACCGCAGCATCTCTACTGGGGAATACTGCAACCAGCATAAGATGCGGTCAGTACTGATCCGTCGCCGCGATAGGAAATGCAGCTTACCACAATTGTTTCTCCGTGCATCCCGGTCGTTCGCACCGTCAATATTGTATTTACGGCGCGACCGTGCCGGAACGGAACATCTTGATCGCGAACCCTGCGGGCGGCGTGCCGTTGGCCGGGTTACCGGAACCTGCGGGATTCCCGCCGGGAAACCGCCGGTGCCGCTATTGACCGGGCGCAGACCCGCTCCTACACACGCCGCTCGGAGCCCGTAGCTCAGCCGGTAGAGCACTTGACTTTTAATCAAGGGGTCGTGGGTTCGAGTCCCACCGGGCTCGCCAAGGAAAACATTGTCCGGCCCGAAGACTCGCTTTCCACGGCATCGACGCCTCCCGCCCGAAAGCGGAAAGTGTCACCCATGTGTCCGGTACGAAATGTCACCCATGTCTCGGGCCGCTCATCACCCCGGCGCCGCAGCGCGGGCGAGGCCGTTGGGGAAGCCTCCGCACCACAGTCCATGAAAGCTTGATCGGCGCCAGCGAATCGTCTTGCGTGGGACGCGTCGCGACCAGGTGATGAGCCGGCATGACGTCGTCCCAGCCGCAAGCGCGCTTCCTCATGTGCCGGCCGGCGCATTTCGCCGTCACCTATGCGATCAATCCGTGGATGGACCCGGAGAACTGGGCGCGCAACGATCACGCGCTCGGCGCGGCGGCGTGGCAGGAATGGGCGGCGTTGCACCAAACCTTGTGCGAACTCGGCGCGGCGATCGAGCTAGTGCCGCCGATGGAGGGCCTCCCGGACCTGGTGTTCACGGCGAACGCGGCGGTGGTCCTCGATCGTACCGCGCTGCTGGCGCGCTTCCGCCATCCGGAGCGACAGCCGGAAGAGCCGCATTTCGACGCCGCGTTCCGGGCACTGCAGGCCCACGGGATCCTCGACGCGGTCAGGACGTTGCCGGACGGGCTCGTCCTCGAGGGCGCCGGGGACTGTGTCTGGGACGACGCGCGCAATCTGTTCTGGATGGGATACGGCCGGCGCTCGGATGCGCATGCCCGCGATGCCGTCGAGGCGACCTTCGCAGTGGAGGTCGTTGCGCTGGAGCTTGTCGATCCGCGGTTTTATCATCTCGACACGGCACTCTCCGCGTTGCCCCGGGGCGAGCTCATGTATTTTCCGGGCGCGTTCACGGCGGCCGCCAGAGCCGCGATCCTGAAGCGGGTCGACCCGGCCGACCGGATCGAGCTCACGGCCGAGGATGCCTGCCGGTTGTCGGCCAATGCGGTCGTCCTGGACGACACAATCGTGCTGCCGGGCTGCGGTCGACGGCTGCGCGCCGAGCTCGAGCAGCGCGGCTATTGCGTGCGGAAAACGCCGCTGGGTGCGTTCCTGCGCAGCGGCGGCGCAGCTTTCTGCCTGACGCTGCGGCTCGATGCACGATCCCACGTGGAATCCCGCCTCGTTCGATCTTCGCATCGGCGCCTACCGCAAGCGCAGGCAAGATCGTAAGCTGAGCGCCCGATTACGGCGGGGCAGATATTTCGAGGCGCCGTGCTCGATCGCCGCAGCTTCCTCGCGCTTGCCGGCAGCACCTTGCTCGCGCGCACGTCCGCGCGAGCCGAAACCGCGGTTCCGGCGAGCGTTACCATCGCCTATGAGGATCCCGGCCGCGCCATAGCGGCGGATTTCATCGGGCTGAGCTACGAATCCGCCCTCGTCGCCGCGCCGGATTATTTCACGCCGGACAATTATTCGCTGCTCGGTCTCATCCGCGCGCTCGGCGCGCGGGGAATCATCCGCATCGGCGGCAACACCAGCGAGCGCACGGCGTGGGAAACCCGCGTGGCGGAGCAAACCTCCGGCCGGTACGTCATCACGCCGACGGCGGTCGATCGGCTCGCCGCCGCGATGCGCAAGCTCGGTTGGCGCGTGATCTACGGCCTCAACCTCGCCGACAACACGCCGGAGCGCGCCGCCGACGAAGCCGCCTATGTGGCGCGCGCGCTCGGGTCGAAGCTCCTCGCGTTCCAGATCGGCAACGAGCCGGACGGTTTCGGGCGCTGGTCGGCCGTGCGGCCCGCGAGCTACGACGTCCAGACCTTCGTTGCGGAATGGCGAAAATTCCACGCGGCGATCCATGCGCGCGTGCCGGATGCGCGCTTCGCCGGGCCGGACGTCGCCGCCGAGACCGACTGGATAAAGGCGTTCGCCGACGCGGAGCCTGAAAATCTCGTGTTGTTGACCCGGCACTATTATGCGGCGGGGCCGGCGACCGATCCGGGCGTGACGCTGCCGAAGCTGCTGGGCTCCGTCGCCCAGATCGAGCCGGTGCTGCGCAAGCTCGAAGGTTTTGGCCGCACCTATCGCCTGCCCTATCGGATCGCGGAGACGAACTCGGTCTACGCCGGCGGCCGGCCGGGTGTCAGCGACATCCTGGGCGCGGCGCTGTGGGGCGCCGAGCTGATGTTCCAGGTCGCGGCGGCCGGCGGCGCCGGCCTCAATTTCCACGCCGGCCCCGACAAGGTCTACACGCCGATCGCGGGAAGCGCCGCGCCGCATCATGCGCAGCCGCTTTACTACGGCATGCTGCTGTTCGCGCAGGCCGCGCGCGGGGCGCTGGTCCCGGCGCGGCTGAGGGCCGATCTCAACCTCGCGAGCTTCGCAGCACGCGCGGACGACGGCTCGCTGCGCGTTTGCCTGATCAACAAGGATGCGCGCGGCGCGCGTGTGCGCATCGATCCGGGGCGGCGCTTCGCGGCGGCTTCCGCAATGCGGCTCGCCGCGCCGAGCCTGGAGGCCGCGACCGGACTGACGCTCGGCGGCGCGAGCATCGATGCATCCGGCCGCTGGGCATCTGCGGCCCCAGAAATGCTACAGTTCGCGAGCGGGCACGTTCTCGTCGATGTACCCGGAGCGAGCGCGGCTCTCGTGCGGCTCGAGCGGGGATGAGAATTTCGTTCCTCGGTCGCGCCGGCCATAAAATATCCCAGCGATTGCCGGAGGAAACCATGGCCACGCTCCACGATCTGAGCGCTGCGGAGCTCTCGACCGCCTACCGCACCCGCCAAGTGTCGCCGGTCGAGGTGACCCGGGCCGCGCTCACCCGCATGGAGGCGTGGGAGCCGAAGATCCATGCGATGTACGTGATCGATGCGGTCGGCGCGCTGGCGCAGGCGACGAGCTCGGAGCGGCGCTGGCGCGCGGGCGAACCGCTCAGTCCGCTCGACGGCGTGCCGATCACCATCAAGGACAATATCGCGACGAAGGGGGTGCCGACGCCGCTCGGCACCGCGGCGGGCGATATGACGCCAGCTGCAGCCGACGCGCCGCCTTCCGCGCGGGTCCGGGAAGCCGGATGCGTGCTGCTCGGCAAGACCAGTATGCCGGACTACGGCATGCTCGCATCCGGCGTGTCGAGCCTCCACGGCGTCACCCGCAATCCCTGGAATCTTGCGCGCAACACGGCCGGCTCGAGCTCGGGCGCGGGCGCCGGCATCGTCGCCGGCTATGGCCCGCTGGCGCTCGGAACCGACATCGGCGGCTCGGTGCGCCTGCCCGCGGCCTATAACGGCATCTTTGCGCTGAAGCCGAGCCTCGGCCGGGTGCCGATCTACCCGCCGTATCTCGGCCGGGTGACCGGTCCGATGACGCGCAATGTGCGCGATGCCGCGCTCCTGCTGCGCGAGCTCGCAAAGCCGGATCCGCGGGATTACATGTCGCTGCCCTACGAGCCGCGCGATTGGGCCGGCCTGCTATCGCCCGACGTGAAGGGCAAGAAGCTCGGCCTGCTGCTCGATATCGGGGCAGGGCTCAAGGTGCAGCCGGCCGTCAGCGCGGCGGTACGGAAAGCCGCCGCGGCCTTCGAGGCTGCCGGCGCGAAGGTCGAACCGGTCGGCGCCTTCATCACCCAGGAGATTCACGAAGGCCTCGACCGCTTCTTCCAGGTGCGCCTGCTTGCGGACGTGAAGTTGCTCGGCCCCGAGGGGCAAGCCAAGGTCTTGCCGTTCATCAGCGCCTGGTGCCGGCGCGCCGAGGGGCTCAGCGCAGTCGATGCCATCCGCGCGCTCGGACAAGTCATGGTGCTGCGCGAGAAGGCGGTCGCCGCGATGCAGGGTTACGACTTCCTGCTCAGCCCGACGTCGCCGATCACGGCGTATGGTGCGGAGGAGCCCGCGCCCGGCTCCGACCCCGAACACGCCCTCGAGCACGTGGCGTTCACCGCGCCCTTCAACATGTCGGAGCAGCCGGCCGCCTCGATCTGCGCCGGCTATGATTCGGAGGGCCTACCGATCGGGCTGCAGATCGTCGGGCATCGGTTCGATGATCTCGGGGTGCTCGGCATGGCTCGGGCCTATGAGGCGCTGCGGCCGCCGCTGCGGCCTTGGCCGGAGCCGTGAATGCTCGTCCGCTCGGACGAGCCGGCGTGGGCTTTGTCGTAAGC
>WNFH01000647.1_pt1 | contig 22430 bp, 28 predicted proteins | sample 5400411 | NCBI WGS metagenome assembly WNFH01 (sample SAMN13153347, study PRJNA577476) | soil metagenome | isolation source: 200 cm saprolite under Douglas fir tree site 2 hole 3 | place: USA:California | collected 2015-04-18 | reverse complement strand
CCGTAACCTGGTAGAACTCCTCGGTGTGGGTGCGATTGGCGCGTTCGACCGCGCCGTTGAGTTTGGGAGAGCGTGGAGGGAGAACGAACAGATGGAGGCCGCGCTGTTGGCAGGCCTGTTCGAACTCGGCGGCAAACTCAGGACCGCCATCGATCTGCACCGCTCGGATGGGAAAGGGCATGCGGTGTTGCAAGGTGTCGAGGAACTGAGTGGCGGTTTGGGCAGTGGCGCGGGTGTGAGCTTGCAGCACGTCCCAGCGGGAAATCACATCGCGGGCGGTGAACTGTTTAAAGACCACGCCGGGGATGGGACGCACGTCCAAGGTGTCGACTTCGACCAGGTCGCCGGGCTCTGACACCGCGTATTGCTTGGGTTTGCGCACCGCGTAGGGACGGGGACGCAGAGCGCGGCGCGATCCCGGAACTCCGGTGCGCGGCGGTTCCACCAGCCGGCCTTGCTGCTTCAGTCGAGTGAGAATGCGGCCCACCATGGACGTCGAAACCACCAACTTCTGGCGGCGCAGGAGAACCGCCAGCTTGTCTTTGCCCCAACGTGGAAACTGCAACCGCAACCCCAAAACCTTTTCTTCGAGAGGAAAAGACCAGGTCGGCAGGCGGCGCTGGCGCGGACGATGGCTGCGCTCCTCCAGCGTGGTCAAATCGTACGGATCATAGCGGCGCTGCCAACGATAAAACGTCTGGCGACTGATGCCAAAGTGACGGCAGGTCTGGGCCACGTTGCGGCAGCGACCATAGAAATCCATCCAGGCCAAGCGAACCCGAGCTTTCCGGCTCAGTTCCACCCCGGTCCTAGCCAGTCGGCCAGATCCGGGCGGTTTCCCTTCGCGAATTTGCATTTCGACACTCTATTCGAGTGTCACTCATCATTCTGAACGAGAGCAGGCGGCCGTGTAACGGGCTTGTACTAGAGACGCTGGCCATCCCCCGCAGCCGCATTCCGGGCGGGTGGTCGGCGATTCGGAAACTGGGTACACACAGCCGTGTGAGTGATCAACTTCCTGTTTGCCCGTCATCCACCCAGAATCGAGTGGCGCTGTGCAGGGAAATCACGGTTGCTCCCCGATTCCCCAGCAATCCCAGCCTTTACCGAAGGCATCTTGAACTGCTTTGACAGCTTGATCACACGGTCGAACTTAGAGTACCAACCCTGCGGCGCGTAATCGCTGGTGTGGAGATAGCACTGGGCTGTCACTTCGTCGCTGCTGTCGGTGAAGGTGAGCAGCCAACTTCTTGGGACGCAATTCTCCGCAGCGCCCATGTATTTCGTCAGGCCGGCGACGTTGATGAAGGTCGTACCCCAGTGGCGTTCGATATGCGATTTGCCGCCATATGTGTCGTCGGGCGCCGTGTGAGTGTGGCCTCCGAGCCATAAGGCCACACGTCCCGGTGAGGCTTCCAAGAAATTCTCTAAAGCGCCTGAGTCCTGCTTGCTGTCCACCCAATACAAATATGACGCGCCCTGCGGGGTGCCTTTGCCCTCGTAGTAGCCATGATACCCGTCTTTCCATCCGCCTTTTTCGTCGCGCCGCATGCCCTCCCATTCGCCCGAGGCGGTGGTGGTGTTCTTGAGCATGTAATGATGGGCGCTGATGATGATCGACGAGGGGTTCTCCTCGACCATACGCTTCCACCAACGGAACGTTTCGCCGCTTAACACACCACTGGGATTGCCGCCGAGGGTCCCGCGCCCAACTTTCTGGGTCGGTTCGTTGATATCGCACATCATGAGGAACAGGACATTCCCGACGCGAAACGAGTACCGCTCCCAGGTTCCGTCAATCGGGAAAGGCCGCTTGGCGGCGTCGACGTGCGAGAACTCGGTGTGTTCGCCCGTGGGGTCAATCCACTTGCGCCACCACCATGCTTGGGACTCATCGAGGCCACTGCGGTCGTGATTGCCGGACAAATCATAAATCTGTTCGCGACGATGCCTCTTCAGTGCACCAAATTGCCGAACGATCTCCTCTCCTTCGGGGTCTTTCGGCAGGCCCACGTCGCCTGACATGTCGCCCAAATCAAGCGCGATGTCCCAATCAAAACCCGATACGGACTCCGATTGCGAAATGGCCTCGGCCAAGCTATCTCGCGGGCCGTACTTCTTGTCCCTACCCACGTGAGCATCGGAGAACACCCAGACCCTGAATCGCATGGGCGACTCACCCTTGGGCTTTGCATTCTCGACTGCCAACAATGAGCCGCAAGGCATCACCGTGCTAACTCCCAAGCCGACCAGTGCGGTCAAAAAATTACGCCTTGAGTGATTCCAGCAGTCGAGTTGCTTACTGGTTGTGTTAGAGCCGGGTATCGCGAAACGAGACGCGCCGCGAGGAGCCATTCTTCTACTCACCTCCATTCAGTCCGTTGTCTGAAAAAGACTGGTACTTTATACCTCCACTTTGGGCCGGAGTCCATCTTCACCGGCAACACGCCGAAACAATCGTTGGCGGATCGTCGGCTATCCAGAAGTTGGGGTGGACGAGCATCGATATTGTATTGTCAAACGGCCTTACGCATTGCCTGACCTTCCAGAAAACGGCAGTGCCTCACATGTCTGAAATAGACGTTGCCGGCTATTTTCCTTCCGCACTTGCATTCCCTGACTACGAGGGCGTGCTTTTGTGCGCGAGGAACGATTTTGCCGTCGGCGGTTTCTGAAACACCATACTCAGTCATCAGCCATTTTCTCGTCCCTGGATCAATCAGTGTCATGTTGATTTCGTTCCCGTGCTTCCTGCAGAAGTCCTCAAATGACCTGTCCGTGACAAACGTATCCATCAGTTTCAACTGGCCTGCGGCAATCAGATTCTGCACGTCCTCGATCTGAACATCTAAGGCTTTGGCCGCTCGCTTCCAAGAATATCCGCCATTCTCGGCAATGGCAGTCTCTGGTATTCGAATCGCAACGTGATCTGTTCCTGGATGGCTCCTCTGAAACCAAGCAGCCAATGAAGTTGAGGTAATGCGTGGATCGCGAACCCGCAACATGCCACTTGCGACAAGATACCGGAGCCTCGCTCGACTCGCGCGCAGCAGTTTCCGCAAACCGCGCTGTGACCACCCGTCCTTGACTCTTGCGCTCATGCCGAGCGCCCCAAGCCGGAAGCGAACGGCACGGACGGAACGGCGAAGGCGCTGGGCGATCTTGCTGGCTGGTTCGTAGCCGGCCCAGTCTAAAAGCTTGTCGTCATCCTCTGGAAGCCAGGGTCGTGAGATCGCTCGATAACTGGAAACATTATTTCCGGGTTCCTTCGCGTCCTGGATCGTGTTAGGAGTTGCAAGTGCGGACGTCCTTCGCAGCTGCCGGATGCGCCGCCAGCAGTCTCCCCGCTTCCACTCCGGTACCAGTTGCAAGATTTTATTGATCGCCTGGCGCTTTTTGTTAGGTCCCAGCTTGATCCCGGCGATCAGCAGTTGATCGATAGCTGGCAACAACCGAGGGTTAATTGCAGCCTGACTACGCGTGCGCTCGACAACCCCGGACATACAAAACTCTCACAGCTTTTGGTCGGAAATTCGGGCAAAATGGAACTTTCGAAAATGAACTGGCGGTTGTTCTTGACAATCATCTCTTCCAGCGCCGGCGGTCCGATTCTCTCCCCTGAATGACTTGTCGAATCCTTTCGAGCGATTCATTCTCGACCTGCTGGGCGAGGGCCTCAGCCCACAGACCACGCTAATTGCTGTCCTTTCCGGTCATTGGAGTGAAACTGACTCCGGCCGCCAACAAGCGTGCTCCCTGTACTTCCGAGCACCGGTTCCCTTCCGGCTACACCCAATACCGCGCTGAGTGTCCCTACAGCATCCTCACGGATGCGAAGATGAGAACTATCCTGTCGCACTTCATTCACCGACTGGTCATTTTTCTTTTTTGTGGTCGGAATTCCGGGCAGAGAGCCAACAGGAGGAGTTGTAGTAAAACCTGAGGAATGGGTGTGACAAATCCTGGAGAAGGTTCACTGCCCGCATGCCAGGAATCTAGCGGCTTTCCAGCGGTTCTCCAAGCGGTCTACTTTTTGTGAGGAGTGCTCTCGACGATTGCGAAATCAGTTGCCCTTGCGTGGATCGAGCTGAGGCACGTCATCAGAGACCGCGAGAATGCATGATTGACCCTCGAACTGGATTCGGTCCGCAGAATAGGCCGTGACCCTGATCTCTCCAGACTTCATGCGGAGCCGAGTCATGACGTTTTGAATCGGGCCTCCTTTATTAAGCTGCGCGATCATGAACTCTCGATCTGCCGGATCCTCCCAAATTCTCAATTCATGGACAGTACGCCCGAGCACCTCGGCGCGCGAGTACCCATACCTGCGCTCGAAGGCGGCATTCACATCCAGGAACCGACCTTCCTTTACGGTAGTAATGGAAAAAGGAATCGGACTCGAACGAAATACCTTCTGAAATTTCTCCTCCGAGATTTTCCGGCTGTCCTCCGATTCCGCCAGAGCAGCTTCAGCCTGTTTGAGATCGACGAGACGTTTTTCAAGTTCCGAACCGTAGATGCGAGCCGTTTCATAAAGCCTCGCATTTTGAATAGCCGCCGCGGCGGGAATTGCCAGCAGGCGGGCGCTCCGGAGATGATCTTCCGTAAAGCAGTTGGGATCGCTGTGGCCGATGGAAAGCAACCCCAAATAGTCCCCAGAGGCGACCAAGGGAACAGACAGCCAGGAGCGAAATTGCTTGTGTCCTTTGAAGTTCTGCCATCCTTCCTGGTTTCTTGTGTCCGTGATCAAGACACTTTTCTGTTCCGTTAGAACTCGGTGCAAAAATGACGATTCGTCCGCGATGATCGTCAGTGGGGGTCTGGGAGATTGCTTCCGGATCTCCGGGCAAGACCTTTCCCCAAGAGCAAGCACATGCGGGCCACCTTCTGGAACCAGTACCCGTGCACACGTGTACGGAACAAGTTCTTCGAGGGACCTCAGCAGTGCGTCCATCACAAAATCCATCCGCAGGTCTTCGGTTAGCGAGAGAGTCGCTTTGCGCAGAGCCTCGGCTTCGGCCCATGCCGATTTCGCCAGAGCCAGGTTGGCTGCGACTTGTTCTTCGGCCTCTTTCTGCGCGGTAATTTCAAGCGCCGTTCCGACGAGCCGGCGAATCTTGCCCCCGGCATCCCGCACCGGAAACCCGCGCACCCACACCCAGCGGATGTCGCCTTGAGGGCGAACAATTCGGAATCTCTCATTGAATTGTCCGCTTCGTGTGGCCTCGTCAAGCTTGGCGAGCACATGGACGCGGTCTTCGGGATGGATCAACTCTTCGTAAGAAGAGGGGCTGTCTCGTAACGATTCACAAGAGTGGCCGGTGATCGTCTCATAGGCCGGGTTCACGAAAAGCGCTTGCTTGGTATCGGCGTCGATCATCCAGAAGATTTCCTGAATGTTCCTGGCCATCTGTTGAAAGCGCTCTTCGCTTTCGAGGAGGGACAGCTGCGCGCGCCGGCGTTCAGTGACGTCGCGGAGAATCATGACGTGCTGGCCGGGCAGGCAATCGGCCTTGGCCGTGAACTCCACGAAAACCGACGACTGGTCGTTCTTCACGAGTTCCGCATCGCTTTGCTGGAACTTCTGGGCGAGGAGACGTTGCCAGCCTTCCCGGAATTGGTCGGAATTCCTATAAAAGCGGTCGATGGGATGGCCGATCAGTTCCGGACGCTGTAGTCCGAAGAGTTGACCTGCTGCCGGATTGGCCTCGCGACAGATTGCCTGGTCATCAAGGATCAGAATAGCATCCAGCGCATTCTCGAAGACTGATTGGAATTCACGCTCGCTCGTGTTGAGGGCGCCCGTGATCTGACCCTCTTCTTTCTGCGCCCAAAACAGGAACTTGGAGAGGAGAAACACAACGGTTGCGAAGGCCGCAAGCAGGGCGAGGAGGAGTACGGTCGGCAGTTCCGCTCCGCGGAGTCGGTACCCAAGGGTCAGCGCGATGAGAGCGACCGAGACGAGGCTTACGGTGACGGAAGCTACTCGCCATCCGAACTGCTTACCCTTAGCAGGAAAGAGTGCACGGCGGAGTCGTTCGGCCGGCTCCATGGAAATGCCACGCATGGGAGCTCTCAGTACAAGTGGCAGGCCCGCGTTGTCGCTATCTAGGGATTGTCGCTCTGACCTGTCTCCGGCAGATAGTAGGCGGACGGTGCGACAGGGTCAAGTTCTTCTGCCTCTCGTGGCAAAAGGTTCCCTCAGATTACTGTTGCGCATGCAAGAGAACCGGCTGCCTGCGCAAGCTGATGTGCTCCACAAGCCAATCGTAACGGTCTTCTAAGGCTTGGGGATCGTTCAGACCATGACCGGTGTCATAGTACAGGATCTTCTTCGGGTCACTCGCGGCGGCCACGTAATGCTGAATCGATGTTTTGTCAAAGTACTGCTCATACTGGGCGAATTGAAGCAGCAGAGGGACAGGTGCTGAGTGCCCGACGAAGTGGATGGCGTCAATGTCACCGGTGACTTGGCAATACTTCTCCAGTTGGCCTGCAGGCTGATTCTTGCGGAAATCGACCATGCCTGGATCGTCGCTTCGCAGCAGGATATCGGCCATCTCAGCCACCCCGGCCATCAATACCGACGTCTTCATGCGCCGGTCGACCGCGGAGAGAATAGACCCCATTGTGCGCCATAGCTGTGTCCAACATAGGCAAGCCGCTTCGGATCGACATCGGGACGTGTCAACAGCAAGTCGATTCCGCGGCGAAGATCCACCACGGCCTGAATTTCGATCTCCCGGTCCAACTCCGGTTTATCGAAATGGTCCGGCGTTTTGTGCCATGGTTGCGGGCGGTCCCAGGGGTAATCAGGGATGAGCGAAACCGCGCCGGCTCTCGCGTAAAGCTTGGCTTCGGGAATGAACTCCGCGCGAGTGCCGTTTCCCCAGTGCCCAAAGAGCACGGCTGCGAACGGACCCTTTCCGTTCGGAATCACCAGGTACGCGCCCACCGGACCGCCCTTGGGACTCGTGTAAGTAGTGTCGTGAAGGGTGCCGCCGCTGAACTCTTCGATGATCTTGTCGCGGATATCGAATGGCTGTTTCGCATCGTAATCGAACAGATGCGAGACGGCTTCGAAGTCATTTGCGGGTTTGGTTTCGCTCTGTGCCGCTCCCAAAACAGCAGCGAGGACAAGTGTTAGCACAAAACTCACATAACGCATGGCAGTCTCCAATACTGGCGCGGGAGAGTGACGGCCAATACCTCTTTACTTCCGACGTCCAGCCGCCCTCCATTTGGCCCAACGCGCACGCTGGGCAGCGGCAATCCGTTTGCGAGCAGCCGCTGACATGGTTCTCCCCTTTTCGGGCGCTCTCTGCCCACGCGCGGATCTTCGTCCCACAAGCCTCAGATGGCCGAGAACCTTCAAAGTAGTATCCAGTTGCTCCAATTTTGCTCGCGTTTGATCTCTTTCTTTCTTCAAATGCCGGACTACTTTGATCAGGTTCAGCATGATTCCTCTCGGGCAGAAATTGTAACAGTGCGCCCGCGGCTAGAAGAACCCGGAACCGATCATTCACCACCTACAGCAAGTTCGCGAGCGCAGTACAGGGAGAGATGGATTGGCTAATCACCACAAATGGTTCTATCGACCGATCGCGCTCTTGCTGTGGGTGGAGGAGCCTCCGAACGGACGGCAAGGGCCGTTGAGCGTCATCCGGCCTCAACGAGCGGCACGCGCTAAGCGCCTCTCAATGCCCGCAAAGGGGCGCATATTCATTTTGGTGGGTTTTTCTTGCTCTGACGAGCGAAAGCAATTCCACGCTTCAACTCCGACGGGAGATCAGTTTGCGGAGTGACAACCTGCACAGGCTTCCCCGACTCACGGCCAAGCCGATGGTTCAATTGCTCGGGTGTGCTGGATACGAATCGCCCTTGCTTCACAACAGGCATTCCCTCGGATTCCCACCGCTTGACGACGGATACAGGTTCGCCCAGGAAATCGGCAATCTGCTTCCAACCCTTCAAAGTGTCAAGCTGGCTCTTTGGTTTTGCGTGTACCTTGAAAGGTTTCGGCATGGATCATTGAGATGCAATACTCTCGGCAATCGAGAGCTCAAGGAAATCGGACACATTGAGGATTCCTAGCATGAACCGGACGACCCCAGGCATAGCCCTGCGCTCTTCGTCGTGAAAGAGATGGGGATGCGAGAGCTGTAACGTGCGGCCCTTGGTTTCCAGTTCGCAGCCGTTCTCGGCCAGGACGTTGGCGACCCACTGCGCCTCGCGGCCATAAGTGAGCGCTATGATCGGCCGATCACCTCGACGAAAACCAGCACAGGCGTGCGGTACTGCCGATGCGTTTTTCGTCCCACATGCACGGCCACTCCCATGCCGGGCATATGTCTCGCTAGGGGACCAACAAGACGGTTCGTCACATGCAGGTTGAATCGCGCGAGCCAGCGCGGAGCCGGCATAGGACCTCCAAGCCCTCCTCTGTGACGTTAATACACGTTCGACCTTCTCTTCTCAAGCGCACCTCGCGAGGGGGTACGCGGGCACAGGCGTCATCTATTATTGGATGGTACGGATCTCCTAAGTAGAATGCCGAATCGACGAAATCGGTTCTGGAGGTTTGGTCGGACCTGACCGGTCTGTACTCTTGAGCTGGAGTGCTGAGTGGATATTCATCTGGTAGACGGCACATATGAGTTGTTTCGCCACTACTACGCGTTGCCCTCGGCACGCGATAAGGACGGGCGGGAGGTCGCTGCCGTCCGCGGCGTCCTCGCGTCGGTACTCGGCATGATCAAGCAGGGCGCCACCCACATAGCGGTGGCGACTGATCACGTCATCGAGTCTTTCCGCAACGGGCTGTGGCCTGGCTATAAGACCGCCGACGGCATCGAACCTGATCTATTGGCGCAGTTCCCCCTGCTCGAAGAGGTACTCACGGCGGCCGGCGTTGTTGTGTGGCCGATGGTCGAATTCGAGGCCGACGATGCCCTAGCTGCCGCAGCAGTGGCGGCGGCCACGGATACCCGCGTCGATCGCGTGATCATCTGCACCCCGGATAAGGATCTTGCCCAATGTGTGTGTGGCTCGCGCATCGTCCAATTGAATCGCCGAACGCGCGTCACGCTGGATGAGGCTGCCATCGTGCAGAAATTCGGGGTGTCGCCCGCATCGATTCCTGACTACCTGGCGCTGGTAGGCGACAGCGCTGACGGCTATCCCGGACTACCTGGCTGGGGCGCGAAATCCTCGGCCGCTGTGCTGGCGAAGTTTCTGCATCTCGAATCCATTCCCAAGGACTGCCGTGAATGGCGCGTGAACGCCGCGAACGCTGGCGCCCTCGCCGATACTCTTGGCCGCGAGTGGGATCGGGCGATTCTTTTTCGAAGACTGGCCACCCTCCGAACCGACCTCAGGCTGTTCGAGGATGTGGATCAATTGAAGTGGATGGGACCTAACCCGGGGTTTGACGAACTGGCGGCCCGGCTGGATGCAGCACGAACCGAAATCCGGCGGCCAGTAGCGCCGCGATCCAAGAGAGCGCGGATTGTCCGACCAGCGGCGCAACTTTAGCCAACAGCAACTCGCGCTATCGTATGGCCGACGGGTACACGGGCTGTAGACTTGAGGAAATCACCTGTTGTTGTAAGGGTATGAAGAAGCAGGTCACTCCCAAGAGTGTTGACGAATATCTTGCACGAGTCCCCGAACCCGCTCGCGGCAGCTTGAATAAGGTTCGCGCGGCGATTCGGTCCGTAGTGCCATCGGAGGCCACCGAAGCCATCAGCTACGGAATTCCGATGTTCAAATGCCAAGGACTTCTGGTCGGCTTCGCCGCATTTTCGAAGCATTGCAGTTTATTTCCGACCAGTATGGCCGTGATGAAAACGTTCAAGAAGGAACTCAAGGCCTTCCAGACATCCAAAGGTACGATCCGCTTTCCTCTGGACGAGCCTCCATCGGCCGCTCTCGTGAAAAAGCTAGTGAAGGCTAGGCTCGCAGAAAAGGAACGCAAGAAACAGCGCTGATATCACAAGCCTTATGGCGAAGTCTCGTCGCAATCCGCTGTCTCTCCCGATGGAGGACAGCTTGCCACTCAAGCAGCGCAAGCCGGTTCCCCACGCATTCGTGCTCGACGCGCTAGCTCCCCTGTCGCCCTATACTCGGCCCATGTTCGGGTGTCTCGCGGTTTACGTTAAGGATAAGATTGTGCTGATCCTGCGGGATAGGCCCAAGAACACATCAGACAATGGAGTGTGGCTCGCTACGACCAGGGAGCATCACGATAGCCTGCGCCGCGAGTTCCCGAACATGCGATCCATTCAGGTACTGGGAAAGCTAGTCACGGGCTGGCAGGTCCTTCCCGCCGATGCAGCGGATTTCGAAGCAGCGGCACAGCGCGCCTGCGATCTGGTCCTTTCCGGTGATGCTCGGATCGGCAAGGTGCCAGGAGCACCCAGGGCCTCGGCATCGGAGTCTAAAAAACCGGCGGAATCTATGAAACGGTCAAAGGGCTCCAAGACCTCCCCGAAGAGGCGCGCGAGGCCATGAGAAGTGGTCCCAACCGTCTAGCCGCTGCAATTTACGCTCGCGGGGCCGGGCGCGCTTGAATCGAGCTGTGATCGTCAGGCATCGAAATAAGAAGCCAGATGGGGGTTTTCGCGAATGAAAAACTTCGAAGGGCTTGAGCAACAAGTGTCGTCGTGGCCGAGCGTCTCCACTCATCCCCATCGCTTTGGGGGCCGGGAATTTCGAGTCGGAAGTGCGGAGATTGGGCACATTCACACAGGCGGAGACGTCGACATTCCGTTTCCACGTTCAGTTCGCGATGCGCTTCTGGCAGAAGGTCTCGCGGAGGAGCACCGCTGGGTCCCAAATTCAGGATGGATTACGTTTCACGTCCGCACCGAAGGGGACGTCAAGCATGCCGTGTGGCTGATGCGGCTTTCGTATCTGCGCTACGCGCTGAAGGCAGCGAGCGATCCTCGCCGTGCGCTCGATGAATATAGTGAAGAACTGCAGTTGAGCTCTAAGCTCAAATCGCTGCTCGAACCATTCGTGCCAAGATTGGCGGTGGCGTAATGCAGATAAGCGTGCGGGTATGATGGTTAGATCGGTTCAGCCAAAACCGCCACGTCGAATTTCGCATAGTACTTCTTTACATCGCTTGCTCCGTACTTCTCGCGAAATTTCTCGACGACAGACTTCACGGATTTCGCATCCTTGATGGGCGCCGCCCGGAACTCTGCTTCCGCTCCCCGCGCATCGATCCGAATCGATGGATTCTTGAGGACATTGCGGTACCACTGCGTGTCGGAACCACGTACTGGCAGCAGGTAGAGCTTGTCGCCCTCAAGCACGAACCAGACCGGAATCGAGATGGTTTGCCCAGTCTTCCTGCCAATCACGCTGAGCTTGATCTGCCGGTATCTGGCAAGGCGTCCTTTCAGGTCGTTCTTATTCGCGGGAGTCATTCGAAAAGGTGCCTACTTCACGGCTGCCTCAACAATAGCAAAGAATTCGCGGTTCCCTAAACACGATAGCCCCACCGCCAAGCCGCATCCGGGACCAAATTACTATTGATCCGAATTCGATTCGTTCATGCCGGGGGCTCCGATTCTGCAGCGACCTTCACCTGCTTAAGAATCGCCTTTCGTATCAGGCCGGAGAATGGTTCGACGACGCTCCAGTACAGGCGAAATTTCCATAATGCCTGACCGAAGCACTTAATCCTTGTCTCCGTCGAAAGAACGGTTGTCGCGGCTGACTTTGATTGCAGCTTGAAGTTCCAGGCTACCTTGGCGTATCCGGGACGTGAGAACCCAGGAAATTGTTGGGGAGTGAGATCCGTACAGCGTCCGCCGTCAAGACGCCAGAATTGTCCCGCCACGCCGATGACCAACTCTTTATCCGGAACTTCCCCCAGAATAACAAAGCCCGTGCCTTGAAGCCGCTCGTGCAAATCTCCCGGCTCAGAATTGTGCGGCCTCCACTTTCCGGTGCGGAGAGTCATAAGGAAACGCACCAGTCGCGGTTGGCTGAAATCCGAGCGCAACAGGCTCCGATACACGAGGGACGGCGGTCGGTCGATGCGGATTTCGTAGGCCGCGCTGAACTCGCAATCGCGTAGGAATTCATCGATCAACGAATGGGGTCCAAGGGGCCTGGCCGTCATTGCCTGAAATCCTACGCGCGACGGGAGTGCTCGGGAATAGGGCAAATCAGATGAAGCACCTGATCTCGGCTTAGGAAGCTGTCTCGGCCGCCTCGGACACAGGACGAATGTCTGCGGCACTGACCGCGATGCGACGTTCTAAAGCTCCATCCGCGCTCGGACCGTCGCCGCCCGCTTACTGGTGTCTTTGCGACGCGATCTCCCGACCGGCCAAATCCGCTTGGCCTTCATCGCGTCACCGTGCGCGAGGTCGCGAAGAACCGGCTGCGGATCGGCCCCATCGAAGCCATCGACGGCACGCCCGTCATTGACATCAAACCGGTGCTCTCTGAAATCCCAGACTTCTAGTCCATCCTTATTAATGCATCCTTGGATCAGGGAATCGCGGGCCCGTTTACCTCCCCACCCTGAGTGCCAGCCTGCTGGCTCTTCCCTGCCGCTAGTTATTGATCTCCCTCAGACATTGCGCTGCCTCGACATGAAGTGCTAGGCTTATTGGCGAATAAAAGGCGAATATATCCGGGAGCGGGCGCGAAAATAACGGGCGGCCGCTATTGGGTGGTTTGGGACGAGATTCCGCCCGGAAGAGTGAATCGTATGGAGGAAGGAAGAAAACGCGTGTTGGGAATCATCGCCGGCATTCTCGTCGCGCGTCATCTAAAGACGACGGAGGATCTGTTCGACAGCCGGCCGAGTCCGCGCACGGAGTCTCTGGTTGCCTCCGCCGTGCAATGGGCCGAGAGGATCATGAGAAGGATTGACGGCGTGTTCGCAAATTCCGCCGATGATAAACGATGGCCGCGAGCTTAGAGGAGACTTTGATTTCGGTTTGGCGCCAGGCCCTAGTCGAGGAGGCCAACACCGTCACCGTCGGTGGCAAGAGCTTCCCAGTGCGGCGGACGAGCCGGTCGCGATTGCGCGAAGTGGATTTTCAGTTCGAGGACCACGAGCTGCGTGGGCTGGAGCAAAATCCCAAAACCACTTCTCGTTGGGCGCGACTGGCACGCGAGGGAAAGAAGGTCATGCAGTTCCTAGGCGCAGGCAGGTACGTTGCGGTCGTCGTGGATGGACGGGTGCAGTTCTACGGGAAACCCGCTTCGTTCGAATGAACAAGGCACATAAGGCGGACCCGAGATGAATAACGGAGCAATGGAATTGAAAATGTGACGTGTCAACGAAGGTGCTAGCCATCAGGCAGCACGTCGGTAGAATTGACTAAAGTCCTCGGTGAGGTTCTGTGATGAAGGATTTAGGTCTTGAAAGCGTCCCCGAGAAGGGACGGGTTCTCAATGCGGTTGCGCTCCAAAATGCTGTCTTGTGCGCCGAATGTGATGTTGTCAGCGACAGCCCAAACGACATATGCCTGGTCTGCGGCAGCCGCTCGCTGTTTAACATAGCTCGTATGTTCGGCGGCAGTCTTCCGAAGAACCGCGCGACCTTGACTACCCCGGAGGTACTGGAAATGACCCCACGCGAGATTATGCTGACTTTTCCAAGCGCTCACAGACTCCGAAAAAAGGCGAAGGCCTAATCACTCGAAACATGGCCGCACGGCGCTGGACGATAATGGAACTGATGAAGTTGAGTGTGGAGTGTTATGCGGGCCGAAAAGCTGACGAACGACCTATTCGGTTCCAGCTCGAAGGAAGACATTATCTCGTCGAAACGGTGTTGGACCAGTGGTACGACCCGGAGAGCATCTTTTACAAGGTTCGCGCCGATGACGGGAACCTCTACATTCTTCGACAATAAACATCGACACCCGATGGGGTGTGGGATTTGGTTTCGTTTCGCCAGAAATGAAAGGTACGCTGACGCATGGGAAACTACCGGAGCCGGGCAGTCCACATCTGTCGGCCATAGAGCGTTAGGTTCAGAGCGCAGATGATCACCCCTGCAATCGTCAGGACTGTTGCAGAGATGTCCGGATAGACCACCTTATCCAAATAATGGAGTAGGAACCCACCTTGGTACGGCTGAACTCCAGCCTTGGCTTCAAGCCAGTTCTCCAGCACAGTCAAAGGACACGGCCAAGGAAGCAATTCCGTGAAAATTCCCCAGACGAGAGACGCGATATGCAGCCAGCGGAGAAACGGGCGTGAGCGCGTCACCAAAGCTCCGAAGACTACCCACAAAATGAACAGCGCATGCAGGGAGAGGACGAAAATCGAGAGCGCAGAATAGAAACTCAAAGCTGCATGCATTCCTAGAATTTACCGCACGTTCGCGATCGGCCGATACGACGTCACGTTCACAGCGTTCTGGGACCCGGAATAGTATGGTTGCCAAATGGGCACCCGCAAAATCATCCACGTGGACATGGACGCGTTTTACGCTTCGGTCGAGCAGCGCGATGATCCCCAACTACGCGGCAAGCCCGTGATCGTGGCTTGGCGGGGCAACCGCTCGGTTGTCTGCGCGGCCTCGTACGAGGCCAGGAGCTTCGGAGTTCGCTCCGCCATGCCAGCCATGCGGGCGGAACGCTTGTGTCCTGCTGCGATCTTCCTCGCTCCAGATTTCACTCGCTATCGGGCGGTCTCGCACAGCGTGCGGGAGATCTTCAAACGCCACACAGACCTGATCGAGCCTTTGTCCCTCGACGAAGCGTATTTGGACGTTACCGAGAGCAAGACCGGCTTGCCGACGGCGACGCTTGTGGCGCGCACGATCCGGGAGCAAATCCTCCAGGAATTGAACCTCACAGCCTCTGCGGGCGTAGCGCCCAACAAGTTCCTCTCAAAACTCGCCTCTGATTGGCGCAAACCCGACGGGCTCTTTGTCATCAAGCCCGATGACGTCGATGCGTTTCTTCTGCCGCTGCCAGTTCGACGCCTACCTGGAGTCGGCAAAGTCACGGGAGAGAAGCTGGCCAAACTCGGAGTCGAGAGCGTGGGAGATTTGCGAAAGCTTGATTTGCTTGCGCTCGAACAAGATTTTGGCCGCTACGGTCTGCGCCTGTACGAACTCGCCCGCGGTATCGATGAGAGTGAAGTCATCCCGGACCGGCCTACGCAATCGATATCTGTCGAGGACACGTTCGAGCATGACGTGCCGCTGTCAGAAACCGAGACCATGATCCGGCGCCTGGCAGAAAAGCTTTGGTCTACTTCGCGCAAAGAATCACGGATCGCACGCACCGTGGTCCTCAAACTGAAGACCAGCGAGTTCAAGATTCTTACCCGCAGCCACACGCAAGGCTCTGCTCCCTCCTCGTGCGAAGAATTGACGGTGATCGCCCTAAAGCTGCGAGATCGAGTGGACCTGGGTCCGAAGCAGCGTTATCGGCTCGTTGGCGTCGGTTTGAGCAACTTTCGGGATTCCGAAGACACGGCTTCGCAGCCAGACCTTTTCCAGTTGCATGAATAGAAGGCTCGCCGATGCGACCACTCCGAACGCTTGCGTTGCGCCCGCTACAATAAGAGCCGTCATGGCAGTCGTTGTCGAAATGCATAACACAGGTGATCTCGCCAACCGGTCCGAGATTATTGCGTTGATCGAACACGCACTCTGTGAAGAGCGAGGCAATTGGCGGATCTCGATCATTGGTTCTCGCGCCAGCGATGACTGGGAGATGAAGGTTGAGGGACCTCGCGGGTTCGAGCGCATGTACACTCTGGCCGGCAGTACAGGCGAGCACCAGCCGGGAGTGATCCGTTCCGTGCTCTTAAAGCTTCTCTCCGGTAGACCCAAGACCCTCTAACGCCTGCAGGCACGTTCCTCACATCTACTTCGAAGCAAACCCTTCAATTGCCAAGGCAAAAACTTCCCACGATCTCGGGGGACAGAGCTCTGCCTCGATTTCCCATTCAACCACACCAAATTCACGCTCGCATCACAGGAGAACTGCCATGAGGCTGCGTCGCAATCAATACTGTCCCGTACACAGATCGCTCTCCTGCTGTGGCCGGGAACTCCTGCCGAACAAGCCCAGGCTGATACGGCTCGGCGTGCAGCGAATCGAAGATCCGCATCACCCAAGGGGATATCGAGAGCTCCGGTCACCGGCAGAAATGCGGAAGCTCCTGAACTGGAAGATTGTCGAGCAGGATAGGAAATGCGCAATCTGCCACGAAGAGTTCACGGACTACAACGACATCGTGCCGGACCATAGAGATCCGAAAGGAATGGGAGGAGCTTGGAGAGATGATCATCCGGACAACATCCAAGCAACCCACTGGTGGTGCAACGGGGAAAAGGGGTCAACCCGAATAGATGTCTGACGGCCGATCAGTCGGCCCCTTGACCTAACCAGCTGCCCGACCCTTCCCGTCAGAACCAAATGTGGGGTCAGATTTGCGTCGGTCCACCAGGATGCAACGATGGCGAGAGCGTTGAGGCAGGCCGAGAAGAGTGCGGCCCCCCCGCTCATTTGGTGCGAACAAGTTCCCCGACGAATTGCTCGACATCGAGAGCCTCCACCCCCCTGGCGATCGCTGCCGTGGGCACCTGTGATCGAGGCCTTCGATGGACCACGATCAACCGCTCCGACCGCTTCTGCAGGGCTCGTTGCAAAGCAGTTAACGACGATGCCATGGCAGGCCGAACGGTCTTTGCGGCCTTGGTTTCGACTAGCCACAGTTTGGCGTTGGGGCGCGGTATGAGGAAGTCCACCTCAAGACCCTGCTGATCACGGAAGTAATAGAGTTCCTTGCGCATTCCACTATCGGCCTGGCTCTTGAGTATTTCTGCTGCGACGAGGCCTTCGAACAAAGCTCCCAAGAAGGGTGATCGCTCAAGCTCAGCCGACGATGTCAGGCCCAGCAGGTAGCAGGCAAGGCCGGAGTCGCCCAAATACAGTTTCGGCGACTTGATTAGCCTCTTTCCGAAGTTTTCGAAATACGGCGGCACGAGAATGATCTGGCCTGTCACTTCGAGGATGTGCAGCCACTCGCCAATCGTGGGACCCGAGACCCCGAGGGGCGCAGCAAGGTCGGTCCTGTTCAGAACCTGGCCGTGACGACTGGCCAGAAGAGCGAGAAAGCGGCGAAAGGTCGCCAAGTCTCGTACGTTTGTAATCGCCCGGACATCTCTCTCCAAGTACGTTTGCATGTAGGAAGCGAACCAGAGGCTGCGAGCCCTGGGGCGGGCGAGCACCTCTGGGAATCCCCCGTGCAGCAGGTTTACTTTCTCGGTTTCCGCAAGACTGAAGGGCAAGAGCTGAAGGATGGCAGCCCGACCCGCCATCGATTCGCTGATTCCACGCATGAGGGGAGCTTCCTGGGAACCCGTGAACAGCCATTGACCCATGCGGCGGGGCCCCATGTCGATAATGGTGCGGACATAATCGAGCAGTTCGGGGGTATTTTGGATCTCGTCGAAGACAACCGGCGGTCGCAGCTCGTCAAGAAATGCACGCGGATCGTTGCGTACCCGACCCTGAATGTCGGGGTCTTCAAGCAGTACGTAGCGAGCTTTCGGAAACAGCTTGCGGAGAAGGGTGGTTTTGCCCGCACGGCGGGGCCCTGTCACAACAACCGCTGGGAAATGCCGAGCTGCGTCCAGTAGGACTCCTGCTAGTCTTCTTCGGATAAACCGCATATGAGAAATATAAACTACCACTTTAGATTACTCAACCCTATCGTTTGGCGTCCTGGGGGAGTGGTTGGGAGAGAAAGCGGCTTTGGGGATATATCGGCCTCTGTACCGGAAGTTGCGGTCTACATTTGTGTGCCAGAAGTGTGCCGCATCAAGGAAGCCCGGTACGGTGACACGAGGAGTACTCGACTTACGGCCGATGAGTCCGCTAACCTCGAAACCTCGCAGGTAGAGTCCACTTGCAATCTTGTCGTATCGCGATTGCGAGCCCGTTACGATCAAGAGAAACACAAACCGTCGGCAACTCACCTTGAAAGTGTGACAGAAAAAGGGGACCGATCACCTTCGACGAAATCATACTCAGATTCGTGTGGAAAATGGGGAGCAGGTCAAATCCCGTCCGAAGCAGCACTGCTTGCCTTTCCCTCCCGGGCGAGCCGATGCCGTGCACGACCTACGCGCGCCAGCAGGTGTGGCGGGGAGCGAAGATAGGGCGAGGTACTACGTTTGCGAGAGCAACGCGTCAGATTAGTGCTGGGAGGCGAATCCGTGACAATCGGCTGAGGGACCTCCCGTCCGGGCAGTCAACCGCTGGTCCCAGATTCCGCGCACCGTAACATAGAAATCTGAGAGGCGTTCCAGCTTCGGCGTCTCACGCAGGAAACGACCATCGGTACGCAAGCGAAGGGAGTTCCATTGACCTGTTTTAGGAGCTATGTAGTAGCGTAGTACACGGTCATGTCGACGATTCAAAAGACAAATAAGTGTGATGTAATCGCGTTCTGCAGGTGCGGGTTTTGCTGTCCAGCAGTACTTCGTCTCTCCCATGTCCTGACCACAAAATAGAATCGATACCATGAAAGTGTCGTCGATCCGCAATACGGAACGCTTTCCTCTCGAGGTCAGAGTAACAACTACGTGATCCGGAAACAGCGTTTTGAGTTCGTCTCCGAGTGCCCGTCGGAGGCAGGCGGATCGTTGGGATTGTTCCACCATGAAAACGAGCTTAGGTTCAAGTTGGTAGCCGATCTTCTCATAGAGTTCTCGATATGTGCCGAAATAGTGATGTATTGTCTGCTGTGATGGCATCCCATGCGCTTTCAGAAGAAGTGTCTCGCTGAGCCTACCCTTCGCTTTCAGCAGACGCCGTACTCTCTGCAGAATCTTTTCAGGTGACCAATGAGAATCGCGCATTTCTTGGATAGTAGCCTGAGCCAGGTCAAATGTTTTCTGGTCCACAATGGACGGGAACGCAAGCGGTTTCTCTATCCAGAATTCGGGTTTGACACCTCTTAAGGGTGTGTGAAGGCGCTGAGTACGCCGATTCCAGACGTTGGAACCCGTGTACTTGGGATTGGTCAAAATGCTAAGAATGGTCACGTCGCTCCACTGCTTCCCATTGATCAAAATGTGTTTACGATTGAGTGCACGAACGATGTCCGTACAGTTCTTGCCTTCTGCAGCCAGCGAGAATATCAGCCGTACGGCCTCAATCTCCTTGTGAGGACCCAAGACTAGAGTGATTCGATCGGTCTTAAGATTTTTCTGCTGTCCTGTTTTCAAGACCGCTTTCAGCTTTCCGTCTGCAGAAACCATGCGTCTTCGATAGCCATAACCGGGAGGTCCGCCCATCCAAAACCCAATCTGAGCCAACAGGGTCTTGCCGCGAAGCACTTTCTCTCCCAACTCCCTGCTAAATTCAGCAGCCATGCTCCGCTTCAATGCTTTGACGATAAAACTGGACGCGGTGCCATCGTTGCTAAATTGTTCGGCGCAATAGTGAAGAGGAATGCCTGAATTCGCGCAAAGGAACTCGTAATGAGCCGCTTCATCGGGATTTTGAAACCGACCCCACCGACTCACATCGTAAACAAGAATTGCCTTAAACTTTGCCTCACCGCTAACCACGTCCTGCAGTAAGTTGCGGAGGCCCTTGCGGTGTTTGATGATTACACCGCTCCTGCCAGGGTCCTCGTATGTCTGGATGATGTTGAAATCATGTTTGTCGGCGTACTCTCGAATTCGGAGTCGTTGATTGGCAAGAGAATATTGCTGATCTTCTGTGGACATTCGAAGATATTGAGCGGCGGGGGCGGGCAGAGAGACGGCCATTTGGGTGATCCCCTGTTGTGGAACGTTGGTCTTCGGGAGTTGCACCGATTTTGTCGCTAGATGCTCTTGGGACCAAAACACTAAACCAACTTCGTGAGTTGTCCGCAGCCCTTTCCTAAACCAGCAACGGAAGGGTTGCCTGTCATCCGACCGAACCTGGGCGCGAACCTTTCCGAAGCCACGTGTGGACACGCACTTGGTCGTGCACAGCGCAGAGTAGTATTTGGAGCGGGCCAATCGAAACTAGACTACAAGCTCGCGCCGAAGGCTAGCAGACGGCCATCACAATCCTTCACTACAAACTCACGCGAGTGCCATGGCATGTTGGCAAGTCCGCGCGTGAATTCCACGCCTCGAGCTGCATACTCAGCGTAAAGCGCGTCCGCATCTTCGATGAATACGTACGCGTCGAGCAGTTCGTCCGAATATTTGTTGGGGTTGGCTGTGGGAGGTTCGGCACAGCGGAAGTGAATCGCCTGCTGGTCGCGCGCAACGATGGCGTAAACCGGCGGGTCCTGCCACGTGCCCAAACACTTGAAGCCAAGCTTAGCGTTGTAATAGGCAAGGGTGCCGGGAATGCCCATAGTGAAGAACAGAGGCGCGATCTGACGAATCATGGGGCAAGTCTACTCTGGAAAGATGCTGGGTGCCGACCGCGGCTCAGCAGCTGTTTTCTTTTCCCAGTCGCGAGAACAGCGTTCCGGCGACTTTGTAAAATTCTGAGGCGGATCGTCGACAACTGGAAAGTAAACTCGAACTGCTCTGGCCCTTTGGTGTGCCAGCAGTGCGCCAGATTTGCGACCAAGGGTCGCCCACACTCGTTGACTGGCACTTGGGAGTGGGAAGAACATGAAGACGGCCGATCAGGGCGGCGGTCCTTTTTTGTGTATTGACTGGTCATATGACTAGTCTGTATAATGGGAGTTTCTCGAACAAGGAGGTTTGGCATGGGTTCATGGCAAGTGCAAGATGCGAAGGCCCGGTTTAGCGAGTTCTTGGACGCCACCATCAAGAAGGGACCCCAGGTCGTCACTCGCCGGGGAATTGAAACCGCTGTCCTCGTACCGATTGGGGAATGGAACCGTCTGCAAAAGGCTGCCCGTCCGAGTCTCAAAGACTTGTTGTTGGCTCCTGAAGCTCGCTTTGAAGATTTGATCCCGGAGCGCCGCAAATTGCGGCGACGGACTGTACTGGAGATCAAATGAACAGGTACCTCTTGGATACCAATGTCGTGTCCGAACTGCGAAAGCCGCGTCCGCATGGGGGAGTGGTCGCTTGGCTCAACAATCAAGAAGAGGACCAATTGTTCCTGTCGGCCGTGACGATGGGCGAATTGCAAGCAGGGATTGAGCGGACCCGCCGTCAAGATCCATCGAAGGCGAGTGACATCGAGTCTTGGGCGGATCAGCTGGCAGCTTCGTATCAGATACTACCAATGGACACACCATGCTTTCGGGAGTGGGGCCGGATCATGGACCGAAAACCAGATAGATTGCTTGAGGACGCTATGATTGCTGCGACTGCGCGCGTTCACCAATTGATCGTTGCCACGAGAAATGAAGCGGATTTCAAGCAGCTGGACGTCCGAATTCTCAACCCATTCAAGACGAGCTAGGTTCCTCCCCGGATAGAACCGATTGTGTGCCAAAAGTGTGCCGAACGGCACGAACCTTCGAACGGACTATGGTGGGTACTCGGCTTACGGCTGGTCAGTCTTCCCTTCCAATCGGCTTTTGACTGTTCGGGGTAAAGGGCACAGGAATCCAAGGTGCCCTTTGGCTTCGAGCTTCGCAGACATCCGATCCGATACCGCCAGAAGTGCGGGGACTCCGATCTGGTGTTCTACACCCGTCGGCGTCGAAAAGAAGTTCAATGATTGCAGTAAGTCCTGGCAGCGAGATCAAATTCGTCTTTTGTTCGTCCGGCTCGTTTTGGCCATTGTGCTTCTGTTGCCACTCTAAGGTATGATCCCCCGCAAGGGGCTATCTTCTCGATGGCTCCGACTTGCTTCGAGGGGGAGCGAGTCACTCCGACCCAGGGAGAAGACTATGCAACCTACTCGCCTTCCGCGCCAAATTGCTCGCATTTCTGTTTTGGCCGCGTTTCTTTTCTCTCGACCGATAGTTTCTCAAACCCAGCCTCAGCCGAGCTCGCCTGCAACGGCAACAAGTCCAAGCAAACGAGATCAAAATAAGGTGAACTGCACAAGTAACGGTACGTACGTGAATAGCAAAGGGCAAACGGTTCCGAGGCCGGAGAATTGCTCGGGAGCGCCACACGGAGCTACAGCGCAGTGCCGTGATGGAACTTACAGCTTCAGCCGTAGCAGGCGGGGTACGTGCTCGCATCACGGCGGTGTTGCCAAATGGTTGTGAGTCGCGAGTTGTCCAAAGTCCCGTTTGAATGTCAGCTCGACTATTAGTTTCGGGTCCCGAGAATTCTGAACGATGCCATGACAATCAAATCAAGGATCACCAAGACGCGAAATCACGGGTCGACTTGTGAGGTGTTTCGTCGCTAGGTTCGCCTATGACTATGCCCGACAACACTCCGGTGCGGCGCCGAATGCACCTAGCCGAAATGCTCTTGGAACTACGCCTTCACGGTAAGGAGGATGCGTTTCGAAAGACCACTCCTTTCTCGCGCG
>WNFH01000878.1_pt1 | contig 22473 bp, 20 predicted proteins | sample 5400411 | NCBI WGS metagenome assembly WNFH01 (sample SAMN13153347, study PRJNA577476) | soil metagenome | isolation source: 200 cm saprolite under Douglas fir tree site 2 hole 3 | place: USA:California | collected 2015-04-18 | reverse complement strand
GATGTTTTGGGGTCGGCACCCATGCGACAGCTGCTCATCTGGTGGGCAGTGAACATCATCACGCGATTGACGCCCATGCCGTGCCGCTCCAGTTGTCGATCAAACGCGCGGAACTGCTGTTCTGTAACCGTGCCACTTGCCGGTCGATCCAGGCGCGTGCGTTTGTTATGCGTGGAAATGATGGCCCTGGCTCCTGCGGCGAAATGCGTGCGAGCCGCCTGGCGCAGGCCGTGCAAGATATGGTTACGATCATAGACGGAGACTACGTAATCTATGACTGGCTCGCCATAACGATCTAAAGTGATGGTGCCTTCACCTTTGTCGCGGGTCAACACAATAAATGTTCCGATGTGTGGCGCATTGGTCATCTGCTCGCGATATTCACGCGCAGAATACCAGGAGGTCGTCAGGCCGAGCAGACCTGGATGGGTCGGAGGAACCTCCAGCTTATAGCCATAGTTCCCGTCAAGATGCGCAAACTGGTCCGAGTAGGCGGACTGCATCACACCCTTCCAGGCGTAGACTTTATCAGGGTAGATACCAGCAATGATGGAGACCGGGTGCAGCTTCAGATGTTGGCCGATATGCTTGTTCTCAAGGCCGGAGCGCAACAGGATAGCCGGTGAGTTAATAGCACCTGCCGCGACGATCACGGTTTTAGCATGAATGGTAACACTGTGGGTCTTGCCTGTCTCTGTATTTGTGACGGTCGCCTTGACTCCCACTGCCTGCCCATTCTCGATGAGTACTTTGTCAGCGTTGCAGCGCACGATGATGCGTGCGCCATGATCGTAAGCATCCTGTAAATAGGTCTTCATGGTGGATTGCTTGGCACCGTAGCGACAGCCAAAACCGCATGTACCGCAACGCTGCTCGCAATTGATGGCATTGCGCCGTAAGACCCCGGCATGATACCCAAGCGCGGTACAGCCATCAAACAGCAGTTGATTCTGCGTATTATGCGCGCTGTTCTCGGTGTTGACATTGATACGCTGCTCGACGGCGGCGAAACTGTCCTGCAAGGCTGAACCGGAAAATTCTTTCAAGCCCGATGACTGTTCCCACTCGTCCAGGATATAGCCAGGCGTGCGGAAAGAAGTCATCCAGTTGACGACGGTGCCGCCCCCAAGCGTGCTGCCCGCCAGGACGACAACCCCCAGGTCTTTGGAGGTGAGGGTGCCACGCTTCAAATAGAGTTCGGGCGTCGCCTGGGCCTCTTGCAGGGTAAAGTTGGACTCGTTGTTATAGCCGCCCTTTTCCAGCACAATCACACTTTTACCGGCCATCGCAAGTTCACCGGCCACAACTCCGCCGCCGGCCCCAGAACCGATCACCACAGCATCAGCTTCCAGCGTGGTATCTTCGGAGATGGTGAGGGGAGTAATCGGTTGGGGAGCGTCGGCTGGCGGAGGTGTAGGAGCAGCATAGTCGAGTACCTCCCAGTTCGGGTTGACGCCCAGGGCATCGGGTACGGAATAGAAGATGAATCCGGAGAGACGTTTGAGCGTTTGATAGCCCTGTCGCAGTGCGGCCAGCGGGCTATTGGCCATAGCCAGCAGGTATTTCTCACGCTGCCCCTGTGATAAGGTGGCAAAGGGCTTCGTGCTGCCCGCAAGCAAGAGGCTGCTGATAGGACTGGCCATTAACGCTAGCAATTGGTGAAACTGGGTCTGTGCCTCTGCGTTCTCCAGAGCGAGCGTTTCAGCGAGAAGCTGGGCCACATTCAGGTCGCGGGCACTGCGTCGATAGTAGGCGGCCAGTGTTTCTGAACTCCCGGCAGGGGGTTCAAGTGAAGGGAAAAAGGTATCGCACGCCGCTTCTAAAATACTAAACTCGTCGGGTGAGAGCCAGCCAGCAACGCGGCTCTCGCTTGCCCTGGCATTTGAGGATGATGTGACAGCCATAAGACCCCCTTTTGTGAAGTGGAGTAATAGGAAGACATATTCATCTAGATACGTGCAGTATAGCACATCTCGCACAGCAATTTACGCAGTTTTTCCGCCCTTGATGATGTATGACCAGTCCTGGTTTAGCTATGATGCGCCTTCTTATGGCAATCCGCACACAGCACCACAAAATGCTGTGGATTATAGCGGTCGAGCATATTTCTCGCCATATGCACAGTATGCAACTGCAATGCCTCGACATGCTGTCCGCATTCAGGACAGGTAGCATGTGCCTGCTCACTCAATCTTCTCTTGAGAGCATCCACGCGGGTCACATGCACAACATCCAGGCTGACGTGAAACACTAAACCTGCCAGTATCAGCCACAGTATTCTCGAACGCGTACGAGCAGCGACCACCAGCAATATCCCCAGCACAACTGGGTGATGCAGCAGTCGTGCCTGCGGCAACCGTGGTGGATTAGCCTGCTTGAAATATCTCACCGCCGCCCGCAAGCTCAATGTACGATGCGTCACCGCGTGCCACACATAGTGGTCAACATCAATCAGTATGCTCGCTGCCCAGGGAATCCATACATCCTGCCTCAGCCACGGCAAAGCAACAATAGCTGCCGCCGTCGATAATCTTATATGTTCTTGTGGGCGCATATATTATAATTTACCTGACCTACTTGTTTTCTTTATCCATTGAGCAAGAGTATAAGCGAACAAGTAACTCTGGTCAATGCCATAATTTCCAACTTTCCAACCAATCCCACTACACCTGTCACACCTGTCACAGTGAGCCACCCCCACTCAAATTCACCAATCCCCCACTAAAAGGACTAATTTACGTTGTTTCAACTGTATTGACCCGTTTAGTTGAAATATGTTGGCACATTCATTTAGACGCACAACCATTACCTGCCTGTCTCTATATTTTAGGAATCGTAGCAAAGGAGAAGCCTCGTATGGCAACGAAATTCGTAGATGAGAACCAATCGATACACATACGGGAAGGGGAGTGGAAGAGCGGCGACTTTATTGGGTGCAGTATCGGCATTATGGCCTATAATGAAGAAGCCAATATCGCCCATACCCTGCAGGCTATTCTAGAACAGCAGGGCCCATCCATGTGTATCGAGGAAGTCATCGTCGTTGCCAGTGGCTGCACGGACCGCACCGTCCCCATAGTGGCTGAAATTGCATCACAAGAGCCGAGGGTACGCCTGTGCGTACAGAAGAAGCGCGAAGGCAAAGCCAGTGCCATCAACCTTTTTCTTAAACTGGCTACCAGCCAGTTTGCCATCTTGATCGGTGCCGATGTTATTCCCGAAGTGGGAGCGGTAGAAAGCCTCTGTAAACCATTCAAAGACCCCATGATTGGCATGGTAGGAGGGCGTCCCGTCCCTGTCAACGACCCGGCCACATTTATGGGCCATGCCGTCCACCTGCTCTGGCGTTTGCATGACCGGGTGGCCCGTATTTCTCCCAAGCTTGGTGAGGTAATCGCCTTCCGCAACGTCATCTCAGGCATACCAGGCAGCAGTGCCGTTGATGAGATCTCCATCCAGGCCCTTATTTCTCAGCTTGGTTATCAGTTGATCTACGAGCCAGAATGTGTCATCTATAACAAAGGCCCACTCACCATACGCGACTTCCTCAAGCAACGCCGCCGTATCTACGCGGGACATCTCAAAGTGCTGGCACAACAAAACTATCAAGCCTCTACTATGAAGATCGGTCCCATCGCCCGCCAACTCATCGCCTGTCGTGACTTCACCATGTCATCTCCCAGGCAGGTCCTATGGACCCTGCTCACGGTTCTGCTGGAAGCGTTTGCGCGCGTGCAAGGACACTACGACTTCTGGCGCAAACGCGAGCACCATATCTGGCAAATGGTAGACTCCACCAAGAACCTGGAGGCAGGGGAACACAAGATGCGGCGTATCTGCAATGCCCAGAGTGTGATTGTTTTTCGCTTCATCCTTGAAGGCGCGAAAGGTACCGATGTACAGCGCGAACGCGAAGAGCGCGAGGCGACCGAGGTTGCCCGCAAACTCTTACCATACCTGCGTGCCAAGATGCGCAAAGAAGACAAACTCTCCGTCAACGGCCCCGGTATTATGACAGCCGTCATGCGCGCCGAGCAACAAGGAGCAGAGATTGTAGCTCGCCGTATCAAAGAAGCGGTTGAGGCTACACCTGTGCGGGTGGGCGTGCGTAATCGCGAAGTGAAGGTCACTGTAGCCTATAGCTCCCTGACTTTCGCATCGCAGGCTCCCAATGGAGATATAACCGTCAGTGGCCCCCTCCTGGAGGATGCAGCGGTTTTAAGTACATTTTCCAATGAGTAATTCTTTGCCATGTGGTGGAGGTATCGCAGTCGCAGACTGCGATACCTCCACCACATGGCAAAGAATTACTCATTGGCTACTACCTTGTATCAAACCTATCCATGTGGTACAATATAATTCGGGCGAGGACATAAGTCCCCGCCCGAACTTGTGAGAAAAGCGAACTGTAACCAATGGAAATTACATGGCTTGGCCACTCCTGTTTCCAGTTACGTGGCAAGAACGTTACCCTGATTACCGACCCGTTTCCTCCTCAGCCAGGCTACTCGCTGGGCAAGGTCAATGCCCCCATCATCACCGTCAGCCACAACCATGCCGGACATAATTATGTCGAAGGTGTGGGAGGCAATCCGCGTGTTGTGCGCGCCCCTGGCGAATATGAGATCAGCGATGTCTTGATTACGGGCGTGCCCTCTTACCACGACAACAAACGTGGACAGGAACTTGGTCGCAACACCATCTATGTCATTCATATGGATGACCTGGTCATCTGCCATCTAGGGGATTTGGGCCATACACTACAAGAAGAGCAGCTAGAGGAAGTGGCTGACGCCGATATCCTGTTGATCCCGATTGGTGGACATAACACCATCAACGCGACTCAGGCGGCTGAGGTGATTAGCCAGGTAGAGCCGCGTATCATCATCCCTATGCATTACCCGCCCACTGCGTTGGTGGAGGGCAAGCGTGATACTCTCGATCCCCTGGACAAGTTTTGCCGTGAAATGGGAGTTGAGGCGATCAACGCGCAGCCAAAACTCGTCGTCACCCGTAATAATCTGCCTGCCGAAACGCAGGTTATAGTTTTAGCGCAGCGGGGCTAACACAGGCAACATTAAAAAGAGTGTGTTAACCCCGTTCGTTTTTTATAATGCGTCGCATGAGTCGTCCCGAAGAACCTCATACATGGAGACATAAATGGAGGTTCTTCATTTGTAAATGTAGTGGTGCTAGCGCGGACCCTTGCGGTCGCCAGGCTCTATGTCCAAATGTAGTGGCGACCTTTGCGGTCTCCAGGCTTTATGTTCAACAACGGCAAAGCTCCGGGTATTGCCTGCGGGCAAGGGGAGCAGGAGGGGGTCATATGTCAAAGTATATCTTTGTAACTGGCGGTGTGGCATCTTCTGTGGGAAAGGGAATTAGTGTCGCCTCTCTTGGGCGTTTACTCAAAAATTGTGGCATTTCTGTCTCTATCATGAAACTGGACCCATATATTAATGTTGACCCTGGCACCATGTCACCGTATCAGCATGGAGAAGTGTTTGTTACCGACGATGGTGCTGAGACTGATCTGGATTTAGGACATTACGAGCGTTTTACCGACGAACCCTCCTACCAGGCCAACAATGTCACCACCGGCCAGGTCTATGCCTCTGTGATTGGCAAAGAGCGGCGCGGTGAATACCTGGGAGGCACCATTCAGGTTATTCCGCATATCACAAACGAAATAAAAGAGCGCATGCAGGCTGTTGCTCGCCGCTCCGACGCGGATGTGGTCATCGTGGAAGTCGGCGGTACCGTCGGTGATATCGAGGGCGAGCCGTTTTTAGAAGCCATTCGCCAGATGCGCAAAGATGTTGGACGCTCTAACGTGCTCTACCTGCACGTCACCCTTTTACCATATATCGGGGCAACCAAAGAACTGAAGACCAAGCCGACTCAACATAGTGTCAAAGAATTACTGCGTGTCGGTATCCAGCCCGATGTGATCCTCTGCCGCTCGGACTACGCCATGAGCGACGAACTGCGCGAAAAAATTGCTCTCTTCTGCAATATCGAGGCGCGAGCCGTTATACCGATGCTAACCGCCGAGACCATCTATGAAGTGCCGCTGATCCTGGAAGAGGCGGGCCTGGGTGAATACATGGTGCAGGAGCTTGGCCTGCCGAGGCGCGAGCCACAGATGCAGGAGTGGCGCGAACTAGTGGAAAAAATCAAACGCCCGCGTCCAGAACTGAGCATCGGCCTGGTCGGTAAATATGTCGAACTGCATGATGCCTACCTCTCTGTGGCGGAAGCATTGCGCCATGCCGGCTGGTATCACGATGTCGATGTACGCATCAAATGGATTAACTCCGAAGCCCTGGATAGCATGGGCGAGTGCTATACCGAAGTGCTGGAGGACCTGGACGGTATCGTCGTACCGGGTGGCTTTGGTCACCGTGGTATCGAAGGGAAGATCAAGGCCGCCAACTTTGCCCGTCGCATGAATAAGCCATACCTGGGGCTATGCCTGGGCATGCAGGTTGCCGTCATCGAGTTTGCCCGCAATGTGCTGGGGCTCAGCGGTGCCAACAGCACCGAATTTGATCCGCAAAGCCCCTATCCCGTCATCGATTTGATGAACACCCAGCGGCAGGTGGCCGATAAGGGTGGAACCATGCGCCTTGGCAACTGGGTCTGCTGCCTCACACCTGGCACGAAAGCCCACCAGGCCTACGGCGAAGCCATCGTTTTTGAGCGTCATCGCCACCGCTACGAGTTCAACAACGAATTTCGCAAGCGTATGGAAACGCATGGGGTCGTCGTGAGTGGTCGATCCGCCGACAATAGCCTGGTTGAGATTATAGAGCTGGCGAACCATCCCTGGTTCGTGGCAACACAGTTTCATCCAGAGTTCAAGAGCCGACCCAATCGTCCCCATCCCCTGTTCCGCGATTTCATCGGAGCATCTGTCCAATTAGCGCGAGAGAGGGTTGAGGCCCTCAGCGAAGCGCGTTTCAATACACTTGCGCCTCAAAGGGAAGTAGGTATCTTCGTCGCGGCTGGTCAAACAGACACGGAAGGGCATCCCTATCCGGGCACCTCGTCGGATGCTCGTATCGAGAAGTAATCATGTTATACTTGAGCCAACTGCTTGGAGCACCTGTGGAAGACCCCCAGGGTGTTCGTATAGGCAAAATAATTGATGTCATCGTTCCGGCAGCACAGGTAGGGCAGCCGGAACCTACCTATCCTCGCGCCCTGCTGGTCGAAGGACACGCAGATCAAATCTGGCGAGTACCTATCGAGTCAGTGGCGTGGCATGATACTATAGTGCATCTTCACCTGCCAGTAGAGCAACTTCCAATACAGCAGCCCCATCGAGCATTGACACAGGAGGTCAGCCTGTCACAGGATGTCCTTGATAAGCAGGTCATCGATATCGAGCGTAAAAGGGCCGTGCGCGTCAATGATGTCTGCTTGAGTAATGATTGGCAGATCCAGGGTATTGATAACAGCACGCTTGGCCTGGTACGCCGCCTCGCGCCTAACTGGCTACTGGGTACGAAGAATAGGCATACTCCCACAAACTTGATTTCCTGGTCACATATCGAACTCATAGGTCTGCAACAGCCTGTCGGGTATGCCGGGGATGGAGGGGGTGGGGGGGACGAAGCCGCGGTGGCCAGTCCTTTACCCTCGCGTCCACAAAGTGGCCTTCTCGCCGAGTTACGACCGGCGGACATCGCGGAAATCGTGCATCATCTGACCCCTGGCCAGGGGGCGCGGCTGATCGAGAGGCTGGACGATGAGACGGCAGCCGATGCCATGGAGGAGATCGATACTGAGCGACAGCGTCATATCCTGGACAATATCCAGGCCGATCGCGCAGCCGATATCCTGGAGGCCATGGAGCCGGATGAGGCCGCCGATTTACTCGCTCAACTGCCAGAGGAGCGCGCCCAGCAACTCCTGGGCTTGATGACACAGGAGGAGTCGGAAGATGTCCAGGAGTTATTGGAATACGAGGAGCATTCTGCTGGCGGTCTCATGACGACCGACTATATCGTACTCAACCAGGCGAAGAGCGTATCCGAGGCTTTGGAAGCCATCCGCTTCAACATCCAGGAACAGGATATCCGCACTGCCTACGTCTACTGTGTCGCCGACGAAACCCAGGATCAGTGTTCTTTACTGGGGGTTGTCTCCCTCTGGGACCTGCTCATAGCAGCCCCTTCCCAATCTCTCCAGGAGCTGATGAAGACTGATCTGATAACAGTGCAGCCAGATACCGATCCCCGTACCGTTGCCCAGATCATGGCGAAGTACAATCTATTGGCCGTACCTGTCGTAACCGCTCAGGGTATTCTGGAAGGCATCGTCACTGTTGACGACGCCCTCGACGTACTCTTGCCCGCCGATAGAAGACGTAAACCTACCAGAATGTATTAGTACATCGAGAAGGGAAAAGGCCCAGGGCAGGTGTGCAGTACCTGCCCTGGGCCTTTTCCCTTCTCGATGTACTAATACCTGTTACGCATCTATGTAGGGGCCCGATTTATCGCGGCCCTGGGTACGTACTGCTTCAAGGGCCTCCAACACCTGTACAATATCCTGGCAGACTTCAAGCATTACCTGTGGCAACCACTCCTCCGGGCGAGGATTATCGGCAACAATTTCACCTTCCCCGACACCGTAGGGGCCCGATTTATCGCGCCCGCTCTCGCGTCCGCGGTGGTCATCGTGGAGGCTGCGCATACCGTCGGGATGCCAGATGGGAAGTTCTACCCGTTGTTGTAGCGTCAGAACCTCCGGCTGCAAACGATGATCTTGCAGCACCATAGAGATACCGGGGCTGGTCTCGATAGCGCGACTGCTGTGCTCGCTTGCACGAAGCTTGAGCATTTGCACCAGGGAGAGCAAAACCGTCTCAGAGATAGAAGCCCCGCTCCCGTTCAGCGCGAGACTGTAGGAGAGGTCAATTACCAGGGGCGGGATATCGCGTGTGTGCAGGTGTGGACAGTGCTCTTCCGGCTCATGGAAGAAGTCACAGACGCCCGTGGGGCCTTCCAGCGAGAGGGCGGTATCCAACGAGCCCCAGGTAAACGAAGCGGTACAGGTACTGTGATTTTCGGACTCTTCACAACTTCCAGTGTGGCAGGTGCAGGCAAATTCTCGTTCAAGGGAGCGTGCGTTTATCCAGTATTCGGGATGGGTCCTGAGTACGATACCGGTCGCTGCTTTCAGGAAACACCCGGTTACATCTTCATAGGTCAACATTTTGTGATTACTCCTCGCTGCCCATCGTACAAACAAAACAGGAAGAACCTGCTCGATAGATGGCTTTCCTCCTACGGCGTGCATCTATATTACTCGCGCAAAGGGAGACGTGTCAACAAGACCCTTTCTTAGCAAATTTGGTTGCTGGACGCTTTGCTGCCAACGGCAGCAAAGCGTCCAGCAACCAAATTTGCTAAATAGAACCCTTGACAAATGAAACTGCATAATTTAATATATTTACACGATCAAAAAAATTTAATTGATAGGGAATACTTGATGCAGGAACAGTACGAAATCGAAACTATTGAACAATTGCGGGCCATTGCTGATATACTGCGCCTGCGCATCATTGATCTTTTGCAGCCTCAGCCCATGACTGTCACTCAATTAGGAGACGTGCTTAAGATGGCTCCCGCGAAGGTTCATTACCATGTACGTGAATTGGAGAGGGTTGGTTTGCTGCAACTGGTAGAGACTCGCGAAAAAGGTGGCATTCTGGAAAAATATTACCAGCCTATTGCCAAAAATATATCCGTGGCAAAGAGCCTCTTCCTCTCGGCACCACCCGACGAATCTTTGGCGGCCACCAGTGCCTGGCTCGATCAACTGAAAGATGGCTTCCAGCGTGCATTTCGTACCGCACTGGAGCAAAAAGATGAACAGCCGAATCTGGGCCTCGGTTTTTCACATATATATGCCACAACTGAAGAACAAAAACAGCTCACCCAGCAGATCTATGATATCCTTAAACCTTATGAAAATCGACGTGGCATCGAGGGAGAGCAGGCTGGCATCATCGCTTTGATAAGCTATCCGCAAATAGCAGATTCCCCGGCACATTTGCAGCCGGAGGCAGTACTTACACCTGCTTCTACAAAAAATGGTTGGACGGTGGGGGTAGCACATTTCGATCGTAAAGATCTGGAGAAGACGCTGGCCGAAGGCAAACGCCTGAGCATCAATGTGACAGGCGTATGCCAGTTTGCCAACGATGTAAGCGTGGAACTGGCAGACCGCGCTATCGATCAATTTCGCCTGATTGGTAAACTGCAAGCTCCAGCGGCGGTACGTGAAGTGTTGCTGAAGAAACGCACATAATTCTTAAATCGGAATCAATGGAGAACAAATACTATGCCTACGGGTGCGTTAATACAGACAGGGCCTTTGGGGCCGCTTCAACCGGTACCTGAATCACTACAACCAGAGCCCGGCAAGGGATTTCTTATTAACCGGAATTTCGCCTTGCTCGCCATCGGGCAGGCTATCTCCAACATGGGTGATTTCGTCTATAGTACCACCGTCCTGGTCTGGGTGTTTGTACTCACGCACTCGGCGGCAGCCATCAGTGGCGTCTTAATTGCCCAATATGCGCCCGTATTCCTGCTTGGTCCTGTAGCGGGTGTTTTTGTCGATCGCTGGAATCGTCGCCAGACCATGATTGTATCCGACCTTGTACGGGCGATAGTGACCTTATTACCGCTAGTTGTCCCTGACTCCTTGCGCCTTCCGGCCATCTATACCAGCGTCTTTTTGCTCTCGACATTTTCGCGCTTTTTCATGCCGGCCCGGTCGGGTGTATTGCAAGTAATCGTCGCCGACAAACAACAGCCACAGGCCGCGTCTATCAGCCAGGCCACCTTTGCCCTGTCCTTTATCATAGGCCCGGCCATTGCCTCGCCGCTCTACTTTGTCGTTGGCCCACTGGTAGCCTCACTCATCAACGCCCTTTCCTTCCTGGTATCCGCCATCACACTGGGGCGTATCCGGGCGTCAAAAGCAGCCCTCCATCCCTATGCAGTGGCAAAGGAAAAGCCAGCCGGGGGTATTGGCACGGTCATACGCGAATTGCTGGTAGGTTTTCGCTTTGTAGCGACGACTCGCGTACTGTTCATGGTCACGCTGCTTGCCCTGATCGCTATGCTGGGGGCCGGTGCCTTGAATGCCCTGGATATCATCTTTGTCACGCGCAATTTACACGCCAGTGCCTCGCTTTATGGACCGTTAACCGCCGCCGCGGGACTGGGAGCGTTGCTTGGAGCGATCGGCGCAGGCTTTGCCGCCAGGAAAATGGCACCAAAGTATATCCTGACCGGAGGCGTCTTTTTGCTCGGCATAGGCCTTATCATCTATGCCTTCCAGACCGTGTTTGTGATAGCCTTGATCATCAACTTTATCATAGCTATTCCGCAGGGAGGAATTGATGTAGGGTTTGGCCCATTGCTGTTAAATGCCACTCCTAAAGCTATGATGGGACGCGTGCAATCGGTGATCGAGACAGCCATGTTTGGCATGAGCCTCATTTCGGTTGGCCTGGCAGGCTACTTTGGACAGTTCGTCCCGGTCAATATCATTTTCGCAATAGGTGGAGTATTGATTGCCATATCCGGTATCTTTGGTTGGTTTGCCCTGCCGGAACCGGAAAAGACAGAGAGTTTGTAATAGAAGTGGTTTGGGATACAAGACAGATCAGGCACTTTCCACCGGAAAGTGCCTGATCTGTCTTGTATCCCAAACCACTTCTATTACAGCATTGGCTTGATAGAAGTGATCGTATAGCTGGTGACTCCGCCAGGAGTGGATACGCTCACCTCGTCGCCTTCCTTATGTCCCATCAATGCTTTGCCGACTGGCGACTGATCGGAGATTAAGCCAGATTTCGGATCAGCTTCAAATGTCTCAACGAGCTTGAAGTTGCGGGCCGCACCGGTACTTGTTTCAACACCTACCTCCATCCCAATGCGTACTACCATCGGTCCCTCTTCATGGTCGTGCATATCCGCGGTCATAACCACGGCTACCGCCAGCAATCTCTCCAGCTCGATAATCTCGCCTTCCACTTTAGCTTGCTCGTGTTTCGCCTCTTCATAGGCACTACTTTCGCTGATATCTCCAGCTTCCTTCGCATCGTGAATGTAATCAGCGACCTCTTTCCGCTTCACGTTTCGCAGGTATTCCAGGCGTTCCTGTTTTCTAGCCAGGCCTTCAGGCGTTAAGTGATACACTTTTCGCTCTAATTTTGCGTCACTCTGTCCACTAATACTCATTAAATACTCCTCCCTGATGTTGAGGCACTCGACATTGATTGCTGCCTGGCCTGCATTTCATGATACATGAAAGAAATTATACGGTGGAAAGTACCACCCGTCAAGTGGAAAAGCTCACAAATTTCATTACTATCTATGCTTTTTAAATCTTACCGATGCGGTATTGCCCTGCGCCGCAGACTGAACAGGTCCCTTTTACTGCCGGGCTACCATTTTTCATCGTCACTTGCTGCGTATCCCGCATAGGAGTTTTCTTTTTGCACTTGACGCAATAAGCAATCAAGTGTTCTTCCGCGCCGGGCTGTGGCTCCTCCTCATCTGTATGCGAGCCAGGTTCTTCTGATTTGCCTTCTTCACTCCATTCCAGTATATTTGCTACCACCATTGCCGGGTATTCCTCGTGAACATAGAGGCCCCCATCCTGTATCAGAGCCATTTCTGCATGCTCAGGCATGTGATGTTTGCTTGCGATAGACCAGGCATTATTCAAGGCCCTGGCTCCCCAGATAACCAGCACAGGTTGTTGCAATGTATCAAATGGCCGCGAGGCATCGATCCCCAGCTTCCCTGCGAGCAGTGCCATTGGTGCATGTTCGGCCCCAAACTGGTGTGTAGTGGCATAAAGATATTCTACATCAGACTCTGAAATCTGGTCCTGGAGAGGGGAGCGTTGGCGGGCCATAACATAGCGAAGCGCGAGGCGGGTACTCATGACAGAGTAGAGAAGAAAACTGACCCCGCGTAGGGGCGGGGGTGGGGTGGGGTGGGGTGGGGACCCTTGTGGTCGCCCGCGTCCCTGCCTCCCTCCAAACAACTCCCAGGGAGAAATCAACACCAGGCCTGTACATGTTTCGGCATAGCGTTTTGCCACCAGCACCGCATAGTTGCAACTTTGCCCACTGGCCAGCAGTGTCGCGGGCTGCCCCACCACTTCGGAGAGAAAATCATGGCACAGGTCAATATAGGTTTCAGCAGAGTAATCTATCTTTGGGCGATCAGATAGACCAAAACCAAGCAGGTCAGGGGCGTAGACACGGTACTTTTGCGCTAATGCTCCAACCACCTTACGCATCTCATAGCTCGAAGAACCGACCGAAAGGGTGTGTAGCAGCACTAATGGAGGTGCATCCTGATTACCAAGAGTTTTATAGAAGATATGGCCGTGCCGCCAGCGGTAGATGTGAGGTGTACCAGGCAGGATACTTTCTAATGGTTGAGGAGTATCTACCAGGTGCCGTAGTGCCACAACTGTGGCAATCACAAGCGTCGCCAAAGCACTGAAACCAACCAGTTCCAGGATATTAAGAAGACGTTGTACAATTTTACGCATTTTCATCCTCCTCGTCCATAGTAGTATAGCATGGTTACTGTAAGGTGTGCTATACGTTATGCACACTACAGCATACCAAAACTAATACTGGCCCCTTATACGTCTAATAAGAAAGGGATGAGGAAAGAATCCAGTTACCTTTCACATTTTTAGGCATTGTATATCGTACAGATATACCTGGAAATACAATTGGTGCAATATGCGTATCATTCATAATTTGGACGAAATGACTGAAACCGCCCGTGGCTGGCTGGCGGGTGGCTCGGTTGGTTTTGTTCCAACTATGGGATATCTCCATGAGGGACACCTCTCGCTTATACGGGCAGCGCAACAAGAATGTGAAATCAGTATTGCCGGTATATTTGTGAATCCCCTGCAATTTGAACGGAGCGAAGACCTCGCTCGTTATCCACACGACCCGGAACGCGACCTGCAATTGTTAAGTACTGCCGGTGTCGATGTTGTCTTCATTCCCCGTGCTGAAGATATCTACCCTTCTGATTTTTCTACCTTCGTCGTTCCGTCCGCTCCTCTGACCGGACGACCAAAGGGTGTGAATGCCCAGGTATATATTCGAGGGGTTGCTACAGTGATGACCAAACTGTTTCAACTTGTCCGACCAGATTTGGCCTACTTTGGGCAAAAGGATGCCCACCAGGTAGCGGTTGTGCGGCGGCTTGTACGCGATCTAAACATTGATATTGGTCTACGTATCTTGCCAACTGTACGCGAGAGTGATGGCCTGGCCATGAGCAGTCGTAACCATTTGCTGCTGCCTGCTGAGCGACAAGCCGCAAACATCCTCTATCGCGCATTAATGGCTGGGAAAGCTCTCATTGATGGCGGTGAACGCCGCTCCTCTGTAATCGAGAACGCGATGAGGGATATGGTAGCTACTGAATTGCTTGCATCGCTGGATTATACAGCAGTATGCCATCCCGATACCCTGAGTGAATTGCAGGAAGTGATGCCCAGGACACTGCTTACCATAGGTGTTCGCATTGGCGCTACATATCTCGTTGACAATTTCGTCTGGTTAGGCGATCGGCACTGGCAAATGTAGGGGCCGATTTATCGTGCCCACCGCCGATTTATCGGCCAGCCGCCACCCTGCCTGTGTATAGTAGTGGCTGCGCTCGCGCTAGCCACCTCAGCCATGCAAAAATCGCACGCTCACACATTGCCCGAAAGCGATTGGTTTTTTCACTGAAATCTCACTATAATAAGGGGGGAAGTCCGCGTCTAATCGCGTAGGGGCGGGGGCGGTGGGGATGAGGAGAGGGGACCCTTGTGGTCGCCCGCGTACGCATGGAGGAGGCTGTTATGCCTATCATTCTGGGTCAGCTTTTCCTTGTAGCGATCATTGGCTATCTGTGGGGATCAGTTCCCGCTGGCTATTGGATGGGAAAACTGCTTCGAGGCAAAGATTTTGATATTCGTGCCTATGGTAGCCATAAAATCGGTGCTACCAATGTCCTGCACACCCTTGGTCGGTGGCCCGCGACAATCGTATTTCTTTTTGATCTTTCAAAGGGCCTGGCACCAACGCTTATGGCATTTCTACCCTTTTTTTACGCCCAGGGCTGTGGCCGGTCTGGCTGCCCTCCTGGGCCACTGCCTGCCCGTTTTCATCGGCTTTAAGGGCGGCCGGGGCGTCTTGACAGGCTCGGGGGTCGTTCTGGTGCTTTCACCCATCACTTTTCTGATTGATGCCATTACTACCTTTAGCACCATTGGCATCACGCGCTATGTCTCTCTCGGCTCGATTGTCGGGGGTCTGACCACGATGATTTGTGGCATCATATAGTACTTCGTTGGTTTGAACGACCCATCGTTCTTTGCTCGTGTTAATTTACCTTCATTACTTTTTTTGCTGATTGGCCCTGCTCTGGTGATTCTTTTCCACTCCGATAACATCGGTCGCTTGTTTACAGGTAAAGAGCGCAAGATTGGGCAAAAAGTCCAACTTGAGGAGCATCCGCTTCGACAACCACCACCAGTTCCTCCTCAAATGTACAGGTATGATATTCCTGGCTTGTCGCTCGAACTTCCAGCATGATTCATGCATTATGTGTGTTGCTTCCTTCCTGCTCTCCCTGTAAAAGAGGCAGAGCACTGATCATGTATTCCATGCCGGACAAAGCCGTCCATAGCACAGCAAGGATCAATCCTGCTTCTCCGACCAGCAACAGGATTTCTCCAGCATTGAGCGTCTGACTGGTAAAGCTAAGCATAGGTGGAAAGAGCGAAAGCTGATGCGCACCCAGACCTTTTGCCAGTAGTATAGCACCCATAGCCGTCATCGTAATCAACGTCTTCTGCTTGCCCCACATACCTGCTGGAATGACTTTCCCTTTCGCCGCCGCCATCGAACGTAGCCCTGTCACCAAAAACTCGCGAGCCACAATAATTACTACAACCCATGCTGGCACCAGGCCAATCTGCACCAGGGCAATCAGAATGGTGGATACAAAAACCTTATCGGCAGTCAAGTCCAGGAAGACACCAAGGGGAGACACAACTTTCAAGCGTTGTGCCAGGTAGCCATCAAAAAAATCTGACACGGCGGCCAGCACAAATAGGAATGTCGCTGTGAGAAATGCCCATGGCGCGTTGAGCAGAACCAGCACGAATATAAGAGCAGTTGTCACCAGGCGGCTTAAACTGAGCAGGTTAGGAATATTATACATACAATGAAGCTCCTTTGTAGGGGCCCGATTTATCGCGCCCAAATAATTACATCGGTTTGCAATGCTCACCAATCTATCTGGTCTGTGTACTTTTTGTTATTTCTATTAAGTATACCGCCTATGGCCTGTTTACGTACAATGTTTTGTATCCTCGCAGCTTCGCGGCTCGCAAGGAATTTGGTGTGTCTGCAGGCGGTGCAGCCTATGGCTGCACCGCCTGCAGACACACGCTAGAAGCTGTTGCTGCCTTCGGCAGGCTGAACAGCTGCCAGAAACCGCACGGAATGTCCTGGCAGCAGACACACACCACTAGAAGTTGTCGCCGCCTTCGGGCCCTGCTGGCGAATGAAAGTGAGAGTGGAAAACCCCGACCAGGGCACCCGCATTGCCTGCGGGCAAGGGGAGCAGGAGGGGATGCCCCTACCATGGACGCTGCGGCTTCGCAGGCTCATTCGTCCATGGTAGGGGCACCCTTTACGGGTACCCTGGGGACGGGGCGACGCGCGATTCCACCATGTGTGTCATTCGCCAGCAAAGTCCGAAGGCGGCTGCAAAAACTTGGCCCAAGGAATGTAAAAAGTAGTATGATTACTGCAAGTGTCTTTCAAATCGCTGAAGTCGTTCTTTTAGTGTGTAACAGTAAAATGCGAATTAGGATAACCATGGCAAAGTATGTGCTGGCCGCCGATTTATCGCGCACATCGCCGATTTATCGGCCCTGGAACCAATGGCCCGAAAACTCGCATTGCAGCTTCTTCTTGTCAAGGAATCACGTTGGTCTGCTCATCCAGTGCGAGAACAAAACGCGAGAGTACATCGGCTATCTCATCAATATCTTTGAGCGAGACAATCTCTGATCCTGTGTGAAGATAGCGGCAGGGGATGCTCACCAGTCCCGTGGCGACACCCGCACGCGCTACCTGGATTACATCTGTGTCAGTGCCGGTACCCGAGGCCTGGGGGTCGATCTGATAGGCTATACCCGCCTCATCTGCCGCCGTTAACAGCATTTGATAGACATGGGGATTGATGCGTCCACCAATCGTAATCACCGGGCCACCATTCAGTTTAATCTCGCCGATCTCCTGTTTTGAGGTCTGGGGATGATCAGAAGTGTAGGTCACATCAACGGCCACTGCCATCAGCGGATCAACGCCGAAGGCGCTGGTATGAGCGCCGCGTAACCCGACTTCCTCCTGTACTGCGGAGACAAAGAAAACCCCGGCCTTGAGCTTTTCGCGCTGCTGGTGGATGCGCCGCATGGCTTCGACAACTGTAAATACTCCCGATTTATCATCTAAGGCTCGTGAGACAACCAGGTCCCCTCGTAGCGGCTCAAGCTGGGCCGCACGGGTAGCGATACTGCCAATTGCTACCAGTTCCTGAGCCTCCTTTTTAGAGGAAGCACCGATATCAATCCATAGCTCTTTCAGTTTGGGGGCCTTCCCACGCTCGTCACTCTCCAGCAAGTGTACTGGTTTGCGGCCAATCACGCCGAGGATGGGGCCAGTGTCAGTGTAAATCTGCACTCGCGTACCAGGTAACGTTGCAGGATCATACCCACCAATCGTGGCAAAATATATAAATCCACCGTCATCGATATAGCGAACGAGAAAACCCAATTCGTCACAATGGGCGGTCAGCATTACGCGGGGATGGCCGGTTGGATTGAGAGCGGCAATCATATTTCCATGTACATCTGTGCGTAACTCATCCGTATATTGCTGCACTTCTTCGCGAATGACCTGTTGCACTCGTTGCTCGAAGCCAGAAGGGCTTGGACTGGCGATCATGCGACGCAGAAATGCAATACGTGACTCTTCCATAAAAAAGCTCCTTTTCAAAAGGTCAAAAGGTGATACTGGGCATCCCATGGGATGCCCAGTATCACCAGGTAATGATATCTTTGGCGAACGAACCAAAGAGTGCAACGCAACAGGGCGAGGACAAGCCATCGCCCCTACTATGCCTACGATGAGTCAGCCTGCCAGGCGCGTCCATAGTAGGGGCGATGGCTTGTCCTCGCCCTGGGGTGGGGCAGAATGCCCTCTCCCGCTAGCGAACAAATTGCTTGAGTACTTCATCGACTCCTGGGTGCGCGCGATTCAGGCGTAAATCTTCAGCACCTGTTGGGTCGGTATGAAGCAGCAGAATACTTTGTTGAATACAGGTATTGAGTAGTTCCCGTGCCGACTCGCGGGTAAGCCGCCCACGAAAACGGTTTTTAGGATTCACCGGGTCGCCGATGAAATTAGAGACGCCAATTATAGTACGCCAGGACCAGTTCCGATCGATATAGTCAAGGAATTGTAAAAATTGTGGATCGAGAACCTCCATTGGAGGAGTTCCATTCGTATACACCGGCCCGTTCAATGCTGTCGGCGACGCATAAGATATGGCTGGCATAGCTCCGGTGTTGCCTGTCGATGACATCTGTCCAAATCCACCACCTGTGTTAGTAGGAAGTCCCATCGTACCGGGAGTTCCACCGGGAACTAATGGTACAAACTGATTTGCGCTGCTAATTAAATCTCGGCTGACGGTTCCGGGTATACCAACAACAATAACAGTTTTGTTAAGACGTAACTTTAAACGAGCACTGATACGAGTGAAATCTTTATCACCAGTCATCAGGACGAAAGTAGAAATGGTGGGACGGTCAAAAACAGTTTCAATTATATCCATCAACATATTTAAATCAACAGTACTTTGTACGACGGTGCTTTGTACAATGGTGTTCGATCCACTGGAGTTGATGGCAGGCATATGGCCGGTATTGCCAGTAGGTTGACTATTGGCATATCCCAGGGGCCCAGTGTTACTCGACCCCAGGGGGCCGGAAGGCGTAGGCTGCCCCAGGTTGCCCACAGGCTGACCAAAAGTACGTTGATAAGGTAGGGATTGTCGAGAGCTGTCAACAACGGGCTGCTGGAATTCAGCTGTGTCATAACCCTCATCGGGTATTGACGGTTCTTCTGCTGGCAGGAAGTTTTCATCAAGCTCGCTTTGCAAGGGAAGGGGCGATTCTTGATAAGGAGACCAGCCATTGCCAACATTCTGGGAGGGGATTACAGGAAGTGGACCAGAGATTCCAGTTGAGCCGGTAGACCATGATCGTGATGGGTATGTTCCCGACGGGAAACTCCCGCTTCCCTGTTCTGAGGGATACCCCGACCCCACCGGACCACTCGAACCAAGTGAGCCCGTCGGGGTATTACCAGTGTAATGCACTGTTCCCATACGAATGCGGTCTCGCTGTTTCGCAGGACAATCGACGCGGTCAATCATCGCTGCTGTCAGGCTCCCTTTAAATGGTTCCGGTTGCCTGGACCAGTCTGCATAGGCGCGGGCTACCATAACAGTGCCATAGCGACGGGCAACAGCAATAAGCTCCTGGGGATCTGGTTCCCGTCTTTGGATATTCAACATACTGTAACGGATGTTCTCAAAATCGATGAATAAAGCGATATCTTCGGGCATTATCTTCTCCTCTCATAGGGAGAAACCGCGCAGGCCAAGATTTATTATGATTGTTCAGGTGCTCGGATAACTCCTAGTAGTTATGAGCAAGCATATCATACTTTATGGGTAAAGTCGAGGGGTCTGCGCTTTACTTTACGTAGCTACTATGTTATAGTTTCATTAAGAAAGGGCTAGCAAAAGAGTATAAAATGATGGAGTTAATTAGAACAAATCACATCGATGATGCTGTCTGCCCCATTGCTCGCACTGCTGAAATAATCAGTGGCAAGTGGACTTTGCTTATTATCCGTGATTTGGCCTCCGGCGTCAGTCGATTTAATCAGCTTGAACGCTCTCTGCAAGGTATTAGCCCTAAAACACTTTCTGAGCGATTGCGTTCTCTTGAAGAAGAGGGCATTATTATCCGGCAAACATTTTCTGAAGTACCTCCTCGTGTAGAATATATTCTGACGGCCAAAGGACGTGACCTTTGCGATCTGATTGAAAGTATGCGTAGTTTCGGCAAACGCTGGCTATGCAACGAGTAACGAATATACAATAGGCAGATTTTATCGTTCGCTCATTGACTATTTGCACAAAAACCGGGGAGAAACCCCGGTTCTTTTACTAGTTTGCTCAAGTACGATACTAAGAGATTAGCGGGCTGCACCAACCAGCTCACGATTAGCCAGGAAGCGATGGAGGACACTTGCGTCTTCTACTGTGGGCTTTTCTTCTACTCCATCCTCTGACCGATACACCAGGTCATAAAGGCTGGCGATATCGTAGCGCATCTGAACTTGAAGCTGGCCTTCGCTATTAAACCCTTCTACGAAGAGACCGTCCTCTTCCTCATGAATTGCGATACTCTTCACGCCGATTTGATCGAGTATCTGGCCTACTGCGTGCAAGATGTTCGCGTAACTGAACATGGCCGGCATTGAACCCTCCTAAATATCCGGAGATAGCTATCTTTCATAATAGGTAGACTACGTTGTCTGACTGCGAAACCTGACTAGGATAGTTTGCAGTCTTCTACTACACCACATAAGTTTATCATATCAAATAGGAAACGTCAAGATGACCGCTTCCCATTTGAGCCGTTGGCAAGTGTGGTCGGCGTTGACCACGTCCCACGGATTGCCATGGTGGGTCCAGTCTGCTCCCGCCCCGGCGCATTAAGGATTTCGATGGCCTTTAGTCGCCAGAAACGAGCACTCGCAGGGCGTTTGAGCGACAGGTATTCGGCCAGAGCTTCGTCGGTCATATCAGGATTTGCGCGTAATGCTTCTATTGTCATTTGCAATTTGTCAGGATTTCCATCTTGTGAGAGGACTGTGATATTGGGACTGATCTGTCCATCAGAGAGGGGCGGCAAATCTTTGCTAATCGCCATAACCTGGCCGGTTATTGGCCGATCTGCTTCATCTGCACTTGCAGCTGTAACTTGCGCTGGTTCATTTGTTGAGCGACTGACCACTGCCAACAGGCTGGAAGGATTGAGGCGGGAACCGCTAGTAATAAGCGCGCGGCGCAAGGTTGCCATTGGCAATTGCGCTTGTTTAGCCAGTTCGGTTAGCGCGGTGAGTTCCTGTGCGCGCTCCTGCTTCTCTTCTGCGGCTGTTTCAGAAATGGTCTCTGCCATCATGGTGTACACAATACCCAGCAGGGGGAAGGCACTTGCCATAAAAGGGAATATCCCTGTTAACCATGGTGCGGCTGTTTCGGCTGAACTGAGCATGGTCAAACTATGAAACTGTTTGGCATACGCCCAGTTTACCGCCCAGGAGAACACGGTACACATGACGATAAGGAGCCAGTGTTGCCATACCGCTTTCGGTGTGCGATAGCGGCGATACCGTTGAAATGCTGTCCATGAGAGTAAATACACTGTGACATCGATACTGATGGCGATAGCGTAACTTACTGCCCACCACCAGACACCTTCAGGCCCCTGAGAAGGTTCAAACGATGCGAAGAAATATGCCACATGGGGAATAGAAGCTGCCAGGAAGACGGCAAAAGCGATCCAGAAAAAATATTTCATAACCCAGGTCATCCCTCCACTGAAGATTACACCCTTTGCATTATTGTGTTACCTCAAAAGCGTACCGCACAGTAGAGATGTTCGTCAATCCCGTCTAGTACCATCGGGCTAATTTTTCACAAGGCTCTAAAAGTGGCCGAAATAGTGTTGACAAACCCTTGAAAGTGTGGCATATTACATCGGCACCTCAAAACAGGTGCCGCAAACACACAAAGCACATTTACAACTGAAGAAGCATAATTACTTCAATTTTGCCGAGAGCAAGAGAGAAGCAGAGGAGAGCGTGATGCCGCCTGGAGTGTGCAGCCGAGAGGCTGAGCAGTACAGGAGGGATCACCAGAACAAGCAACAGAAACAAGCCAAAAGCATACCCACATGCATGACGCATGCCCGTGCGCCAAGGAGCGACCAGCCAGACCGCAAGGCCTGAGAGGGTGGTTCCACCAGCTCGCGAGCATACCCAATACACACCAACTAACCAATCAACGAACCAGCCAATCAGGATGGAATACCGGATGGTCGAGCACAAGCTCTGTAGAGTACGAGGTGGATGCCTAGGCGCTGAAGACCGAAGAAGGACGCGGAGACCGGCGAAACGTTCAGGGGGAGCTGCATGCAAGCGATGAGCCCTGAGAATCCGAATGGGGCAACCCCTCCAGAGTGATGTCTGGAGAC
>WNFH01000639.1_pt1 | contig 22548 bp, 25 predicted proteins | sample 5400411 | NCBI WGS metagenome assembly WNFH01 (sample SAMN13153347, study PRJNA577476) | soil metagenome | isolation source: 200 cm saprolite under Douglas fir tree site 2 hole 3 | place: USA:California | collected 2015-04-18 | reverse complement strand
AGCACAAGCCCGCGATCGCGCTCTACGTCGGGGGCATGGGCGCGCGCAGCCGGAACTTCTACAACGAGACGGTGCGGCGCTACGGCTACGAGGAGGCGGCCAAGAAGATCCAGGACCTCTATCTGGCCGGGAGGAAGGCCGAGGCGGAGGCCGCGGTGCCCGACGCCCTCGTGGACGAGGTCGGCCTCTTCGGCTCGCGCGAGCGGATCCGCGAGCGCCTCGCCGCGTACCGCGAGGCGGGCGTGACGACCCTCGCCGTGCGCGGCAACCTCGACGCCGTCCGGCTCATGGCCGAGCTCGTCCTCTGATCGAGGCGCCGCTCGACCGCTACCGCGACGTCGTCCGCCCGGACTGGATCGACCACAACGGGCACATGAACGTCGGCTACTACCTCGTCGTGTTCGACTTCGCCACCGACGAGTTCTTCGCCTGGGTCGGCCTCGACGAGGCCTACCGGACGCGGCACCGCGCGACGACGTTCTGCCTCGAGGCCCACGTGACCTACCATAGAGAGGTGCGGGCCGATGACCCGCTTCGCTTCACGACGCAGCTCCTCGGTCACGACACGAAGCGCCTCCACTATATCCACGCGATGTACCATGCGGGGGAGGGCTATCTGGCGGCGACGAACGAGCTCATGTCGCTGCACGTGAGCGAGGCGACGCGGCGCGGCGCGCCCATGGCGCGGGCGGTCCTCGAGCGGCTCGCGCTCATTCAGGCCGCTCACGACACGCTTCCGAGACCGCCGCAGGCCGGCCGGGCGATCGGCCTCGACGCGCGGCCGGCGGCCCAATGAGCGAAGGAGACAGCGCATGACGACGATCGGGCTCTTGAATCCGGGAGAGATGGGTAGCGCGGTCGGCGCCTCGGCGCGCACGGACGGTGCGCGCGTGCTCTGGGCGTCCGAGGGGCGCGGCGGCGAGACGCGGCGGCGCGCGGAGGCCGCGGGGTTGGAGGACGTCCGCACGCTCGCCGAGCTCGCTCGCCGGAGCGACGTGATCCTCTGCGTCTGCCCGCCCCACGCGGCGGTGGACGTCGCCCGCGCGGTGGCGGCCGAGCGCTTCACCGGACTCTACGTGGACGGCAACGCCGTGTCGCCCGCGACGGCGCGCGAGATCGGCGGGATCGTCGAGAAGGCGGGCGCCACGTTCGTGGACGGCGGGATCATCGGCGGCCCGCCGGCGAAGCGCGGGACCACGCGCCTCTACCTCTCGGGCGCCGCCGCCGCGCGCGTCGCCGCCCTCTTCCCCCGCGGACCGCTCGAGGCCATCGTGGTCCCCGGCGGGCCCGGCGCGGCCTCGGCGGTCAAGATGGCCTACGCCGGCTGGAACAAGGGCCACCAGGCGCTCCTCATGGCCGTGCGCGCGCTCGCCATCGCCGAGGGCGTGGACGCGGCGCTCCTCGCCGAGTGGAAGCTCTCGCATCCCGACCTGCCGGCGCTCTCGGAGGCGGCCGTCACGCGGACCGCGCGCAAGGCGTGGCGCTTCGTCGGCGAGATGGAAGAGATCGCCGCGACGTTCGCCGCGGCCGGGCTGCCCGACGGCTTCCACGCGGCCGCGGCCGAGCTCTACCGCCGGCTCGCGCCGTGGAAGGACGCCGGGACGCCCCCGTCGGTTGCGGAAGCCGCCGAGGCGCTCAAGAAGTCGCCGTAGGAGCGTGGCGGCGATCGTCGGGGTCCGCAGCTATCCCGAGGCGCTCACCGCCTTCCGCTGGAGCGCGCTCTGGGAGCTGTTCGACGGCGGCCCCGAGCGGCTGAACCTCGCCCACGAGTGCGTGGACCGCCACGCGGGGCGCGGGACCGCGCTCAGGATCAAGCGCGACGACGGCCGCAGCGAGGAGGCGAGCTTCGACGAGCTCGCGGCCTGGTCCTCGCGCTTCGCCAACCTCCTCGAGGCCGAGGGCGTCGCGCGGGGCGAGCGCGTCGCGGTGATGCTCGAGCCCTCGCTTGCCTTCTACGGCGCCGTGTTCGGCGCCGTCAAGCGCGGCGCCGTCGCCGTGCCCCTCTTCACCCTGCTCGGCCCCGACGGTGTGCGACTCCGCGTGGACGACTGCGAGCCGCGGCTGCTGCTCGTTGCCCGCGACGCCGCCCGCTGGCGCGAGCTCTTCCCGCGGGTGAGGGTGATCGAGGCGGACGCGCGATTCCACGCGCGCGTCGCCGAGCAGAGCCCCCGCTACGCGCCGGCGACCACCGCCGACGACCTCGCGGTCCTCCAGTACACGTCGGGGACGACGCGCGGGCTGCCGGAGGCGGTGCGCCACACCCACCGCGCCGTCGTCACGCTGATGGTCGGGGCGCTCTACGGCGTCGGGCTCGCGCCGGGCGACAGCTACTTCTGCCCGTCCTCGCCCGCGTGGGGCCACGGCCTCTGGCACGGCACCATCGCGCCGCTCGCGCTGGGCATCGCCGTCGGCGCCTACTCGGGGAAATTCGACCCCGCCCGGCTCCTCGAGGCCCTCGAGGCCTTCAGCGTGACGAACCTCGCGGCGGCGCCCACCGTCTTCCGCATGCTGCGCGCCTCCGGGCTCGCTGACGGCCGGCGGCTCGCGCTCGAGAAGCTCTCGTTCACGGGCGAGCCGATGGACTCGCGGACGTGGGAGTGGATCGAGAAGACCTTCGGCGTCACCCCGTGCGGCATGTACGGGAGCACCGAGGTCGGCGTGATCATCGTGAACTACCCGGGCTTCGCCGGCTACGCCGTGCGCCCCGGCGCCCTCGGCAAGCCCGCACCCGGCTGGGAGGTCGCGGTCGTGGACGAGCGCGGCGAGCCGCTCCCGCCCGGGCGGCCGGGCGAGATCGCCGTCCGCCGCAAGGACGGCTGGTTCCGCGTGAAGGACCGCGGCTGGATGGACGCCGACGGTTACGTCCACCACGAGGGCCGGTCCGACGACGTCATCATCTCGGCGGGCTTCACGATGAGCGCCGTCGAGATCGAGGACGCGCTCCTCGCCCATCCCGACGTCCGCGAGGCCGCTGTCGTCGGCGTTCCCGACGAGATCCGCGGGATGATCCCCAAGGCGTACGTCGTCGCCGGGCGCGCGGGCGACGGGTTCGCGCGCGAGCTGCAGGAGTGGGTCGGCCGGCGCCTCTCCCGGCACGAGTACCCGCGCGCGATCGAGTTCGTCGAGGAGCTGCCGAAGACGCCGGCCGGCAAGATCGACCGGCTGTCGCTGCGACGGAGCGCCGGGGGCCGCGCGTGACGCGCTTCCCGACCATCACGGGCGGGGCGCTCGCGTCGCTCCGCGGGCTCATCGGCAAGGAGGTCCGGCGCCCCGAGCCGTATATAGAGGTCGCGACGCGGGACGCGATCCGCCACTGGGCTCACGGGATCGGCGATCGCAATCCCTTCTGGGCCGCCGCGCGCGTCGCGCCGCCGACCTTCCTGTTCGCGATGGACCGCATCGTCTCGGGCTACGTGACCGGCCTGCCGGGGATCCACGCGATGTACGGGGGCACCGACTTCCGCTGGCGGCTCCCGATCCGCGAGGGCGACCGCGTCGTGGGCCGGAGCGTGCTCCTGGACCTCGAGGAGAAGGCGTCGAGCTTCGCCCGCCGCGCGGTCAAGCAGACTTACCGGACGACGTTCGTCGATGACGCCGGAGCGGTCGTGTGCGAGGCCGACTCGTGGTGCTTCCGCACCGAGCGCGACACCGCGCGCGAGCGGAAGAAGTACGGAGCGGTCGAGCCGCATCGCTACACGGCCGACGACGTCGAGAGGATCCGGCGCGCGTACGCGACGGAGGCGATCCGTGGCGCCACGCCGCGCTTCTGGGAGGACGTCGAGGTCGGCGCGGTCCTGCCCGAGGTCGTGAAGGGGCCGCTCACGGTCACCTCGGTCATCGCGTTCGTCCAGGGATGGGGGAGCCTCTACGTGCGCGCCCACGGCCTCGCGTTCGACCTCTTCGAGCGCCACCCCGCGCTCGGCATCCCCAACGAGTTCGGCGTGCCCGAGCCCCCCGAGCGCGTCCACTGGGACGCCGAGCTCGCCCGCGCCGTGGGCGTGCCGGCACCCTACGACTACGGCCCGGAGCGCGTGGCGTGGCTCGGCCACCTCGTGACCAACTGGATGGGCGACGCGGGCCGGCTCGCGCGGCTCAGCGTGGAGGTCCGGCGCCACAATCTCCTGGGCGACACGACGTGGTGCAGGGGGCGCGTCGCCGCGAAGGCGCCCGCCGAGGGCGGGGGCGAGGTCGCCCTCGACCTCTCCGCGGTCAACCAGCGCGGCGAAACCATCGCGCAGGGCCGGGCGACCGTCGTCCTGCCCCGTCGCGCCGGGTGAGGCTCCGATGCTAGGCACGCCCGTCGCGCGACGCGAGGCGGCCGACGGTCACCCTGAGGCCGGGAAGGTACTCTGCGAGACCGGCCCCCTCTGAATTGGCAGTCGGACCGACCGTCCAACCGAGAACCTCGAGCGGCAGATAGTTCTTCACGTCGTAGCACGCTCCAGCAGTCGAGGTAGGCGTGGCCGTCCACGTCCCACTTGCGGGCCCCGTCGGGTGCAGCGCGCGCGCGACTTCGGGTGCGTCGCGACGTACTCCTGCTAGATCGTCGGCATCGTGGTCATGTCACCTCCGGCTCATCGGGAAGGGAAGAGGGTGAGGCCGCAGTACGGAGCCATCCTACGAAAATCCGCGTCCAGGGTGAACAGCGCGGCGCCCCTCTCGACCGCCAGCGCAGCGGTCAGGCAGTCGATCGTCGACACCGAGACGCCCCTCCTGCGACAGCCATTGGCGATTCGCGCGGCTGCGACGTGATCCTTCCGCTCCGCCATGATGACAGGAAACGGGTGGGTCAGGTCTGCCAGCCGGGCGAACTGCGCCTCGTCGCCGACCCCGCTCAGAAGCTCCTGGAGCACGATGCCTGGAATGGCGACGGGCACATCGTTGCCAATGAGCTCGGCCAGGGAGTCTGCCGCCCGAAGCTCGCCCGCAGAACGGCGCCGGCGGCGGAGCGCCGCGGACAGCACGGACGTGTCCAATAGGATCACCGCCGCTTGCGTGCCCGTTTGTAGCTGAACTTCGGATCGAACTCGACGGTGCCGAACGCCTTGAGGGCCTTGAGGCGGCCGCGGCGCCGGATGTACTCCTCCAGCGCCTCATTGACCGTGGCTCGCTTCGTTCGGTGGCCGCCGATGCGCAGCGCCTTGTCGAGCAGTTTCTCGTCGATCGCGAGGTTCGTGGCCATCCGCGTCCTCCTAGACGTCACACGTCATCTTACACATTGTTCGTGGCCGCAAGGCGCTGTGCGGGGGTCGGTCAGCCGTCAGCGCGCGAGCGCCATGACGCAGAGGCCGGCGAAGATCACGCCGGCGCCCACGATGCGGACGGCCGAGTGGCGTTCGCCGAGGACGACCGCGCCGAGCACCGCCGCGACGACGATGCTGACCTCGCGCCCGGCGACGACGTAGCTGACGGGCGCTCGCGCCATCGCGCCGAGGACCGCGAGGTACGCGGCCATCATGAGGACGCCGACCACCACGATGCGACCCCAGGGCGCGTCGCGCCGGACGGGCGGCGCTCCGCCGCCGCGCACCCAGCGGACCAGGTGGATCAGCACGGCGTCCACGAAGAACACGAGAAACGCGTAGAGCGGGACCGGCACGAGCCGCACGCCGACCTTGTTCACGAGCGAGTAGCCGCAGGTGAACGCGCCCGTGAGGAGCGCCCAACCGAGCGCGCGGCGGTTGGCGCGGAGCGCCGCCGCGCCGCCGACGGCGCCGTGGCTCAGGAAGATCCCGACCACGACGAGGGCGATGCCGGCCAGGCCTTGCGCCGAGAGTCGCTCGCCGAGGAAGGCCACGGCGAGCGGCGCCACGAGGACCGGCGCGATGCCGCGCGCGACCGGATAGACGAGCGACAGGTCACCCGCGCCGTACGCCGCGGTGAGCGCGAAGACGTAGGACGTCTCGAGGACGCCGGAGACCAGGATCACCGTCCACGCCGCGGCGCTGATTTCGCCCAGCGAGTAGACGAGCACCACGGGCGCGCAGAGGAGCGTGCCGACGACGAGGGCGCCCGACTGGATCTCGAGCCGGCGCGCGTCGCTCTTGACCAGCAGGTTCCAGCCGCTGTGGCAGAACGCCGCGCCGAGGACGAGGAGGAGCGCGGCGAGCGGCATTGCCCGAGTCTGCTATGCTTGTCGGCGGATGTCCACCGGGGGACCGATCGGAGGCGACGCGCGATGAGCGATCACCGTCATCACGACCACGAGCACGACCACGCGCGCGAGCAGGGATCACCGCTCACCGAGACCGAGCTCCGCGTCCGCGCTCTCGAGTCGCTCCTCGTCGAGAAGGGCTTGGTGGACCCGGCGGCGCTCGACGCGCTCATCGACACCTACGAGACGAAGGTGGGGCCGCGCAACGGCGCCGCCGTCGTCGCGCGCGCCTGGGTGGACCCGGCCTACAAGGCGCGGCTCCTCGCGGACGGTGCGCCGGCGATCGCCGAGCTCGGCTTCATGGGCCGCCAGGGCGAGGACATGCTGGTCCTCGAGAACACGCCGAAGGTCCACAACATGGTCGTCTGCACGCTCTGCTCCTGCTACCCGTGGCCCGTGCTCGGGCTCCCGCCCGTCTGGTACAAATCGTCGCCCTACCGCTCGCGCGCGGTGCTCGACCCGCGCGGCGTCCTGCGCGAGCTCGGCGTCGCGGTCGCCGACGACGTCGAGGTGCGCGTCTGGGACTCGACCTCCGAGGTGCGCTACATGGTCCTGCCCGAGCGTCCGGCCGGGACGGAGGGCTGGAGCGAGGCCGAGCTCGCGGCCATCGTCACGCGCGACAGCATGATCGGCGTCGCGAAGGTCCAGGCGCCGGCGTTGGGAGGGCGGCGATGAACGGCGTCCACGACATGGGCGGCATGCACGGTATGGGCCCGATCGTCCGCGAGGCGAACGAGCCCGTCTTCCACCACGCGTGGGAGGGGCGCACCTTCGCCCTCAACATGGCCGCGGGCTTCCTCGGCGAATGGACCATCGACATGTCGCGGTACGCCCGCGAGCAGATGCCGCCGGCCGAGTATCTGGCCACGGGCTACTACGAGCACTGGCTCTGGGGCCTCGAGCATCTCCTGGTCGAGAAGGGCCTGCTCGAGCGCGAGGAGATCGAGGCGCGCGTGGCCGAGCTCAGGAGACGGGCGAAATGAGGCGCGTGCTGCGCGCGGCCGACGTCGGCAAGGTGCTGCTGAAGGGCGGCCCGGCGCGCCTGCCCGACGAGGTGCCGCCGCGCTTCAAGGCCGGCGCCCGCGTCGTCGCGCGCACCATCAACCCGATCGGCCACACGCGGCTGCCGCGCTACGCGCGCGGCCGGCGCGGCGTCGTCGAGCGCGACTACGGCGTGTACGTCTTCGCCGACGCGAGCGGGATGGGCCGGGGCAAGCAGCCCCAGCACCTCTACAGCGTGCGCTTCGGCGCGCGCGAGCTCTGGGGCCGGGAGGCGTCGCCGCGCGACGCGGTCTTCATCGACCTCTGGGACGATCACCTCGATCCCGCGTGACGACGCCGGACCTCGCGGCGCTGCCGAAGATTCCACGGGACGACGCCGGACCCGTGTTCGGCGCCCCGTGGGAGGCGCAGGCGTTCGGCATGGCGCTGGCGCTCCACGCGCGCGGCGTCTTCACGTGGAGCGAGTGGGCGACCTGCCTGGCCGGCGAGATCGCGGCGGCCGCGGCGCGCGGCGAGGCGGGCGACGGGGGCCGTTACTACCATCACTGGCTGGCCGCCCTCGAGAAGCTCGTCGCGGAGAAGGGTCTCGTCCCGACCGGCGAGCTCCTCACGCGGAAGGACGAGTGGGACCGCGCCGCCCGCGCGACGCCGCACGGCCAGCCGATCGTGCTCCCGAAGTCGCGGTAGCCCGCCGCGCCTCCAGCTCCTCGAGCGTCCGCGGCCAGTCGTCGTGCAGCAGGCGCGAGAGCGAGCGGTCGGCGAGGAGCCGGCCGCCGGTCTGGCAGCGCGCGCAGTAGTTGGTCTCGTTCTCCGCGTGGACGATCCGCTGCACCGGCGCCGCGCAATCGGGGCACGGCTCGCCGTAGCGTCCGTGGACCGCCATGCCCTCGCGGAACGCCGTCACGCCCTCGGGGAACGCGCCGCCCGCCTCGCGTCGCAGGCGCTCGCACCAGTCCAGGAGCGTCGCGCGCGTCGCCTCGAAGAGCCGCGCGGTCTCCGCCGCGCCGAGCCGGCGCGTCTGCGCGACGGGCGAGAGCCGCGCGCGATGGAGGATCTCGTCCGAGTAGGCGTTGCCGATCCCGCTGAAGATCGTCGGATCGGTGAGGGCGCGCTTGAGCGTGTGGTTCTCCCGCGCGAGCGCCTGCGCGAACGCGGCGAGGTCGCCGTCGAGCACCTCGAGGCCGCCGGGGTCGTGCTCGCCGAGCGCCGTCTCGCCGCGCACCACGTGGAGCGCCGCGCGCTTCTTCGTGCCCGCCTCCGTCAGGGTGAGCGTGCCCGTCGAGAAATCGAGCGCCGCGAGCCCGATCTTCCCCGGTGGCTTCGCCCCGGCGGGCTTCCAGTGGAGCCGGCCCGCGATCATCAGGTGGAGCACGAGGAAGAGCTCGCCCTCGAGCTCGATGACGATGCGCTTGCCCAGGCGGCGCAGGCCGTGGACGCGCCGGCCCGCGACGACCGCCGGCGGCGGGTCGACGGAGCGCAGGACGAAGGGGCTCAGCAGGCGCACGCGCTCGAGCGTCGCGCTGCGGATCCGCGCCTCGAGCGCCTCGACGTAGACGACGACGTCCGGGAGCTCAGGCACGCTGGCCCGGCATGCCGTCCTTCGAGTTGTCGATGAGGCCGACGATGTTGCCGTCCGGGTCGTTGAGCGTCACGAGGCGGCCCGGCGGGATGTCGAAGGGCGGCTCGTTGAAGACGAAACCGGCGCGGATCAGGTACGCGTGCGCGTCGAACTTGAAAATAGGGCGCGGCATACGGCGTCGGCTCGGCGCCGAGGAGCCGCGCGTACCAGCGGCTCGACGCCTGGGGTCGCTCACGAACTGGATGACCGTCTCGATCCGGCGCACGGCCCGCCTCCCCGCGACGACTGCCGGTAGACCTCCGTGGCTCAGCGCGCCGGCTTTCGAGCCCCCCGGCGGGCGACCGCGTGGCGCGCGGAGCGGATCGCTCGAAGCTCGGTGGCCACTTCCGAAACCGGACGCTTGGGAATTGCCGTGACGAGCGTGTCGAACAGCCTCAGAAGGCGCACCCGCTCTCGCTCGGTGAGTCCGTCCCCGCCCGCGACACGATCCGTGCGCATGTTGTGTGCATCATACCAGCCACTCGGCGGCTCGTGAGGCTTGGTAAACTTCTCCTGACCATGCCCACGCCACCCGTCGCCCCCAAGAAGCCGAAGGTGGACGCCCTGCACGGCGACCGCCGGCAGGACGACTACGACTGGCTCCGGAAGAAGGACGACCCCGAGGTCCTCGCCTACCTCCGCGCCGAGAACGCCTACACGGACCTCGTCATGAAGCCCACGGAGCCGTTCCAGGCGGCGCTCTACACGGAGATGCTCGCGCGGATCAAGGAGGACGACTCGACGGTGCCCTTCCGCCGGGGGCGGCACTACTACTACGCGCGCACCGAGAAGGGCAAGCAGTACCCGATCCACTGCCGCCGCGAGGGCGGCCTCGACGCGCCCGAGCAGGTGACGCTCGACCTGAACGCGCTCGCGGAGGGCCACGCCTTCCTCTCGCTCGGCGCGTACACGGTCGGCGACGAGGGCCGGCTCCTCGCCTATACCGTCGACTTCAAGGGCTTCCGCGAGTACACGCTCCGCGTGCGCGACCTCGCGACCGGCGAGGATCTGGCCGAGCGCATCGAGAAGGTCGCCGCGGTCGCGTGGACCGCGGATCCCGCGACGCTCTTCTACGTCACCGAGGACGAGGCGAAGCGTCCCTACCGGCTCTGGCGCCACCGGCTCGGGGCCGCCGCCGACGACCTGGTCTACGAGGAGACCGACGCGCTCTTCCGCCTCTACGTCGAGCGCTCGCGGAGCCTCGCCTACCTCTTCGCGGCCTCCGCGAGCCACACGTCGAGCGAGGTGCGCTTCCTGCCCGCGGCCGCGCCGGGGGGCGCGTGGACGCTGGTCGCCGCGCGCGAGAAGGACCACGAGTACGAGGTGGACCACGGCGTCGGGCCGGGCAGCGACCTCTTCTACATCCGGACGAACGGGGGCGGGCGGCGCAACTTCCGCCTGGTGACGGCGCCCGTGGGCGACCCCGGCCCGGCGCGCTGGACCGAGCTCGTCCCGCACCGCGAGGCGGTCATGCTCGAGGGCGTGGACGTCTTCGCCACGCACTACGTCGTCCAGGAGCGCGAGGACGGGCTCACGCGCCTGCGCGTCACCGACCTCGCCACGCGCGCCGCGCACGACATCCGGTTCCCCGAGCCCGCCTACGAGGCGACGCCCGAGTCGAACCACGAGTTCGCCGCGCGCCGTTACCGTTTCCGTTACCAGTCGCTGGTCACGCCGCCGTCCGTCTTCGACCACGACGTGACGACGCACGAGCGGACGCTCCTCAAGCAGACGGAGGTCCTCGGCGGCTACGAGCCCGCGCGCTACCGGTCGGAGCGCGTCCACGCGACGGCCGACGACGGTACGCGCATTCCGGTCTCGCTCGTCCGCCGCGCCGACGCGCCGCGCGACGGCTCGAGCCCGATGCTGCTGACCGGCTACGGCGCCTACGGCTTCCCGTACCCCGTGACCTTCTCGTCGAACCGCCTGAGCCTGCTCGACCGCGGCCTCACCGTCGCGATCGCGCACGTGCGCGGGGGCGGCGAGCTCGGCAAGCGCTGGCACGACGCGGGCCGCATGCTCCAGAAGCGGAACACGTTCACCGACTTCATCGCGGCGGCGGAGTTTCTCGTGAAGGAGGGCTACACGGCCCACGATCGGCTCGTCGTCGAGGGCGGGAGCGCCGGCGGCCTCCTCGTCGGCGCCGTGCTGAACATGAAGCCGGAGCTCTGCGCCGCCGCGGTGCTGCGCGTGCCGTTCGTGGACGTGATCAACACGATGCTCGACGAGTCGCTGCCGCTCACGGTCGGCGAGTTCGAGGAATGGGGGAACCCCAAGATCCGCGGGCACTACGAGTACATGAAGACCTACTGCCCCTACACGAACCTCGGGCCGCGGCCGTACCCCGCGATCCTCGTCCGCACCGGACTCAACGACAGCCAGGTGATGTACTGGGAGCCGGCCAAGTACGTGGCCAAGCTCCGCGCGGTGAAGATCGGCGACGCGCCGGTCCTGTTCAAGATCAACCTCGCCGTCGGGCACGGCGGCGCCTCCGGTCGCTACGACGCGCTCCGCGAGCTGGCGTTCGACTACGCGTTCGTGCTCTGGCGCCTGGGACGGCTCGAGCGCGCTGCGACGGAGGCGGCCGCGTGATCGACACCGTCCGCGCGTGGCTCGACGGCGCGCAGCGCGTCGTCGCGCTGACGGGCGCGGGGATCTCGACCGACTCCGGGATCCCCGACTTCCGCGGGCCGCGGGGGGTGTGGACGCGGGACCCGCAGGCCGAGAAGCTCGCGACGCTCCAGCACTACGTCGCCGACCCCGAGGTTCGTCGGCGCGCCTGGCGGAGCCGCCTCGAGTCGCCCGCGTGGCAGGCGGCGCCGAACGACGGCCACCGGGCGTTCGTGACGCTCGAGCGGCGGGGCAAGCTCGACGCGCTGATCACGCAGAACGTGGACGGCCTCCACCAGCGGGCGGGCTCGTCGCCCGGGAAGGTCATCGAGATCCACGGCACCATGCACGAGGTCGTGTGCCTCGACTGCGGCGAGCGCGCGCCCATGGAGCGGGCGCTCGCCCGCGTGCGGGCGGGGGAGGCGGACCCGCCGTGCCTATCCTGTCACGGCATCCTCAAGTCGGCGACGATCTCGTTCGGGCAGGGCCTCATCGCGGAGGACACCGCGCGCGCGTCCGCGGCGGCGCGGCGCTGCGACCTGATGCTCGCCGTGGGGACGAAGCTCTCGGTGTGGCCGGTCGCCGGCGTCGTGCCGACCGCCAAGGAGGCGGGCGCCCGCGTCGTGATCGTGAACGCCGAGCCGACGGACATGGACTCGCTGGCCGACGCGGTCCTCCGCGGCTCGATCTCCGAGCTGCTCCCGCGGCTCGTCGGAGGTGGATGATGCGAGTGCTCCTCGTCCATCCGAGCCCGCTGATGTACTCCGAGATCTACCTGCGGCTCGAGCCGCTCGGGCTCGAGCGCGTGGCCGCGGCGGTGCGCGCGGCCGGCCACGACGTGCGCGTGCTCGACCTCCAGATCTTCCGCCGGCGCGACTACCTCCGCGAGCTCGACGCCTTCCGCCCGGCGGCGGTCGGCTTCTCGCTGAACTACCTCGCCAACGTGCCCGAGGCGCTCGACCTCGCGCGCGAGACCAAGCGCCGCCTCCCGGGCTGCTTCGTGTTCGCCGGCGGGCACTCGGTCTCGTTCATCGCCCCGGAGGTCCTCGACCACGCGCGCGGGGCCGTGGACTGCGTCGTCCGCGGGGAAGGGGAGGTCATCGCGCCGCGGCTCCTCGAGGCGATCGGCGACCCGAAGCTCGAGACGCTCCCGGGCGTCGTGACGCGGCACGGCGTGGGGCCGGCGCCGGCGCTCCTCGACGACCTCGACCGCTTCCCGCCGGCGCGCGAGCTCACGCGGCGCCGCCGGAAGTACTTCATCGGTGTCCTCGACCCGTGCGCCTCGGCCGAGTTCACGCGCGGCTGCCCGTGGGACTGCTCGTTCTGCAGCGCCTGGACCTTCTACGGCCGAAGCTACCGGAAGGTCTCGCCCGAGGCCGCGGCGGAGGACCTGGCGCGCATCCGGGAGCCGAACGTCTTCCTCGTGGACGACGTGGCCTTCATCCAGCCCGAGCACGGTTTCGCGATCGGCCGCGAGCTCGAGCGGCGCGGGATCGAGAAGCAGTACTACCTCGAGACACGCTGCGACGTGCTCGTGAGGAACCGCGAGGTCTTCGCCTACTGGAAGCGGCTCGGGCTCCACTACATGTTCCTCGGCGTCGAGGCGCTCGACGAGGAGGGGCTCCGGCTCCACCGCAAGCGCGTCACCCCGAGCGAGAACCTCCAGGCGCTCGAGATCGCGCGCGAGCTGGGCTTCACCGTGGCCGTCAACATCATCGCCGATCCCGGGTGGGACGAGCGGCGCTTCGAGATCGTCCGGGAGTGGGCGCTGACGGTCCCGGAGATCGTCCACCTGACGGTCGCCACGCCCTACCCCGGGACCGAGATCTGGGTGACGGAGTCGCGGCGGCTCACGACGCTCGACTACCGGCTCTTCGACGTCCAGCACGCGGTGCTCCCGACGCGGCTGCCGCTCCGGCGGTTCTACGAGGAGCTGGTGAGGACGCAGGCCGTCCTGAACAAGAAGCACCTCGGGCTCGCGGCGCTGCGGCAGGTGGCGGCGCTCGCGTTCGGGCTGGCGCTCCGCGGCCAGACGAATTTCCTCAGGAGCCTCTGGAAGTTCGCGAGCGTCTACAACGCCGAGCGCCAGTGGGGCGACCACCAGCGGCCCGTCACGTACGCGATGCGGCCGCCGCCGGCGCCCGGCAGCGCGCGGCCGCGGCAGTCCGAGCTCTTCGTCCACGTCCCCGTCGTCCGGCGCGAGGGCCAGCCGACGGGCACGTAGGCCCGGCTAGACGAGCGGCCAGGGGTAGCGGTGGCCGCCCGTGTCCACGGGAAACGCTCCCTCCTCGACGACGCGCCGGCAGCGGGCGAGGAGCGCCTTGCACTCCGCCGGAGCGAGAAGCTCCGAGAGCCCGCGGGGCAGTCCCCGCTTCACGAGGCGCCGGACGTCTTGCAGCAGCGCCTCGGGGATCGCCGTCCCGCCGAATTCCCAGATGACGGTGCGGAGCTTCGGCTCGGCGTGGAAGCAGAGGCCGTTGTCGATGGCGTAGATCGCGCCGTCGGGGCCGAGGAGGCAGTGGCCGCTCTTGCGGTCGGCGTTGTTGGCGACGAGGTCGAAGACGCAGATCCGCTGCAGGTGCGCGTGGTGCGCGGGCTCCCGGACGAGCGTGAAGTAATGCTGCTCGAAGTCGGCGTCCACGAAGTGCTGGAGCGCGCCCGGCCCGAGCGGTGCGTCGTCGCGCACCACCGTCGGCGGCACGAGGCGCCAGCCGAGGGCCTCGGACAGGAGCCAGGCGCCGAGCTCGCGCTTGAAGAGGCCGGCCGGAAAGTCCCAGAGCGGGCGCTCGCCGCGCGCCGGCTTGTACACGGCGAGGCCCTGCGCCTCGCCGAGCGCCACCTCCACCAGGAACGTCGCGTTGCTGCTCCACGGCATGCGGCCCTTCACGCTCACCGCGCCGCGCGCGAGCAGGTCAATGGACGGCGTGGCCATTGCTCCGCGGGCAGACGTGGCCGGCCGCGTCCTTGGGCTGGCTGCACACCGGGCAGATCGGCCGGCTGGCGCGCATGAGCCCCTCCGCGCGCTCGACGAACGCCGCCGCCTGCGCGCGGGTGATCGCGAAGCGCGCGGTCGCGGGCTCGCCGCCCTCCTCGTCCTCCTGCACCTCGTTGGCGATGATGACGATGCGCCGGTGCTCGGCGTCGTAGCCCACGGCGATCGAGGCGATCGGCCACGCGGCGTCCACCGGCTCGAGCAGCGCCGCGTCGGCCGGCGGCGGGTCGCCCGCGTCGGGCACCTTCTCGAGCAGCCCCGCGAGGTAGTGGGCGAGCGCGCGCACCTGCTCCTTCTCGCTCTTGAGCGTGACGACGGTGCGGCCCTCCCGCCCCTGCACGTAGAAGACGCGCTCGCCGGGCCCGCCGATCGCGCCCGTCGTGAAGAGGTCCGGGCTCGCGAGCTCGAAGGACCGGCTCATGGTCCCGCCAGCGCGGCGAGGTCGCGGTTCATCGAGTTCACGGTGAGCACGAGCGGGCCCTCGGCGCGGTACGCGATCGCAGTGACGGACGCCGGCGCGATCACGATGCGCTGGAAGAGGTCGAGATGGATGCCGAGCGCGTGGGCGACCGCCGTCTTGATCGGATCGGCGTGGAAGACCGCCACGACCGTCCGGCCCGGGTGGCGCGCCACCATCCGGGCGAGCGCGGCGGTCACGCGCGCCTGCATCTCGACGAAGGATTCGCCGCCGGGGAAGCGGAAGCCCGACGGGTGGCGCTGCACCGCCTTCCACTCGCGCTTCCACGCGAGGCGCCTGAGGGACTTGCCCGTCCAGTCGCCGATGTCGCTCTCGAGGAGCCCGCGCTCGACGCGGAGCGCCCGGCCGCACGCGCGGGCGATGGGCGCCGCGGTCTCGCACGCGCGCTCGAGCGGCGAGGTGTACACGGCGGCGACGCGCGGGAGCACGGCGATGCGCTTGGCGACGGCCTCGGCCTGGCGCCGGCCCTCGTCGGAGAGGTGGAGGCCCCGCGCGCGTCCCGGGAGCACGCGGCCCGTCGTCGGCGTCACGCCATGGCGGACGAGGAGGACGAGCGTGGGCCGGGCGTCCAGGCTAGTCCACCAGCGCGACCGCGCGGACCGGCGAGCCGTCGGCGTCGGCGAGCTTCAGCGGGAGCGCCATGAAGCGGCAGCGGTCGCGGCCGATCTCGTGGAGGTTCGTGAGGTACTCGACCACCGTGATGCCGGCCGGGAAGAAGACGTGGTGCGTGGTGCAGTCCTCGGCCGACACGCGCGCGCCGGGCTCGAAGATCATCGTCCGGATCGAGTAGTCGGGCGGGTAGTCGTAGCCGACGGCCTTCACCCGCCGCGCGACGAGCCACTCGCACGCGCTCCGCCCCGTCCACGGCGCCTCGCGCCAGAAACGCTCGTCGTCCACGCTCGTCCGCCGCGGCCAGTCCGTGCGGAGGAGCGCGATGTCGCCGGCCCGCACGTGGCCCGCGCGCTTCTCGAGCTCGGCGGCGGTCACCTCACCGTTCGCGCGCAGGTGGGTGAGGTCGACGACCGCGGCCTCGCCGATCCACTGGTCCACCGGCATCTCGGCGATCGAGCGCGTGTCCGGCAGGAAGTGCCGGGGCGCGTCCACGTGCGTGTAGGCGTGGCAGGGAAGCGTCATCACCGAGGACTCGAAGAGGTCGCCCTTCGCGTGCGAGGCGCGCACGTCGCGCGCGACCTTCCAGCGGAAGTGCGGGCGGATCGGGAAGCTCAGGTCGACGACGCGCACTGGTCGGCGAGCACCTGCGCGACGCACGCGGTGACCTTGACGCCCGTGGGCAGGTGCAGGAACTCGTTCGGCCCGTGGGCGTTCGAGCCCGGGCCCATCGCGCCCGTGATGAGGAACTGGGCGGTGGGGAAGCGCTCGCCCAGCATGCCCATGAACGGGATCGAGCCGCCGATGCCGTGGAAGACCGCCGGCTTGCCGAAGTAGGTGAGCGACGCGCGATCGATGGACGCGAGGAGCTTCGGGTCCGTCGGGGGCGCGTCCCAGCCGTGGTCGCCCTCGCGGGATGTCTCGAGCGTGACGCGGGCGCCGTAGGGCGGATCGGTCTCGAGCAGCTCCTTCAGCCGGCGCAGGGCGCGCTTCGCGTCGCACGCGGGCGGCAGCCGGAGCGAGAGCTTCAGCGTGGTCTTCGGGAGGAGCACGTTGCCGCCGTCGATCGGGAGCGGGAGCCCGGCGGCGCCGGTGACCGCGAGCGCGGGGCGCCAGGTGTTGTTCAGGATCAGCTCGAGCGGGTCCTCGCTCACGGGCCGCGTGCCCGGGGCGAACGGAAAGCGGTCGAAGACCTCGTCGCCGAGGACCTTCGCGACCTCGCGCGCCTCGGCGACGCGCGCGGGTGGGATCTCGACGTGAAAGTCGGGCGGGATGATCCGGCCCGTCGCTTCGTCCTCGAGCCGCGCCAGGAGCTGGCGCGCGATCCTGAAGCTCGAGGGCACGATGCCGCTTGCCGCGCCCGAGTGGACGCCCTCGGTGAGCGTCTCGACCGTGAGCACGCCGCTGATGACCCCGCGGAGCGAGGTCGTCCCCCAGAGCTGCTCGTAGTTGCCGCAGCCCGAGTCGAGGCACACGACGAGGCTCGGCGTGCCAAGCCGCGGGGCGAGCGCCTCGACGTAATGCGGAAGGTCGAAGCTGCCGCTCTCCTCGCACGCTTCGATCAGGACGACGCAGCGCGAGTGACGCGCGCGCTGCTCCTCGAGCGCCTGGATCGCCGTGAGCGCGGCGAACGTCGCGTAGCCGTCGTCGCCGACGCCGCGGCCGTAGAGCTTGTCGCCCCGGCGCACCGGCGTCCACGGCCCTGCGCCCTCGGCCCAGCCGACCATCTCGGGCTGCTTGTCGCAGTGGCCGTAGAGGAGGACCGTGTCCTGGCCCGTGCCGGGCGCCTCCATGAAGATGAGCGGTGTCCGGCCTTCGAGCCTCACGACCTCGACGCGCAGCCCCTCGATGGGGCGCTTCCGCGCCCAGTCCTCGAGGAGAGCGACGGCGCGGTCGAGGTGGCCGTGCGCCTTCCACTCGGGGTCGAACATCGGCGACTTCGCGGGGATCCGGACGTACTCGGTCAGGGTCGGGACGATCGAGTCGTCCCAGGTGCGCTGGACGAAGTCGCGGACCTTGGCGGAGTCGAGCGCCATCGCGTCCCCCCTCAGGACGCGATGCGGAGGCCGGAGCGGAGCTCGAAGAGCTCCTGCACTTCGAGCGACACGTTCGCGATCCGCGCGAGCTTCCCACAGTGGCGACAGTGGATGAAGGCGGGTTCGCGCTTGATGAACGTGCTGTCGCACTTCGGGCAGCGGTCGGCCGCCTCGGCGAGGAACGTCCGCGCCGCGCGCGCGAGCGCGAGCTCGGGGGTGAGCCTCAGCACCTTGCCTCGGGCACTCGCCTTGCCTCCGGCGTTCATGGCGGACGCCATTGTACTCGACGTGGAGCCGAGCGCAACGGGTGTTAGCATAGGGGGCGGGGAATCGACGTTCTTCCACCGGTCGTCCGGCCGACGCCGGCGCGCCGGCCGAGGAGGTGCCTGTGTTCGGGTATTCGAAGAAGATCGCGATGCCGGCCCGGGACCAGGCGCTGCCGGGACGCAACGAGCGCATGCCCGTGCCCGAGAAGCACTTCGTCAACGCCAACCCGCTCGTGCCGCCGTTCCCGGCGGGGACGGAGCTGGCGATGTTCGGGCTCGGCTGCTTCTGGGGCGCCGAGCGGAAGTTCTGGAAGGAGCGCGGCGTCTTCTCGACGGCGGCGGGGTACGCCGCCGGCTACACGCCGAACCCGGACTACGAGGAGGTCTGCACCGGCCTCACGGGCCACAACGAGGCCGTGCGCGTCGTGTTCGAGCCGAGGCTCGTGAGCTACGCGACGCTGCTGCGGATCTTCTGGGAGAGCCACGACCCGACGCAGGGCATGCGTCAGGGGAACGACGTCGGCACGCAGTACCGCTCGGGGATCTACGTCTACTCCGCCGAGCAGCGGAAGCTGGCCGAGGCCTCGCGCGACGCGTACCAGCGCGTGCTCTCGAAGGCGGGCTACGGCACGATCACCACCGAGATCCTCGACGCGCCCGAGTTCTACTACGCCGAGGACTATCACCAGCAGTACCTCGCGAAGAACCCCGCGGGCTACTGCGGCCTCGGCGGCACGGGCGTCGCGTGCCCGGTCGGGCTGTCGGCGTCGGCGGGCGGGGTCTAGCCGCTAGGTCCCCGTGCGCGCGCGGGCTCGGAGCCAGCGCCGGACGGCGATGACGCACCACACCGCCTCGACCGCCGCGAACGGCCACGACCGTATCAGCACGGCGTAGAGCGAGGCGGCGGCGCACGCGACGGCGAAGCCCAGGACGCAGAGGGGCGCGCGCTCCTCGAGCGCGTACAGCAGGACCATCGCGCTCACCGCGCCGATCCCGAATATCTCGACGGCCATGCGCCGTCCGCTCGCCCGCGCGTGGCTAGCCGCGCGAGCCTCCGCGCATCGCCCGCCACACACGCTCGGCGCGGAGCGGCATGTCGAGGTGGCGCACGCCGAAGCTCTTGAGCGCGTCCACGACCGCGTTCACGGCGGCCGGGGTCGAGCCGATCGTCGCGGCCTCGCCGATGCCCTTGGCGCCCATCGGGTTGTGGGGCGTCGGCGTGACGGTCTGGTCGAGCGTGAACGACGGCAGGTCGTCGGCCTTCGGCACGGCGTAGTCCATCAGCGTCCCGGTCACGAGCTGGCCGTCCTCGCCGTAGACGAGCTCCTCGAGCAGCGCCTGCGCGATGCCCTGCGCGATCCCGCCGTGGACCTGGCCCGCGACCAGCATCGGACTGATGCGCACGCCGCAGTCGTCCACGGCGACGAACTTCCGGACCCTCACGCGGCCGGTCTCGCGGTCCACCTCGACGACCGCCACGTGGGCGCCGAACGGATAGACGAGCTGGGGCGGGCGGAAGAACTCCGTCGCCTCGAGCCCCGCCTCGACGTCGGGCGGGAGGCCGTCCTGGTAGGCGCGCGCGGCGATCTCGGCGAAGCCGAGCGCCTTGGCGGGGACGCCCTTCACCTGATAGCGGCCGTCGGCGAACACGACGTCCGCGGGCGCGGCCTCGAGCATGTGGGCCGCGATCTGGCGCGCCTTCGCCTGGACCTTGAGCGCCGCGTGCACGATCGCCGAGCCGCCGACGGCCAGGCTTCGGCTCCCGCCCGTGCCGTTGCCCATCGGCGTGTTGAGCGTGTCGCCGTGACGGACGACGATCTTGTCGAAGTCCACGCCGAGGTGGTCGGCGATGATCTGGGCGAACGTGGTCTCGTGGCCCTGGCCGTGGGCCGAGGTGCCCGTGAACGCCGTCACGACGCCGCTCGGCTCGGCCCGCACGACCGCGCTCTCGAAGGGACCGAAGCCGCACATCTCGACGTAGCACGCCATCCCGATGCCGAGGAGGTGCCGGTCCTTGCGCTGCAGGCGCTCCTTCTGCTCGGCGCGGAGCTTCGCCACGTCCGCGAGCGCGAGCGCCTTCGTGAGCGCCCGGTCGTACTCGCCGCTGTCGTAGTTCTGGCCCGTCGGCGCCATGTAGGGGAAGGCGCTCGGCGGGATGAAGTTCTTCCGCCGCACCTCCTCGGGCGCCCTCCCGAGCTCGGCCGCGATCACGTCGACCAGGCGCTCGAGGTAATACGCGGCCTCGGGCCGGCCCGCGCCGCGGTAGGCGGCGACGGAGGTCGTGTTGGTGAAGACGCACGTGGACTGGAGGTCCACGTGCGCGATCTTGTAGACCCCGATCCCCATCATGAGCGTGAGGTCGGGGATGAAGGTGAAGATCGGGTACGCGCCGATGTTCGCCGTCACGCGCATCCGGAGCGCGGTGATCGTCCCGTCGTCCTCCACGGCGGCCTCGAGGTCGGTCACCTGGTCGCGCCCGTGGGTCGTGGCCAGCATGTGCTCGAGCCGCGTCTCGCTCCAGCGGAGCGGGAGCTTGTAGAGGCGCGCGAGCACGGCGAGCGTCGCGTCCTCCGGGTAGCAGCCGAACTTCACGCCGAAGCCGCCGCCCACCTCGGGCGCGATCACGCGGACCATGTTCTGCGGCAGGCCGAGCGCGGTCGCGAGGTCGTTGCGGAGGCTGTGGGGGGCCTGGTTCGTCGCCCAGAACGTGAGCCCGCCCGTCGCGGGGTCGGGCGCGGCGAGGGCGGCGCGCGGCTCGAGCGGCACGCCGCAGAGCCGCTGGCTCACCATCCGCTGCTTCACGATGCGCCGGGCCTTCGCGAAGGCGCCGTCGGGGTCGCCCGACTTGATCTGATTCTGGTGCTCGACGTTCCCGGCCGCGTCGGCGTGGAGCTGGGGCGCGCCCTTCGCCATCGCCGCGAACGCGTCGATCACCGCCGGCAGCGGCTCCCAGTCCACGACGACGTCGGCCGCCGCGTCCACGGCGACGGCCTCGCTCGTCGCGATGACGGCGGCGACCGCCTCGCCCACGTGCAGCACGCGGCCCACCGACAGCGGATAGTGCTTGCGCCCGATGCTCGCGGCGCCGCCGCCGCTGCCGCCCTCGGCGGAGGCACCGCCGAGCGGGAGCGGGGCGCAGAGGGGCTTCACGTCCTCGCCGGTGACGACCTTGAAGACGCCGGGGCGCTTGGCCGCCTTCGCCGGGTCGATCTTCCGGATCTTCGCGTGGGCGTGCGGGCTCCGCACGAACGCGACGTAGTGGAGACCCGGCGGCGTCACGTCGGTGACGTAGGTCGAGCTGCCCGTGATCAGCCGGGGGTCTTCCTTGCGCTTCACTTCCGCGCCCATCAGTCTCGGGGTCGCCATCGGGGGTCCTTTCGTGGACGTTGCGTCGGCGAATCGGTGCTTCACAGGATAGCGCAGCCTGGAAGAAGCGAGCGGCTGCCGGCCGGCGGGTCGCGGCCGGCCGGCAGCGCGGGAACGGTGGCTACGCCTTGTCCTTGATCGCCGCGAGCACGCGCTCGGGCAGGAACGGCACGCTGCGCACGCGCGCTCCGGTGGCGGCGAAGATCGCGTTGGCGAGCGCCGGGGCGATTGTCGTCACGCCGGGCTCGCCGACGCCCGTCGGGTAATCGCCGCTCGGCCAGACGTGCACCTCGACGAGGTCGGGTACACCGTTCATGCGGAGGACGTGGTAATCGTGGAAGTTGCTCTGGACCAGCGCGCCCTTGGCGACGGTCCCGCGCTCCTTGAGCGCGTTGCTCAGGCCGAAGAGCAACGAGCCCTCGACCTGGGAGCGGACGCCGTCCGGATTGACGACGATGCCGCAGTCCACGGCGCAGATGATCTTCTCGACGCGCACCTCGCCCGTCTTCGGGTCCACCCGGGCCTGGACGGCCGACGCGGTCCACGTGGGCGACTTCTTCTCCTGCGCCGAGACGCAGGCGAGGCCGAGGCCGGTGTTCGCCGGCATCTGCTTGCCCCACCCGATGCGCTGCGCGACGATCCGGAGCACGTTGGCCAGGCGCGGAGCGTCGCCCAGCATCGCGAGGCGGAACGCGAGCGGATCCGCCTTCTCCAGGTGCGCCAGCTCGTCGACGAACGACTCGACCGCGAAGAACGTGTAGTTCGGCGCGACGGCGCGCACGTACCCGACCGAGATGCCGGTCTCGACGCGGATCGCGCGGACCGACTGGCTGGGGATGGCGTACACGTGGTCCGCGCCGTTGAGCGCGAAGTCGTCGAGGCCCTGCTTGTTCAGGAAGTCCTTGCCCCACCGCACCCCCGGGTGGGACGCCACGACCACGTTGTCCCACGCCATGACCTTCCCCGCGGCGTCGAGCCCCGCGCGCAGCGTCTGGTGCGTCGCGGAGCGGTAGAAGTCGCGGCGCAGGTCCTCCTCGCGCGAGCGGATCAGCTTGATCGGCCGCCCCGCCTCGCGGGCGATCAGGGCCGCCTCGAGGATGATGTCGGCGTCGAGGCGTCGTCCGAAGCCGCCGCCCAGGTAGTGCTGATGGATCCGGATGTTCTTCGGCTCCGTCTTGAGCACGGCGGCGAGCAGGCCGACGGCCAGCGTCTGGAACTGGTTGCCGGTGAAGAGGTCGTACACGCCGCCCTCGACGCGCGCGAGGCAGTTCATCGGCTCCATCTGCATGTGGGCGACGTAGTCCGTCGTGTACGTGGCCTCGTGGACGCGGGCCGCCTGCTGGAGCGCCTGCCGCGCGTCCCCGGCCTTGTGCCATTCGATCGCGCCGGCGCCGTCCTTCGCCTTCGCCGCGAAGTC
>WNFH01001233.1_pt1 | contig 22550 bp, 18 predicted proteins | sample 5400411 | NCBI WGS metagenome assembly WNFH01 (sample SAMN13153347, study PRJNA577476) | soil metagenome | isolation source: 200 cm saprolite under Douglas fir tree site 2 hole 3 | place: USA:California | collected 2015-04-18 | reverse complement strand
CGGGCCTTAGCTAGGAGCGAATGTGACCACGACATCGACGAACGATCCTCTCGCCCGACTCGTCGTCGACGACGCCGACGTAGATCGCGAACTGCTGGCGAGCGCCCTGGAAGACCGGGTTCGGCTTGACCTGCAGCGGGGTGCCTTCAGCTTCTTACCCGGTGTTCGGGATCGTCTCAGCGCGCGTGCCCTCGTCGCGACGGCGCTGCTCGCTCAATACGCGCTACATTTGCTGGACGACCGCTACGTGGCCGGTCTTGCTCCCCGAGATCTGGAAGAACGCACCGGCGTCCACGGCGGCACGCTCAGGCCAATCCTGAAGCGCCTTGCCGATCGGAGACTCATCCGGAAAGACGGCGAAGTCTATGCCGTACCAGGCTACGCCCTGGAGCAAGTGGCTCGCGAGTTCGAAGGGAAGGAGTAGCTGATGACTACACCCGGAAAGAATCCAGACCCGCTTTCTCGGCTGATCGCCGAAGGTCAGCCTAAAACCCCGCTTCCTCCGCTCTCTGATGATGGCGGGGGGGCCACCAACTCGGGCGGTCTTCCGGATCGGAACCAAGACTTCGTGCGGGCGCGCAATGCCACTACCGGTGCTGCCGCGCGGCGCACAGGCGCCGGTCGCTCTGTAAATAGTGACGTCGACCGCGAACCCGATGCGCACCTCGCGACTGATCCGAGCGCGCGGTCCGCAAGCAAGGACGCAGGGGCGGCGGACGTCCCGAGTGGAGCCAGGCAAACCCCTGAAATTCGTGAGAACACGACCGGCGCACGCGCCGCAATGCTTGACGAACTGGTGCCCTCAATTGAAAGCGCCCGCCTCTTCGCTGAGCGCTGGGACGAACGGTACCGCGTTCATGTCTTCGGAATTGCGCTTGAGCGGCTACTGAACGGGAACACGACGATGGAACTTCCAAGAGATACGGCGACGACTAGCCAGAGAAAGGTCGGCGCCATGAGCACTCCGGCCACGCCCCAGCGCACTGTAGGAACTGGAACAGCCGAAGACGGGTTCGGCGCGCCCGAAAAACTCGCCCGTAGCCTGGACGTAGATATTGACTCCGTCGAGCGGCTCGTAAAGTTCGCTGAAGACGGCAAGTTTCATCTCCTGGCTCGCATCGACGGGAAGACCAAGAAGGAACTCCAAACCAGGTATAGCCTTGTGTATCTCTACGTGAAGGAGGTCGCGCTCGGCGACCGAATGGTGGACATCGAGGAACTCCGCAGTCTCTGTATTGAGCATGCGTGCTACGATCTCGCGAATTTCACCGGAAACTTCAGCAAGGATGTGACAGCCGGGCTCCTGCGTCAGCAAGGGGAAAAGGGCGCGCGTAGCCGGAAGTTTCTCCTCTCGAAGAGAGGCCTCGATGAGGCAGCGGCGCTGCTCCGCGAGTTGGCGACGTAGTGACTCCGAGCATTCGTCGCCGCATGAGCCGGCGCCACGGACGTTCGCCCGCGACACGTTCGCCCACGACAGCGCAAGTGCGAACTGCTGCTCGGGTAAACAGAGACGCGAGTTCTGTTCCGACGATCACCGCCTCGGACGCTATCGCCGGCATTCCGCCTACGCTCCGGCAAGAACTGCTCGGGCGGTTCAACGATATTGTCACGAACTACCGGAAGGGCCACTGGGAAGCGGCGACTCTCAACGCGGGCAAGTTCGTAGAGATCGTATACACCGTCCTGCGCGGCCGCGCCGATGGCACGTATCCCAACCAGGGCCAAAAGCCACAAGACATAGTTCAGGCGTGCCGGAAGCTCGAGCAGGAGGACGAAGTAAAGATGGGTGGGCGCGCAATGCGGGTCTTGATCCCGCGTGCCATTCCTCCGATCTACGAAATGCGCAACAACCGCGGCGTTGGCCACGCTGGGGCGGACGTCGACCCCAGCCACATGGATGCCGAGTATGCATTGCACAGCTGCCAGTGGATTCTTGCGGAGTTGGTGCGCGTATACCACGTGCTCAGCACGGACACCGCGCGCGGTGTGATCGAGGCCTTAGTCCAGCGTGAGGTGCCTCTCATCTGGCAAGTGGGCGACGTGAAGCGCGTGCTCGACCCGACCATGTCTGTTTCGGACCGGGCATTGGCATTGCTCTATGCGACGCCCGGGAGTGTCGATGTGGACGTCCTTCTGCGCTGGACCGAGTACAAGAATCCGAGTCGTTTTCGCGAGGTGATCCTCGGTACCCTGCACACGAGTGCGCTAATTCATTATGACCCTTTGCTTGGCATCGCAACGATCTCGCCAAGAGGCGAACGCGAAGTAGAGACGCGCGTATTGAAGGCGAGAGGACTATGGGACACCGTCTCGCCTAGCGATGATCCCCAAAGTTCGGCTCTTGGCCTGAGTTGACGTAATCTTCCTTATCAGACCCAACGGGTGTAGAGCCTGGCAAGCTCCCACGGCCGAATTCCGCCCGCGCAGTGTCCAGCGGGCCCTCCTTCGCGCGTCTTACGGTGTCGGCGAGGCAGCCGGCAGGCAACCAAAGGAGAAAATGATGCCAAGCCAGAAGTACCTGTTCCTCCACCGCAGTCCGATAGACCAGCAACCGCCTTCCCCTGCGAAAATGCAGGAGATGTTCGCCGTCTTCAACGCCTGGAAGGAGAAGTTCAGGGACAACATCCTGGATATGGGAGGCAAGCTCAGGCCGGGCGGCAAGGTATTGACCGCCTCGGGTGTCGTGGATGGGCCCTTCGTAGAGGCCAAGGAGATCGTAGGTGGATACATGATCGTCACCGCCGAGAGCTACGATCGCGCGCTCGAGGTGGCGAGGGGAATGCTAGGGATGATGACGCCTGGAGCGCGCATCGAAATCCGGGAGATGAGCGGCCCCTGAGCGGCGCGCCTCCACACCAAAGCCGTCCGGGCGCGGCCGCCGGGCCGCGCTTGGCGGAGCACTTCTTCCGGCACGAGTACGGCCGGCTCGTGGCTACCCTCACGCGCCTGGCCGGACTCCAGCATCTGGAAGTCGCCGAGGACGCCGTCCAGAGCGCCTTCATGACGGCGCTCGAGGCCTGGGCGAACGAGGGTCTTCCGGAAGACCCCGGTGCCTGGCTCTACCGGGTGGCCCACAACCGCCTGATCGGGGACCTGCGGCGAAAAGCCGGTCGACTCCGGATACTGCAGCAGGCAACCAACGACAGTGCCGCAAGGGACGAGCTCCCGGCGACATCATATTTCGGGGGCGAGGTGCGGGACGACCTGCTCCGGATGCTCTTCGTCTGCTGCGACGACGCCATTCCCCGGGAAAGCGGGCTGGTTTTGGCGCTGAAGACTCTGTGCGGATTCAGCACCGCGGAAATCGCGCTGAGGCTGTTCACCAGCGAAGCAAACGTGCACAAGCGCCTAGCGCGCGCCCGCGAACGGCTGCGTGAGATTGCGCCCGGCCTTGAGACGCCGCCACTTGATGCCCTGCGCTCGCGGCTCGCCAGCGTACACGCGGTGCTTTACCTCCTTTTCAATGAGGGCTACCTGTCTGCGCATGACGAGGAGGCGATCCGCCGGGACCTGTGCGAGGAGGCCATCCGGCTGGCCACCCTCTTGGCGGAGCACCCCGTGGGCGCAGTCCCAGAGACCTTCGCCCTGCTCGCCCTGATGCACCTCCACGCGGCCAGGCTGGGGGCGCGCCTCGATGCCCTGGGAGGCCTGTTGCTCCTCGAGGAGCAGGACCGGTCCCTTTGGGATCGCGAAAAGGTGCAGCTCGGTGTGCAATGGCTCGAGAGAGCCGCCAGCGGCGACGTGTTCTCGCGATTCCACGCGGAAGCCGGCATTGCCGCCGAACATTGTCTAGCGCCTTCGTTTCAGCAAACCCGCTGGAAGGAGATCGCCGATCTTTACGCCATGCTGGAACGCATCGCCCCGTCGCCGCTCCACACGATGAACCGGGCGGTAGCGGTCGCCGAGTGGCGAGGGCCCGAAGCGGGGCTCGCCTCGTTGCAGGGTCTCGCGCCACCCGGCTGGTTGGCCGGGTCGTACCTCTGGGAGGCCGTATTGGGCGACTTGCATCGACGAGCCGGAAACTCCGAAGTCTCCCGGCAGCACCGGGAGCGGGCACTGGCCTTGGCGCCGACGGAAGCGCTGCGGGACCTGCTGCGGCGTCGTCTTGCTGTCTAGACGGGGTTGCGGACTGGGTGACGCGTCACGAGTTGGAGTGGGCTCGCCACGGCCGCGCCGTTCGGGGCTTCAGACCGACTTGCCGCCTTTGAGGGCTGCTCGAACGCGTTCCGTCTGGCGCAGGATGGGAAGTTGTGCGAGGTCCTTCGGCCTGCCGGCTGCCTGCTTGGACGCGATCACGTCAGCCAGCGCCGCGACGGTCGCTGCCGAGTCGCCGATCTGCACCCGCGAGCTGCGAGATCGGAGCGCCTCGAAGGTCAGTCCGCCCGGCAGCGCGTCGAACAGGATGTCGATCGGCAGCGCCCCGCCGAGCAGCGTGATCGCCTTCGACAGTTCCGAGACCTGCACGGGAGGGGCAATCTGGAGCGCTGCCGACAATTTGCCGATCTTCTCCCGGTTCTTGGGCGTGTCGCGGACGAGCAGATCGAGGTCCTGGGTCATCACCGGGGCGCCGTTCAGGACGCCCGCGACCGTTCCCACCACGATCGCTTCCAGCCCGACGCGATGCAACGCCGCGACGACGTCCTGCAGGAAGGACTCGTCAGAAGACATAACCGCCGGAAGCGCGCCTTCGGAGGAAGAAGCGGCGGCCGGTGCCGATAGGGCGCAGCAGGCTCTGCAGGATCAGGAGCAGATCGCCAGGATCGATGTCCGGCACGAGCGGCGCGACGCGCTGCCGGGCCTCGAGCACCGCGAGTCGAAGGCGTTCTGCTTCCGCGCGGCGATCCATGCTTCAAGACTAGCCGGCCTCGGCCCGGGAATCCATTCAGCGGGCGATGTGCTCTCGGGCTCGCGCAAGGACGAGCGGGCAGCCGCGAAAAGCCTCGGGCGTGTGTGCGATGTGGTACTCACGCGCGGTGCACCGGCCCGGCACCCGTGTCATGGCGCGGCTCACCGCGTTCAGCATCGCGCGCCCGTTCCTCACCCTGTCCGGCGCCGCGGCCCTGGCGGCCGTCTCCATCTGGCTCGCCTCGGGCCTGGAGATCCGCTCCAGCTTCCAGGAGCTGCTCCCCTCCGACCTGCCCTCCGTCCGGCTCATCCAGGAGCTGGTGAAGCGGGTCGGCGGCGACGGCACGGTGTTCGTCAACGTGGAATCGCTCGACGGTCCGCAGGGCCTGCCCGCGTGCGAGGCGTTCGCCCCCAAGCTGGCGCAGGAGTTCCTCGCCTTGGGCCCCGACCAGATCCGCGCCGTGGACTGGAACGTGAAGCGCATCGAGGCCTGGTACGAGGAGCACTGGCCGCTCTTCGTCCCGCTGGAGGACCTGCAGCGGGCGCGCGACGCCATCCGCGAGGAGATCCGCAGGCGCACCATCGAGGCGAATCCGCTCGCCGCGCAGCTGGACGACGAGGACCCCGCCGCGGCCAAGCCGCCGGGCGGCGATCCGGCCACCGACTGGCTCGACCCGAAGAAGCCGCTCCCGCGCGAGCAAGTGCGCCAGCGCTTCGCCCGCTACGTGGACGGGTTCTACGTCCACCCCAACCACCGCAGCCTCACCATCGTGGTGCGCCCCACCGGCACCAGCCTCGGCGTGGCGGAGGCGCGGGCCCTGCTCGACCGCATGCAGAAAGTGGTCGACCGGCACGCCGCGGAGCTGCAGGCGGCCCACCTGCGCGTCGGGTTCGCCGGCAGCTTCCCGCTCTTCGTCGCCGAGTACGAGGCGATCATCAACGACGTGAAGAACACAGCGCTTCTGGTCACCACGCTCGTGCTGCTCTCGATCCTGGCCTTCTTCCGGGACGTCCGCTCCACCCTCTCGCTGGGTCTCGCCGTGCTCACCGCGGTCGCGGTCACCTTCGGGCTGACCAGGTTGACGATCGGCTACCTGAACACCCAGACCGCATTCCTGGGCGCGATCGTGCTCGGGAACGGCATCAACTACGGGCTCATCTACCTGGCGCGCGTGAAGCAGTTGCGGCGGCGCGGGATCGAGCTGCTCCCCGCCTGCGTGGAGGGCGCGCAGAGCACGGCGGAGGCGACGCTCCTGGCCTCCGCGGCGACGAGCGTCTCCTTCGGCACGCTGATCATCGCGGCCAACCGCGGCTTCCGGCACTTCGGCATCATCGGCGGAATGGGGATGCTGCTCTGCTGGCTGGGCACCTTCCTCCTCGTCCCCGCATTTCTCGCGGTCTACGAGAAGCTCCGCGGCGCGCCCAAGGTCCCGGCCGCGCGGATCGAGGAGGGCCGCGCCTTGCTCCCCATCCTGGGGCGCATCTTCGCCCGCCCCCGGCTGATCGCCACGGTGTTCGCGCTGGCGACCGTGGTCGCGCTGGTCGCCTTCGTCCGCGACCTGCCGAACGCGATGGAGCGAAATCTCGAAAATCTGAGCAACGATCCGCCCAAGGGCCAGCAGACGCTCCTGCGCGATCAAGACCGGGCCGGCACCTCGCTCGGCTCCTCGACCGCCTCGGTGCTGGCGCTGCTCGACTCCTGGCCCGAGGCGGACGAGTTCTGCGAGGTGATCCGCAAACGCGCGCAGCAGCCGGAGTACTCGAGGCTGATCGAGAGCTGCAACACCCTGTCGATGGTGGTGCCGCGGCCCGAGCAGCAGCAACAGAAGCTCGCCGCCATCCGCGAGATCGTCGCCGAGCTGAACGAGCGCGTGCTGTCGCGGCTCTCCGCCGACCTGCGGCCGCGGGTCGAGGAGGTCCGCGCGCAGCTTTCGGCGCAGCGCCCGGTCACCGTGGAGGAGGCGCCGCCCACCCTGATCGACAAGTTCCGCGAGCGCGATGGATCCGTCGGCAAGCTCGCGCAGGTCGTCGCGCGGCCCGACGCCAAGCTGGAGCTGGCGCCCAACCTGGAGGCGTTCGTGAGCGGGGTGCGCAACGTCCCCGTCGACGGCAAGCGGGTGGATGCCACCGGCGAGAACGTCATCTTCGCCGACCTGCTCACCGACATCGACAAGGAAGGCCCGCGCACCACCGTGCTCTCCTTCGCGGGCGTGTTCCTGCTGGTCATCGTCTTCTTCCGCAACGTGCGCACCAGCGTCGAGGTGCTGGGCTCGCTCACCGTCGGGGTGGCGCTGATGAGCGGCGTGGCGGCGCTCCTGCACCTGAAGATCAACTTCTTCAACTTCATCGTCTACCCGATTACTTTTGGAATAGCGGTCGACTACGGCGCGAACGTCGCGGCGCGGGTGCGCGACCGCGGCGGCCGGGTACTCGAGGCGCTCGCCGAAGTGGGTCCGGCGGTCGCGCTCTGCTCCTGGACCTCGATCATCGGCTACGGCTCGCTGCTCATCTCGGCGAACCGCGCGCTGCGCAGCTTCGGCGAGTACGCGATGATCGGCGAGGTGACGACCATCCTCACCGCCCTGGTGCTCCTCCCGGCGCTGCTGATCATCGCCGAGCGCGAGCGCGCGCGCCGCGAGAGCACCGCGGCGCCCTGAGCCCGCGTCACCTGCCGGAGAGCGCGCGCTCCACGGCCTGGCTGACGTCGTAGAGCAGCGCTCCACGTTCGGTGACCGGCAGGTCAGGGGCCGGCATCCGCGTGCGGCGCAGCATGCGGTTGTAGGCGATCTCGGCGATGGGCCGGAGGTGGAAGGCGTCGTGCAGGTTGTACTCGAGCAGCCTGCGCAGGGCGGTCCGGTCGCCCTCGCGCTGCGCGCGCCACAGCCAGACCGCATCCGTCCCCGACAGCGGCAAGAGGTGAGGCGGACGGTGCAGCCCCAGCCGCGGCTCGATCCGCTTGAGCCCGCCGCCTTCTCCCAGGCGCCGCAGCAGCACGCACAGGTCCACGTGCGCGGCGGGCGGCTGCCAGCCGGGGAAGAGCCGGCGCAGGTGCGGCAGGTCGAACGCGGTCCCGTTGAAGGTCACCACGGCCCGCCAACCCGCCGCGCGCCGCGGGAACTCGTGCAGGTCGCGACCGCGCACGAAGCAGCGCGGGCCCTCGGCGTCGAGGACGCCGATCACCGTCACGTCCTCCGCCGTCTCCACGTCGACGAACCCGGTCCGATCGAGCAGGTGCGGCAGCAGGCGCCAGTGCTCGGTCTCGGGCAGGGAGCGCGCGAAGAAGTCCAGGTCCCCCGCCTGCAGCCGGGCGCGGCTCTCCGCGATCCCCGCCCGCAGCTTCGCGTCGAGGCGCTCGGACAGCACCTCGCCCGCGGGCAGCGCGTCCCAGCTCGCGACGCCCTGCATCCACAGCTGCCGCTCGCGCATCGCGCCGATGCCGCGGATGTGGCGGAAGGAGGCGGTCAGCACGGCCAGAACCATCCCATGACGTCCGCGCTGGGGAAAAGCATAGCGCCGCCGAATACGGCGGCGGCTACGGCTCTTCGGCGAGCTGGGTGAGGACCGGAACGTCGGCCTCGCAGAAGGGCAGGCCCGGCAGCGCCCGCCGCGGCACCCAGCGCAGCTCCTCCGCCGTCAGCGGGCGCGGCTCCTCGTGCTCGTGGAGCCTGGCCCGGTACAGCGCCAGCTCCACCTGCAGGTCCGGGTAGATGTGCTCGAGGCGCGCATACAGCTCGCCCACCTGGACCCGCACGCCCAGCTCCTCCCGCAACTCGCGGGCGAGCGCGGCGCGCTCCCCTTCCCCCGCCTCCACCTTGCCGCCCGGGAACTCCCATAGGCCGGCGCGCTCGCCCTCTTCCTTGCGGCGCGCCACCAGCACCTCGCCGCCGCGCTCGATGAGCGCGGCCACGACGAGGACCCGGCGTTTCAAGGGAGCAGCCCCAGGGAGAAGAGCACCCCGGCGTTGGAGACGATGAAGGCCGCGCCCGGGATGGCCAGCGGCGCTCCCGAGAACCCCGACCCCGGATCGAACGCGCCTCTCGTGCGGCCGGTCACCGCGTCGACCGCCATCAGGGGCCCCCGGTCGAGCGCGACCAGCACCAACCCGCCGCTCACCGCCGCGGGCGTCGCGTACCGGTCGTTGCCCAGCGAGAGCTTCCAGAGCACCTTGCCGTTCGAGCGCCCGAGGGCGACCAGCGCGCCCTTCCCGCTCGCGTACACGCGCGGTCCGTCGACCAGCACGTGGTTGGCTCCGGGCAGCGGCGCCGTCCACACCGGGTTGCCGCTGGCGGCGTCCACCGCGACGACGCCCGCCTTGGTGCTCGCTGCGTAGACGTTCGGGTCCTCGGCCGGGGCCTGCAGGTCGTCGACGTCGAGGTACTCGCCGGTGCCGCTCAGCGCGCGCACCCACCTGGCCACGCCGTCGGCCGGGCCGAGCGCCACCAGCGACCCGTCCGCGAAGCCGGCGAAGACGGTCCCGTGCGAGACTCGCGGCCGGGCGTTGCCGCGGATGGTGAAACCCGCCGGTGGGTCCCGGTGGAACTTCCACACGCTCTTGCCGGTCTCCGCGTCCACGCCGGTGACCGACTCCTCGCTGGACATGACGTAGACGCGGCCGCCGGAGAGCGTGGGCGTGGTGGTCAGCTCCTCGTGCAGGTCGCTGGACCAGCGCACCTCGCCCGTGATCCGGTTCAGGGCGGTCAGCTTGCCGTCCGCGGAGGCGACGTACAGCGTGTCGCGGTCGAGCAGCGGCGCCGACAGGATCGAGCCGCCCGCCCGCCATGACCAGGCGTTGCGGCCGCGCAGCCGGCAGCGGACCCACCCGTCGTTGGTGCCGACGTAGAGCCGGCTCCCGGCGTCGTCCAGGACCGGCGCGGCGGTCTCGCGGGGCTGGTAGGGCAGCTCGTGCTGCGGGACCAGGCGCGCCATGTCGCCCACGAAGAACGCCTTTTCGCCGTGCGGAGGCGCTCCGCGCGCCAGCGGCCCGTGCGAGAACGGGGCGAACGCGAACGCCAGGACCGCCGCAGCGAGCATCTACTTCTTGCCCTTGCTCGCGGCAGCCGCGGGCTTGCGATCTTTCGGCGGCGGCGCCTGCGGCGCGCCCGGCGGGGGCAGCGAGGCCAGCTCGAGGCGCATGTTCGCCTCCAGCGCCACCGGCTCCTTGGGGTAGTCCTTCGCCACCTGCTCGAGCTGCTGCCTCGCCTCGGGCTTGCCGAGGACGAGGGCGATGCGCGCCTCCTGGAAGGCGGCGCGCTCGGGGGCGCCGTCGTGCGCCAGCCGGGCGAAGGCGGCGCGCGCCTCGTCGAGCTTCCCCTGCGCCTCGAGCGCGTACCCGACCGACTCCTGCGCCAGCGCGCGCAGCGGGTGTCCGGCGGGGGCCTGGTCGAGGAACGTCTGCAGAGCTGCCTGCGCGCCCTTGGCGTCGCCCCCCTTCAGCTCGAGGAAGCCGATCTGGGCCTCGGCCGTCTGCGCCGCGGTGGAGCGCGGGAAGTCCGTCCGTACCTTCTCCAGGGCCGACAGCGCCGCCTTCTGCCGCTCCTCCCTGCTCGGGAACGTCTCGACGCCCGGCTGCCCCTGCGCTTCCGAGGCCAGCGGGCGCGACGACAGCTCCAGCGCCGCGGCCAGCTCGGCCCCCGCCTTCGCATCGCGCGAAGTGGAGTACGCCGACGCGCCCCAGGCGCCGAGCACGGCGACCGCCAGGGCGATCAGGCCCGCCAGCACCGGCTTCTGGTGGGCGACCATCCACCCCATCGCCTTTCCGGCGACGACCTGGAACTCGTCCGGCTTCTTCAGCTCCTTGCGATCGAGCTTCTGCGCCAACGGACAGCCTCCTTCACGACGGCGTTCCTGCCCCAGTTCCCCTCTGGAGTCAATCATCGAGTAAGGTGCTCCGCCGTGCTGGTCCTCGCGCTCCTGCTGGCCGCCCCGCTGCGCCCCGGCGAGGCGGCGCTGTCGGTGCGGCTGGAGACCGCATACCTGCAGCCGGACGGCGATTCGAGCTCGCGCGGCGGCGGCGCGGGGCTCTCGCTGGGGTACCGCCTGACCGACCAGCTCTCGGCCGTGGGGGGCGCCTCTGCTTCGCTGCTCTGGTCCCTGCCCGCGGCCGGAGGACCCCGCCAGACGCAACACCTGACCATGGTCTTCGGAGGGCTCGAGGCCCTGCTGGATGCGACGCCCATCGCGCCGTTCCTCGAGCTGTGCGTGGTGCGGCTCCTGCCCGAGAGCGCGGCCGGGTACTCCCTGGCCACGCGGACCTCGCTGGGCGCGGACTGGCTGTTCGCCGAACGGTTCGCGCTGGGCCTCGCGGTCCGCACCCTGACGCCGCTCGACACCCCGGGCGGCGTGACTGCTCTGGGCGGGACGGAGATCGGGCTCCGGTTCACCTGGACTCCCGCCGGCCGCCAGCGGCCGGGAGGCAGCGAAGGGCCCTTGAAGAGGTGATCATGCGCGCAGTGCGCTTGCACGAGGTCGGCCAGCAGTTCCAGGTCGACCAGGTCCCCGATCCGGTGGCCCCGCCCGGCGGCGCGGTGGTGCGGCTGGAGACTGCCGCTCTCAACCACCGCGACGAGTTCATCCGGGTGGGCCTCTACGCGAAGATCCAGCTCCCCGCCATCCTCGGCTCCGACGGGGCCGGCGTGGTCGAGTCGGTGGCGCCCGGAGTGGACTCCTCCTGGGTGGGCCGCAAGGTGGTGGTGAACCCCGCCGACGGCTGGGGGTCCGATCCGCGAGCCCAGGACACCAAGACCTTTCTCATCCGCGGCATGCCCAAGCAGGGCACTTTCGCCGAGAAGATCGCCCTGCCGCTCGACCGGCTGGAGCCCATGCCGGAGCACCTGAGCTGGCCCGAAGCCGCCGCGCTGCCGCTCGCCGGCGTCACCGCGTACCGGGCGCTGGTCACCCGCGGCGAAGTGAAGCGCGGCGACCACGTGCTCATCACCGGGATCGGCGGCGGCGTGGCTACGGTCGCCCTGCACCTCGCGCAGGCGCTCGGCGCGCAGGTCTCGGTGACCAGCGGGAGCGAGGAGAAGCTCCAGCGCGCGCGCGGCATGGGCGCGGTCGCGGCCGTCTCCTACAAGCAGAAGGGCTGGGAGAAGGAGCTGGTCCAGCAGGCCGGCCGGCCGCCGTCCCTGGTCATCGACAGCGCCGGAGGGCCGGACTTCGGCGCGCTGGTGAACGCGGTCGCGCCGGGGGGGCGCATCGTCTCGTACGGAGCCACGCGCGGGCCGGCCGAGAAGCTCGAGCTGACGCGCGTCTTCTTCAAGCAGATCGACCTGCGCGGCACCACCATGGGCACCGACGACGAGTTCCGCGCCATGCTGAAGCTGGTCGCGCGCGAGCGGGTCCGGCCGCTGGTGGACCACGTGTTTCCGCTCTCGCAGGCCGCCGAGGCGGACCGCCGCATGGCGCAGTCGGAGCAGATGGGCAAGATCGTCCTGAACTGCCGCGCGTGAAGACAGGGTTGCGGAGGCTGCTCTCGCCGGATTAGCGTCGGATGGTGCTCCTGATCATGGCTACCCTCCTTACCGCGGCAGGGACCGGAGGCGACGGCGGAGCGCAGCAGGCCGCCGAGCTCGCCCGCAAGACCCTGGCCGCGGAGCTGGGCGTCGCCGCCGAGGCCGTTCGCGTCACCGCGGTCACGGCCGTGGAATGGCCCGACAGCAGCCTGGGATGCCCGCGGAAAGGCTCGCAGTACCTGCCGGTCGTGACCCCCGGCCACCGCGTCGTGCTGGAGGCGGAGGGGCGCGCCTACACCGTCCACGTCGCGGGCGCGAGGGCGGTGACGTGCCGGGGGTCGTCTTCCCAGCCCCGGATGGTTGCCGCCGTCCGCCTTGCGGATCTCGCCAGGCGGGACCTCGCGGCGCGACTGAAGATCGATCCCGAGGAGGTGAAGACCAGCCTCCTGCGGCCGCGGAGCTGGCCGGACGCCAGCCTCGGTTGCCCGAAGCCGGAGGCCTCGTACGCTCAAGTGGTCACGCCCGGCTTCCTCATCGAGCTGGAAGCGGCGGGAAAGACCTATCGCTATCACTCGGATCTGTCGCGCGTCGTGTTCTGCGACGAGGGCTGAGCGAGGACCGGGGCCGCCCGCGCGATCCGCGGACGACCCCGGCCCGCATCCGTCACCGGGAGCGCAGCCTCACGCCGTCCGCGGTGGCGCGCAGCGTCCACTCGTCGGCGCGCCCGTTGATGGTGAAGCCGTTGACCAGGGCCGTCCAAACGCCGGCGGTGGGGTTCGTCACCGCCCGCTCGGGGCTCGCCAGGGTCGCGCCGTCGACGTTCACCGCGCCGTTCGGGGCGACCAGGATGAGATCGACGTCGTTGGTCGGGTACCTGCTCCAGTTGCCTTCCCAGAAGAGCGCGACGGCGAGCTCGTGCGCAGGGACGTTGAACTTCACCGGGATCAGGTCGTCCTGCCTGACCTTCCCTTCGGCCGTCTCCCCCGGCAGCTTGGTGCCGCGCGGCTGAAGATCGAGCCGCAGGCCATCAAGACCCGCTTCCTCCGGCCTCGGAGCTGGCCGGACGCGAGCCTCGGTTGTCCGAAGCCGGGCGAGCTCTACGCTGCGGTGGTCACCCAGGGCTTCCTCATCGAGCTCGAGGCGGGCGGCAAGTCCTACCGGTACCACTCGGATCAGAACCGAGTCGTACCGTGCGAGGAGCCGGAGCGCTGAGGAAACCATCCACCCGCAAGACGAGGGCGGCGGCGCGGGGAGGGTTCACCGCACGCGCCGCCCTGTCGGCAGCGACTAGTCGTCGTCCTCTTCTTCGCGTTCGAAGCGCAGCAGGTTCGCTTCCGCCTTGCCGGAGAAGTTCTCGATCCCGACCACCATCACTCCCAGCGCGGGAGTGGCGGCAAACTCGGTCGCATTGATCGTCAGCGGCACCGAGGCCCGGGCCTTCGGCCCCACCACCGCGAACGCACCGGTGCTCACGGCGTTGTTGAACGCGTTGAACCTTCCGGCGGTCGCCGCTACGGTCCCGTCCGGGTTCTCACCGAGGAAGTCGAGGTCCCCGGTGAACCCGTCAGACCCCTGCGCACCGTAGGAGAACCGCGGATTCGTCGCCGTGATCTTCGCGTCCGCCGCCACGATCGGCATCAGGATGGTCGATTCGTTGGTCGGCGCCGTGGCGAGGAAGACCGCCGTCTGCGTAACGTTCACGCCTCTCGCCAGGTCGAAGATGTTGACCCGGACGCGGCCGCTCGTCAGCCCGACGCTGAAGACGATGAAGTCGAACTTACCGTCGCCGTTCACGTCGAGCAGGATGTCGTATTCGTTGAGGACAGGCGTCGTCCACGGGTTGAAGACGTTCACGGCGAAGACGAGGATCTTCCCGAAGGAGGCCGGCAGACCGATCGCCGCTGCGTCTATCGACTGCACGCCGACGGCGCGCAGGCCGGCTGTGGACAACTTCTTGTTCTTGCCGCGCAGGCCCCAGGCGTAGAAGTCAGCGGTGCCGGTCACTGCAGGCGAGTCGTTGCGCAATTCGGCGTTCGTGCTCGGCCTCGAGGGACCGAACTCGTCCCTGTCGAACTTCGCCCGCACCTCCGACCTCGCCCGCGCGACCAGGAAGTATGGCACCGACAGCGAGGCGCCGCCGTTCCCGCTCGCGGTGGCCGGGCTGAAGGTCACCAATCCGGACGCCTGCCGGAAGCTTCCGGCGCCCGCAGGTCCGGAAGCCGACCCGGCGGGACCGGCCGTCGCCGCCGGCACGTTCAGGCGCACGCGTACTTCCTCGCTTTCGCCTCGCTTCAGCGTCACCTTCGACGGCGAGACCGTCACCGAGTGCGGCGAGTTCAGCGAGGTGGCGGGGGTCGCCGTGCTGGCGCCCTGGATCACGGAACCGACGAGCGTCTGCGTAGACGATCCCAGGTTGCGCAGCCGGATCTTCTTGTCTTCGGAGAAGTCGCGCGAGAACTCCTCCACTCCGAAGCTGAGGTTGCCCGCGTCCCTGGTCCCGCGCGCGACGACCGAGGTACGAGTGGCCGCGAACGGCTGAACCAGGCCCGAACCGCCGAGCTTCGCCTGGAACCCGACCAGCTGCGAGGCGTCCGAGGTGTTGGCGATCGCCAGGCGCACGTCTTCCGGATCCCACGTCGGATGCGACTGCAGCGCCAGCGCCGCGACTCCGCTCACGTGCGGCGTGGCCATCGACGTCCCTGAGAGGCGGACGCCTTGGTTCCCGGTCCCGATCGCGGTGGAGAGGACGCTCACTCCGGGAGCGGTGGTGTCCGGCTTGAGGAAGCTGTCCAGGTTCCGGGGGCCGCCGGAGGTGAAGCCGGCGAACAGGCGGAAGCCGGGGTTCGCGAACGTCGTGGGGGCGAGCGTGAGGCTCGCGGCCGCGATCAGGTTCTTCGCGTCGTTGCTCAGCGCGGTCGCCGACAAGCCGGCCACTCCGAGGAACGGGGTGGTCACGAGTTCGGGCGTCTCGACGCACCTGGCAGCCGAGCCGGTCCCCGTCAGCGTACCCCTCGCGCAGACGCCGTTCGCAGGAACTCGCTGCTCGCAAGGACGGCCGTTGGCGTTGTTGGGAGTGGCTCCCGGAATGCAGCTGAAGATGTCTCCCTCGAAGGTCGGGAACCCGGCTGCGTTGTTGATCAGCGCCGCCCCCGACGCGCCGTGCGCGAAGGCCGCTTGGGCGCGGTAGATGCGCGCGCAGACGCCGCGGAAGGCAACGACCAGCTTGCCCGCCACTTTCGAGCTGCCGTCGGCCGCGTTCATGTACTCGGTCTCGGAGCAGCCGAGGGAGACCGTTCCGGTCCCGGTCCCGGCGGTGTTCGGGAGCACGAGGATGGACAGCGACCCGCTGGGCAGCGTCGGCCTGTCATTGCTGTTCAGCACGGTCAGCTTGTTGGCCGTGTTCAAAGTGACGTTGGCGCCCGGGAAGCTAGGCGTCGAGTCCATCGCCGCGGCGGCGAGGGTCTTGTCGGCCGCTGCCGGCGAACCGGTGAAGTAGACGCTCTGTCCCGCGTTGCCGGCCGCGGACACCACGATCACGCCTGCCTCCGCGGCCTGCGTGGCGGCTTCCGCGTCCGCCGTGTCCGACGGTCCGAAGTCGGCTCCCAGCGACATGCTGATGATCTGCATCCCGTGCTCCACCGCCCAATCGATCGCCTCGACGACCACGTTGGTCGACCCGACGCAACCGAAGACGCGGACGGCGTACACGTCGGCGAGCGGAGCGACGCCGGGCCCGATGCGGAACTTCACCTTCGGAGTGCTCGCGTCGTAGGGACCACGGAACGTCTTGCCGTCGTCGGTCTCGCCGAAGCCGGCCGCGGTGCCCGCCACGTGGCTGCCGTGGCCATTGCAGTCGAGCGGGTTCGGATCGGGATGCGGCGTGCTGTGGGCGGGATCGGAAGCGTTGTAGTCGTCTCCGACGAGGTCGGTGCCTCCCTTGATCTTCGGGGCGTTCGGACCGAATAGCGCCGGGTCCGCCGGTTTCGTGCTGTTGGCGAACGCGGCGTTGAACGCCGCCACCGTGCCGGGCCCGCCGAAGTTCGCGTGCGTGAAGTCCGCGCCGGTATCGAGGATGGCGATCTTGATGCCCTCGCCGTGGAACGCCGGCGAGCCGCCCCAGACCGAGGGGGCGCCGATGAAGGGAACGCTGACCGCGTTGACCGGCTTGTAGGTTAGAACGGGCTTGATGCCGACGACGCCCGGTAGCGTCGCCATCGAGGCTAGCTGGGCGGGCGTGGCGCGCACCTTGATGCCGTTGACGGCGTGCTGAAGCTTCGCCATCACGGTGCCGCCCATCGCCTCGATGGTCGGAGAGATGGAGTCCTGCTGCCGGCGCAGGCCATCGGCGATGGAGCGCCGCTCGGATTCCGGGATCTGCTTGCCAGGCGCGCGGCCGCGGACCACCGCGACGGGATCGCCGGCCATCTTGAGAATGACCGTCAGGGGCTGCGTCGCGAGAGACACGTCGCGCAGCGGCTGCTCGTCCGGCGAGGCCAGCTCGAAGCGCTGTGCGGTATTGGTTTGGGCAAGAGAAAGCGGGGAAAAAGCAGCGGTCAGAGCGGCGGCAACGAACGTCAGACGAAGCTTCGACATGATGGAACCCCCCGTGAGTGAGCGATATGTGCGGAGATGTAAGCGAGGCAGGATACGCCCGCCCGCACGTCAGTCAAGCGCCCTGGGGCCCGCCGTTTGCATTGGCCGTAGATGGATCTGTCCGGCAGCCTCGTAGGGAGCACCGACTCAGTCGCGGTCATGGCCGCGTTGCACGCTCCGGACGGCGGCGTCCGCGTTCACCAGGCCGAAGCCGGTGAACCGGTTGATCCGCTCCGGCGGCGTCCGCGTTCACCAGGCCGAAGCCGGTGAACCGGTTGATCCGCTCCGGCGGCGCCGCGAAGACGGTGCCGGTGAACGTGCTTCCGTTGTCGAGGGTCACGGCGACGGTCATCCCGCGGAACCGGTCCGGATCCTCCCGCGTCGAGGCCTGGAGTGGATGGAACACGGACATGCCGAACTTGAACGCGTCGCCGGCGCCGAAGGTCCCCGCCTTGAACGTCAGGGTCAGAGTGGTCGCCGTCCGCGTGAAGGAGATGTCGCGGGCGGTGATGCCGGTCGCCGGGCCCACGTGGAACCGGTTGACCATCCCGCTCCAGGTCAAGCCGATCCTCGAGGTGTCGAAGACCACGGACTTGATGGTCCGCGAAGCGAACGGCTGCACCGCCAGGCCGAAGTACCGGTTCCAGCGGGTCCAGTCGCCGTTGGCGGAGAAGGCGACCGGTCCGGCGAAGGCGGCGGCCCAGCTGCGATCGTTCGGCAAGGAGATGGGCGTGGCCGTCCGCTGCAGCGTCCGGTACACCTTGTCCGGGTGGATCCGGCCCCGTCCGCCCGCCGCCTGGATGACCAGCGCAGCCACTGCGGCCGCGTCGGCCGCCGCGGCGCTGGTGCCAAAGAAGTTCGGGGCCCCGGTTCCATCTGGATCCGTCAACGAGAGCGGACCAGGGGGAAAGAACGTCGTGTCCACGCCGTCCGCGGCCGTGACCTGCGGGGTGAAGCGCACCTCCGGTTCCTCGAGGCGGTCGCCGTTCTTGTCGAAGAAGATGGTCGCCGGGCCGGGCGAGCTGAAGTCCTCGGGGAAGTGGGGGGTAGAATAGAACGCGGCTGCCACCCCCTGGGCGCCACGCGCCGCCGCGTGACCCCAGATGGACGACGCGCCCTCGCCCACGAACGGCGCCAGCCCGTTGATGACGACGTGCTTGATGTGGCGGGCCGGCCCGTCGTTCATCTTGCCGATGAGGAGCTGGTAGTCGCTCGCGTTGGCGCCGCCGTGGATCTCCTTCGGGTGCGGCACGATCGCCGCCAGCTCGATGGCGGCGTCCACGTTGGCCGCGGTGTTGTCGTCGTGCGTGTAGAAGACCGTCTTGCCGTGGTCCGGATCCATGAAGTTCCCGGCCGCGTCGAAGACGTAGATGTTGTAGTCGGTCCGGACCTTGCCCAGGAAGAACGGCTCGTCCCACTGGAAGTCGATGATGTTGTCGCCCGCGGTGGTGATCAGCTGGGCGATGGTGGGCGAGAGGCCGTGGCCGAAGTTGTGGAAGCTCTTCGGCCGCAACCTGGCCGGGATCTGGTCGAGCTTGACGTTCTCCCGCCCCGCCGCGACCAGCGCCTGCGCCTCGGCGAACGGCACCGGACGGTAATCGGCCTCGTAGGCCTCCATGCCGTTGTTCATCGCCGAGGAGAAGTACGCGGCGCCATCCTTGTTCACCGCGTCCGCCGCCTGCGCCACGATCCCGTCCGAGAACATGGGCTCGTCGAAGTAGATGACGTCGTCGACGATCACGTCGGCGTGGAACTGGCTGCGCAGCGCGAGGATGTTCTCGGCGAACTGCAGCTCCCCGTTGAAGGCGCTGGCAAAGCCCAGCTTGGCGCCGGGCGCCACGTCGTGGACGAGCTGCAGCATCGCGCGGCCCTCGTCCGTGCCGGGGCCGTTCTCACTGGTGATCTCTTTCAGGACCGTCACGTCGGGCGGCAGGTCGCGCGTCTTCACGTCGTCCGCGGCGTGGATTTCGCACGCGATGTCATCCGGCCTCTTCGGGTCGGGAGGGGGGCACGCATCGTAGCTGTCGGACAGCGCGCCGACCCGTACGCCGGTGCCGTCGATGCCGCGCTTCTGCACCACGCGGGCCTTCAGCAGCCCCACCGCCTGGCTCCGCACCGATCCGGCGCTCGCGTGCGGCCGCAGCTGCGCGCGGACGTTCTGCACGCCGGGCACGGAAGCCGCGGCTCGCGCGGAACCGAGCGGGAGATATCCTTCGGCGAAGCGGGGGTCGATGCTGCTCGTCGCGGTGAGGCGGAATCCCATCGCGGAGAGCTCCGGCAAGACGGTATCGAGCGCGACGCCGTCGGCCACGTGCAGCTTCACAACGGGATCGCCGCTCCGGTTGATCAGGTGCAGCGACAGGAGCAGCGCAAGGTCCGGATCGCCGTTCTCCCAGCGTGAGACCATCTGGGCGAGGCTTCCGCTGAGAGCCCCGGGCGCAGCGGCCGCCGCGTCTCCCCCAGGACGCTGAGTACGCGGGAAGCCTACCGGCACCTACAGGGTTGCGGCAAGGCGCCGCCTCCAGAATGCGACGACCCGGTCGGCAACCTGGCGAAAAAACGGGGCCCCGGGCACCGTGGATGCCCGGGGCCCCGTCGATCCGGAACGCTCCCTATTGGTTCGGCCCGGCGTCCGTGAAGGTCCGGATGGCCACCCAGAGCGGCGCCGCGACTGCGCGGCCGTTCGAGGGCGTCACGGTGAGGCGGCCGAAGTACTGGCCGCTGGCGGCGCTCTTGGCAGCATCGACGGTCACGTTGAGCGTGGCGGATTGGCCCGCGCCGAGCGTCACCGAGGACGGCGAGACCGAGGCCACGACGCCCGTGCTCGCGCCGACCGTCACCGCGGCGCTCGCCGTGAAGGTCTGGCTCGCGCTGCCTACGTTCGTCAACGTCACGGCGATCGTCTTCGACTGCCCCGACTCCGGCTCGATCTTGCGGAAGGACAGCGTGGCGGGCTCGAGCACCGCCTTGGTCGCGGTCGCTGCGGCCAGGTTGATCACGCCCCCGCCGATGTTCTGCGGGTTGGTCGTGCCCAGCCGCGCGTCGCGGGTGGCAGTGTCCACCAGCGCGCTCTTGACCATCGCGGGCGTCCAGTCAGGGTGCAGCTGCACCAGCAGCGCGGACGAGCCAGCGACGTGCGGCGTCGCCATGCTCGTGCCCTGGAACATCTCGAATCCGCCGTGCAGGACCGACGAGTACACGTTCACGCCGGGGGCGCAGACGTCGGGCTTGATATCGAGCAGGTTGGCCGGACCGCGGCTGGAGAAACCGGCGAGGAAGTTCTGGTTGTTCGTCAGGACCTCGATGATCGTCGCGCCGTTCACAGTCGCGTTCTGCCCGGCGTCCGCGCGAATCGCGGGGCGGTCGCTCAGTCCGACCATCACGCCGGAGATCGTGGGTTGGTTCGGCGTGCCGTCCTGCCCCATCGCGATCGGGTCGCCCGCTACGTTGTTCACCACCACCACGCCCACCGCCCCGGCGCTTTGCGCGTTCCGGATCTTCGTCGAGAACGTGCAGGTGCCGCGGTCGAGCACGACGATGCTGCCGGTGAAGGGAGTGCCCGTCACGGCGGCGCAGGCCCTGGTGGCGCCGGCGGAATCGGCGGGGTTGCTCCAGTTTGCCAGCGGTGCGGTGACGGCCGGGCTGAAGCGACCGAAGGCGCCGACGGCCGCGCCAAACGTCGTCGCGCCGACAGTGACCGGGATCCCGAAGAAGTGGTTGTTCGTCGAAGCGCAGGCCGTGATCGCGTCAGCGGCCTGGCCGGGACTCTCGACCGTGTTCACCCCGGGCCCGGAGTTGCCGGCCGCGATGGCAACCACCATGCCCGCCTTGGCGGCGCGGTTGCTGGCAACGGTGAGCTGGTCCTTGAAGCCGTTGATGCCGCCGCCGAGGCTCATGTTGATCACGTCCATGCCGTCCTTGACGGCGTCCTCGATTGCCTGCGCGATGTCGTGCGACGTCGCGTTCCCCGTCTGCCCAGGGAACACATTGTAGTTGCCGAGGAACGCCTTGGGGGCGACGCCGGTGAGGCCGCTCACCGCGGGAGTGGTGGCGGTTGCCGGCGCAGTCGTGCCGTTCACGCCCGCAATCGTCCCCGAAACGTGCGTTCCGTGATCCTGCAGCGCCTGCGCCGTGAAGGAGCCCGGCTTCCCAGTGAAGTAGACGCGCGCGACGATCACCTTCCTGCTGGTGAACTGCTGGTTGCCCGGATCGAACTTGGGAAACCCCGCCGGCGGCGTGAGCGAGTTGTCGGTCAGGAACGGGTGGGTCTGGTCGATGCCGGTGTCGAGCACGCCGATCTTGATGCCCGCGCCTGCGTTCGCGACTCCTCCGACCGCCGTCCAGGCGGCCGAGGCGTTGATCACGCCGACCGAGCGATTCATGGTGGGCGCGTAGGTCAGGCTCGGCTCGACGGAGGTAACGCCGGGGCCGGCGCGCAGAGAATCGAAGCTTGCGCCGTTCAACTGGACTCCGAAGCCGTTCAGGACCGTGTCGTACTCGCGCAGCACCTGGGCGGGCGAGTTGGTCGCCTTCAGCCACTGCTTGAAGTCGTTCCGCGCCTGCGCGAGCGCCGCCTGGTAGCGGCCGTTCGCGCCGTTGTTGAAGTCGATCTTGCCGTTCTTCGCGCGAGCGGCGCCGGGCCAGTCGGCCAGAGGCGGATCCGAGAGGGTCACGATCGCGTAGCCGTCCGCGATTCCAGTGGCGGGTGGACGCCCGTCGGCGTTGTTCACGACGGCGTGCGCAGCCATCGCGGCGGCGAACAAGACAGCGAGGAATGCGTTCAGAGAACGCTGGCGCATTTGAGAGCCCCCTTGCAGTGTGGGAGCGGCTTTGTCCGACAAAGGCCGGGGTCTCGTCAAGTCGCACCACAGCGGCCCACGGGCACCCCTCCGCTGCCGCGAATGCGCCGCCGCCCTCGAGGAGCGGAAGCGCCGAAGCTCCGCTGCGATTTCGCGTACTTGCGGCGGCCGCCCCCTGCCCGGCTACAGCCCGCGCAGCGCAGCGCGCGCGCGCCCAAGCGCGAGGCCGAACCGCCCGTCCGGAGACTCGAACCAGCGCTCCGGCGAGAAGCCGGATTCGTCCAGCAGCCGCAGCACCTGGTCGCGCGTGAACCGGCGAGAGATCTCGGTGCGGATCCCTTCGCTCCGCGCGAGCTTCAGCCGGCCGCCGATCCGGCCCAGGTCGACGTCGAGCGCATCGCGCGCCACGAGCCACATCTCGATGCGCTGCCGCTCGACCACGTACGGCGCGTAATGCTCGAACGCCGCCGGATCGAACGCGCTCCCCGCCACCGCGTTCACGTTGCGCAGGATGTTGCGGTTGAACTCGGCGGTCACGCCCGCCGAGTCGTTGTACGCGGCGTGGATGACGGCGGGATCGGACACGAGATTGGCCCCGAGGAGCAGCAGGTCTCCCGTCGCGAGATGGCTGCACACCCGCACCAGCAGGCGGATCGCGTCGGGGTCCTCGTCGTTGCCGATGGTGCCGCCGAGGAAGAGCGCCAGCCGCGGACCGCCGCCGGGAGCGGGCGGCAGCCGCAGCTCCTGCGTGTAGTCGGCGAGGACCTCGTCGACGGGGATCTCCGGGCGCGCCTGGGCGAGCAGCTCGCGCGTGCGCGCCAGCGCGTGCGCGGAGATGTCCACGGCGACGTAGCGCGGGCTG
>WNFH01000638.1_pt1 | contig 22553 bp, 21 predicted proteins | sample 5400411 | NCBI WGS metagenome assembly WNFH01 (sample SAMN13153347, study PRJNA577476) | soil metagenome | isolation source: 200 cm saprolite under Douglas fir tree site 2 hole 3 | place: USA:California | collected 2015-04-18 | reverse complement strand
GTCTCGGTCATTGATCTGCGCAAACGGTTCGGTCAAAGCAAGGTCGCGAACAACCGCCGGAACCGAATTCTAGTGGTCGAGCACCACGGACGACTTTCTGGGCTGATTGTGGACTCCGCGACAGAGGTGCTCAAGATTCCAACTTCGGACGTCGAGCCCTCTCCCACGGTATTTCAGGAAGGCGGGTTGAGTTGCGTAAGCGGTTTGGGCAAGTTCCGCGGCCGCCTGATCGTGCTGGTGGATATGACCAAGCTGCTCGAATACAGCGGAGTGCCGCAGACAACCGGGACGGGGCAGAGTACGGAGCGGCGGACGCCGGCAGCGGAAGTGCGGGGCGCTGCTACGGGGAAATAGCACGCCCACAATGGGCAACGGACGAAACCGAACTCATGAGCACGTCAGGCGCACCGACCCAGCTTACCGAGGCCGAACTGAAGCTCCTGCAGGCGCTCGTGTACCAGGAGTGCGGCATGCACTTCGACGAACGCCGCACCCACTTCCTGCAGGACCGCCTGCAACGGCGTCTGAAGGAATGCCACTTGGACTCGTTCTACAGCTACTACCGCCTGCTGGTCAGCCACGAAGGCAAACACGAACTGGCGCAACTGCTGGAAAACCTCACCATCAACGAAACCAGCTTCTTCCGCAACAAGGCACAACTGGATCTGTTTCATAAGTACGTCCTGGACGAACTGCTTCGCGGCAAGCAGGCGCAACGGAACTGTTCCCTGCGTATCTGGAGCGCGGGCTGTTCCACTGGCCAGGAGCCCTACACGCTTGCCATGCTGGTCGCCGATGCACTGGGTTATTACTGTCTCCGCAATCCACTCCTCGTCGAGACACCCCTGCCCAGGCCATTGGTTCCGCCGCCCTGGAAAGTGGAGATTCTGGCCAGTGATATCAACTACTCGGTGTTGCGGGCGGGGCAGGAAGGGACCTATACGGAAAACCAGATGGCCTCGGTGGACTACAGCTATCGCCTGCGCTATTTCGACAAGGTAGGCGAGCGCTACGCGGTGAAGAAAGCGCTGAAGGAAGTAGTCCACTTCGACTTTCACAATCTAAAGACGGAATATCTACCCCAGCGCAATGACGTTATCTTCTGCCGCAACGTGATGATGTATTTCGACGAGCCGGAGCAAAAACGTCTGGTGGAAAAATTCTGGCGCTGTCTTAATTTGGATGGCTACCTGTTCGTAGGACATGCCGAGAGCCTGCTGGGATTGACCAATAGGTTTGCCATGGTTCATCGCAACAGTGGAACCGCGTACCAACGCGTCGAGGTGACGGTGTGACTCAGTTCTCCGATGAGCGCGACGCGGAAATGAGGGAAATTTTCTTTGAGACTGCGCAGGAACTGCTGCAGTCGCTCAATGATGAGGCACTAAAGCTGGAGAAAAACCCGGCCGATGTCGAAGCGGTGCGCAGTATGCGCCGGACGGTACACACGCTTAAAGGCGACGCCGCAGCCTGCGGCTATCGCGAACTGAGTGAATTGGCGCACGAATTGGAGGATGCGCTGGCCATGGAGACACTCTCGTCTCACGCTACCCTAGCGGAGGTGGCGTTCACTGCCGCAGATAACTTTGGCGCGATGCTGGCTTGCTACCACCGCAATGCAAGACCTCCTGCGGCGGAGCCCTTGCGGAAAATGATTCGCGAGCTGGCGGAACTGCCGAAAACCCGAAAGCGCCGCAAGAGGGAAGACTCGGAAACGGCTTTTGTCCAAGCGGTCTGGACGGAGTATGAAAAGCTGGCTATCCAGAATGCCCTGACTAAGGGCAAGGGGGTTTACCACATCACCGCGCTCATTGACCGGCATTGCGCCATGCCGATCGCCGCCCGGCAACTGGTGCTGAATGCGCTGGGCTCGGTGGGTGAAGTGCTGGGAACGCGGCCCGAGAACGGTTCGCCGAAAGGCATGAAGCAAATCGAGTTGTTAGTGGCCAGCGACAAGCCGGTCGAGCAGGTGACGGCGAAATGCCGTATTCCGCCGGTGATCGCCCAGGTGAGGGTCGAGATCCTGCAGGGCGTGGCGCCAAAGACGAAGAAAGCCGCGCCTGAGCAAAAAGCGGAAGAGAACAACGAAGTACAGCTCCAGCACGGCGAAGCCGAGGTCCGGGTTCCAGCATCTTCCGAGGACTATGAGAGTGCCGCCCCACTGCACCCCGGTGCGGCAGCGCCAGAAAATACCCTGCGGGTCGACGCGGAGCGGATCGACAACGTACTCAACCTTGTCGGGGAGCTGATTATTGGCAAGTCCATGTTGCAGCAGGCATTCCATGCGTTCTCCCGGCACGCTCCCAAGGAAGCCATGCGCGGCCGCTTCGCCGATGCCATGGCCTTTCAGGCGCGAGTGTTGAACGACCTGCAGCGCTCCGTGATGAAGATCAGGATGGTACCGGTAGAGCAGCTATTCCGGCGATTTCCGCGAATCGTGCGCGATGTGGCCAAACAATGTGGCAAGGAAGTGGAACTGGTGATCAGCGGGCACGACACCGACCTCGACAAGAGCTTGTTCGACGCGATCGCCGAGCCGCTGACCCACTTGGTTCGAAACGCCGTGAGCCACGGCATCGAGGCCGCCGAGGAGCGTAGCCGGAGCGGCAAGCCGGCGCATGGAGTGATCCGCCTGGATGCTTATCACCACGGCAATCAGGTCATCATCGAAGTCAGCGATGACGGGCGCGGCATCGATGCGCAAAAGGTAAAGGCCAAATCCCTCGAACAAGGCCTGCTCACTCCGGAAGAAGCTGGCCGGCTGAGTGAAGCAGAGATCCAGCAGCTGGTGTTCCGGCCGGGATTCACCACGGCGGAGGAAGTGACCGAGGTCTCGGGGCGGGGTGTGGGCTTGGATGTGGTCCAGAGCGTCCTACACCGGCTAAAAGGCACGGCGGAAATCGAGACTCGTTCCGGTCAGGGCACCACATTCCGGATGAAGCTGCCGCTGACTCTGGCCATCATCAAGGCGCTGCTGTTCCGGGTGGAACAACGGCTGTATGCCATCCCGTTGAATACGGTGGCGGAAATCGCACGCGCGACGGAGTCCGATTTGCACCAGGTGGACAACTACGAAGTGTTGCAGTTACGCAACCAAGTGTTGCCGGTGGTGCGGCTGGGGCGGCCGCCGGCGGAGCGGCCAGAGCATCAGTCGGGGAAGATCTTCGTCTTGGTCATCAGCCTCGGCGAGCGCAAACTTGGGCTGGCGGTGGACGCTCTGGAAGGCGAGGAGGAACTGGTCATCAAGGCACTGGACGACCAGACGATCGCGACGGATTTGATCAGCGGCGCCTCCATCCTGGGCGACGGACACGTGGTGCTGATCGTGAATCTGACGGCGATCGTGGAACGTTATGCCAAATCCCGTCCCAGTCAGAGGGGTGAGCTCGCTTCGGGAATCCTGCTCTCTCATGCCGACCGCGCCCGAATCACTCAGCGCTCCGCGGAGGTGCAGCCATGACACCCATGGTGCGAGTGTTGGTGGTGGACGATTCCGCGCTCATGCGGAAGCTGATTCCGCAGATCTTGCAGACCGATGGCTCGATTCAGGTCGTGGGCACTGCCATGGACGGGAATTTCGGCCTGAAGAAGATTGAGGAACTGAAGCCTCAGGTGGTGACCCTCGATCTGGAGATGCCGGGCATGGGCGGGCTGGAGATGCTCAAGGAGATCATGCGCCGGCACCGGGTACCCGTAATCGTCGTGAGCTCGCACAGCACGCAAGGAGCATCGGTGACGCTGCAGGCGCTGTCACTGGGAGCCTTCGATTTTGTCGCCAAACCTCACGATGTGTGGGCACGGATGCCGGAAATTGCGCAGGAATTAATTGCCAAGATCAAGGCCGCCGCCCAGAGCCGGGGAGTACGGGTAAGGCCGGTTCCGGAAACCCTGCAGCGAGCGGAGAAAGTCTCGCTGGATGCCAAGAAGCCACCCACGAAAGTGGTGGCCATCGGTATTTCCACCGGCGGACCCCAGACCCTGCAGTATGTGCTGTCGCAGTTACCGGGAGATTTTCCCGGAACCATTCTCGTGGTGCAACATATGCCCGAAGGATTCACGGAAATGTTTGCCCGGCGGCTGGATGAAATCTGCGCTATCGGGGTCAAGGAGGCGCAGTCTGGTGATCTGTTGCTGCCGGGACGGGTCCTGATCTGCCCCGGAAGCCGGCATCTCAAGGTTAAGCGCTTGCCGCTGGGCGACGTCGCCGTGCTGAGCGATGACCCGCGCGTGAACGGACATCGCCCCTCGGCGGACGTGTTGTTCAGGAGTCTGGCGGAGGAGTTCGGCGCAAAAGGCATCGCTGTCCTGATGACCGGGATGGGCGAGGATGGAGCCCTGGGAATGGGCGCGGTGAAGGCGGCGGGAGGCATGACGATCGCGCAGAGCGAGGATTCCTGTGTGGTTTATGGCATGCCCAAGGCGGCGATCGATCGCGGCCATGCCGTGCGTGTGGTAGGGCTGGACGTGCTCGCTAATACCCTGATGGCGCAGTGCATGCAGGATCGGCTGGGTACAGCCGCGTCACAACCTGGCGATGGCGGCAAAGCCGCAGGCGCCGGACTGGACTAGTTTCTTGCCTGGCAAGCATGAACCGGACGCCGGGTCAGATTGAGGTGGGAGGAGGTTGCGATATGGAGCAGTTTGCACCAATGAAACGCAGCAAGGACGGTCAGCCGGTGCGGTATCTCGTGGTGGATGATTCCGTCTTCGCCCGCAAAAACCTGGCCCGCATGATCGAAACATTCGGCGGACAGGTGGCGGGCGAAGCGGGCGACGGCATGACCGCCATAACTGAGTACGAGCGTACCAGCCCTGACATCGTGCTCATGGACATCACCATGCCACAGATGGAAGGCATCGAGGCCGCCGAGAAGATTGTGCAGCAGCATCCCGAGGCGCGCATCGTCATGGTGTCCTCGGTGGGCTACCAGGAGAACATCGTGGCGGCGCTGCAGCGGGGTGCGCGCCATTTCGTGCAGAAGCCGGTTAAACCGGAAGTGCTGTACGAAGTCATCAAATACGTGATGGGTGAGGACGGCATTGTGGCCGACGCCGCGGGCGCGGGAGCCTAACATGAAAATGGAACTGATCCAACCCTTCATCAACGCGGCCGACGCCGTCCTCTCCCAGGGACTGCAGTCCCCCATGTCCATTGGCAATCTCAGCATGGAGGAAGAGGCCTATCGGCGCAAGGGAGTCGCCGCGCTGGTCTGGGTAACTGGCGACATCGAGGGGCGCATCATCTTCGACCTGGATCCGGAGACCGCCGTGCGCGTGGCCAGCCGTTTCGCCGGTACCGAGCTGCCGGAATCGGACGAGCTGGTTCGCGAAACTGTCTGCGAACTGGCGAATCAGGTGATAGGCAACGCCATCACATCGCTCAACGACCAGGGGTTCCATTTCCGCGTTCATCCACCGGTGCTACATACCTTGGAGCATGGCGCAAAGAGCAGCGAAGATACGGAAGCGCTGGTCATCTGCTTTGAAACCGACAGCGGCAACGTGTTCATGAACATCGCGCTGCGCTATAACCAGCAACGCCCCGGCGAGCGAGCTGCAGCGGCGGCAGGGCAATAAATTGTTGATTTCTGATTGTTGAGTGTTGAAGGAAGTCAGTTGGATCTCGGCTGCTTTTCATTCAACAATCAAGGATCAGCGATCAACAATCTCATGTTACGGCCCCGCCAGAACGAACACAGGATTCTGCGGCGGCGGGTTCGCCCCGTTCTGAGTTGGGAAATCACTCAGCGGCGCGGGCACGTCTAGCACCTCTGTATCGTCTGCGGTGCGAATGATGGTGGTGTTCCCCGCATCGCAGTTCGTGACGTAAACTCTGGAACTGTCTGCCGAAGCGGCAACAAAGACGCGGAAGCGGGCTAACGGTTGCGCAAAGGGATTGGGAGCGCCGCAGCCGGTAGGATTCGCTGTATCAATCCCTACTGTGCTGAGAGGTATCGTAGTTCGAACACTGCCATCGGAAGCGTTGATCACGGTGATCTGAGAAGTCGCACTGCCGCCGCTCACTACAACGCTTGCAACGTAGATCCGACTGCCGTCTGCCAAAGCGGCCACCGAAAGCGGGTTTGCCGCAACCGGTACCACGAAAAGAGGAGGATTGGGTGGATTAGTCGGATCCACTGAGGCATCGAGCGCCGTCACCGTGTTCGCGGTGGGATTCGTAACATAGAGCCGGCTCCGAGTCTTGTCGTAAAGCATAAAATTCGCGCCCGCGCCGACTGAAACGCTTCCCAGCACGGCATCCGAGGACGTATCAATCCCCGTCACCTTGCCAGTGCCTTGATTAAGTACGTAGGCTCTCTGACTGTCGGAGCGAGTCACAACCCACACCGGGGAGCCGAGGCTGGAATCGGTTATCACTGGATTCACACTCTTGTCAATCGTATTAATGCTTACCGCTCCGTTACCGCCACCGACCGCGTACAGCTTCTTTGCGTCAGAAGTCTCCGCCAGTACGATCGGGCTGAAGCCCAGGACGATGTTGTTCGTAACCACGTTGGTTGCAGTGGAGATCGCAGCCACAGTAGGGGGCGTAGGAGGCACATTAGTACTGTTGCCGAGATTGGCCACGTAAACTGTCCCGTTCTCCGTCGTATGCATAAAAATGGGAACGGAGCCCGGGGGCAGACTCGTTGTGATCACGGAAGTAGCATTCGAAGGGGCGTACGACGAAACCGTGTCTTCCAGGCTGTTGGCCACGTAAATCCGGTTGCCATTCGGCAACAACGTGGCATGCACCGGAGCGAGTCCAACCGTGGCTACACCGACGTTCGTGTCGCCAGAAACATCAATGCGAGTGCTGGCGCCAGCGTTGTTGGGACCGTTTTCGCTGATCACCAGGACAAAGTGAAAGCTTTTGGGATCGGGCGGGGGCGGGGGGATGGGAACAGCCACCGGGCGGAAGGTGTCGCCGCAGCCCGACCAAACCACGATAAGAACCAGAATGGCCGCCACGCGGGCACCGCGCCACTGAGTCATCAGCACCCCAACAGAAAGATCCATGTATTCGCAGTGATCCTGGAGGAATTTTCCATTCTAATGGCTGGCACCGATATGCGCCAGACGTGAGGCACTTAGCATTTAGCAATTGGCACTCAGTCCTTCAAGATGAATGCTGTAGGACCGCCCAAGGTTGCTTGCCAGTTTGCCAGGAATTGGCTTGCGCCGTCGAAAAAAATGGCGCAAAGAGAAATGATCGGTCCGGGCGGACTCCCACGGGGATAAATGCCAAGTGCCCAGTGCCAAATGCTAAGTGCTCGCCTATCCGCGCCCGCGGGACCTTCTGCCGGAAGCTGCAGCCTCGCGCCCCGCCGTCGCTGCCGGCTTCTTCTTCCCTTCCATCTCCGCCAGGCTTTGCTTCAGAGCTGCCATCAGGTCCACGACCGGCGCGAGCTTCTTCGGCTTCTCTACCTCGGCGATCTTGCCGCCTTCCAGTTTGGTTTCGATCAGTTTTTTCACGTTTTCCTGGAAACTATCGTGATATTTCTCCGGATCCCAATCCGCGGCGAGAGCTTCAATCAATTGGTGCGCAACTTTGACCTCGGCATCTTTCAATTCCACATCGGGCGCGCCGAATCCTTCCACCCTGCGGACTTCTTCTGCGTAGTACATGGTGTGAAGCATGAGTCCGCCCTCGCGCGGCCGCAGAAAAACCGTGTATTCGCGGTTGTGCATGGTGAGCTTGGCGATGGCAACGTATTCACTTTCTTCCAGGGCCTTGGTCAGTAGCGCGTAGGGGCGGCGACCAGCCTCTTCCGGCAGCATGTAGTACGACGACTCGAAGAAAACCGGGTCGACTTCGCTGGACTTTACGAACTCCAGGATTTCCATCGTCTTGGCGGTTTTGGGCTCGATCTTCTTGATCTCGTCCGGTTCGATGACGATGTATTCGTCCTTACGGTATTCGTAGCCCTTGACGATTTCGCTGCGGTCCACAACGCGATTGTCGGCCGGACAGTAATACTGCTGCTTGATGCGCTGCAGGTCGTCGCGGTGCAGCATGTTGAAGGAGATGCCCGAACTGCGTGCGCCGGAGAAAAGACGCACCGGCATCGAGATCAGACCGAAGGTAAGATAGCCAGACCAAACCGAGGCCGCCATAGTTCACCCCGCAACTGGGAACGGCGCCAGAGCCGCGCCGAGACAGTGAGTTTAGACTACAACGGACATTTTGAAGCACCGAGTGGCTGTGGTAATCCAAAATGAAAGCACCAACAATGGTGCATCCGTCCAAGAGACACTACAACTAGTATACCTGGGCTGGCCGGGTACATGGCAAAGGTTTGCTGGCCACTCTATTGATGATGCATGACTTTGCGCGAATCGCGGACGCCGGGGCGGGGCTGGGCAGGTCCCTCGGGCGCCAGCTCTGGATCGCCGGAGCGGTGACCGTGGCATTCTCGGTGCTGGCCCGCTGGATTCGGGGTGTCAGCCCTTCCGGTGCCCTGGCCGGAGGTGTCGTCTGTTTTCTGCTGTATGCGGGCGCCGGTCTCGGCGCATTCGCCGCGTTGGTATCGGTGTTCGCGCTCGCATGGATCACGACTCGGGTGGGCTATCAGCGAAAGCAGAAGCTGGGCACGGCGGAAAAGCAGGATGGGAGGACGGTATCGCAGGTCCTGGCCAATCTGGGTGTGGCCGCCTCCTGCGCGACGCTCTATGCTGCCAGCCACGGGAAGGCGATCTTGCTGCTCGCGACTGCGGCCGCGCTTTCAGAAGCAGCCGCGGACACCGTGTCAAGCGAACTGGGGCAGGCCAGCAGCGAGAATGCCCGACTGATCACGACTTGGGAACAAGTGCCCGCGGGTACCGACGGCGGTGTGAGCCTGGTTGGAACCATCGCCGGCATCGTCGCTGCCGCACTGGTAAGCCTGGTATGTGTCGCGACCGGCCTCCTGCCCTGGAAATGGCTGGGCCCTTCCGTGGCTGCGGCGGTCTTGGGTATGGTGGCCGACAGTTACCTGGGCGCGTGGCTGGAGCGGGGCCATGTGCTAAATAACGACTCCGTAAATTTCTTCAGTACTTTGATCGCAGCCGCCGCTGCTTCCTTGCTGGTCTGAGACGCTCCAGCAGAGCAACGCTTCATGCATTGGTTGCAAATTCCGCCGACGGGCCATGTCCCTAGGTTCCTTGAAGGTGCTTCTCTCGCAACGGACAATGAAAGAGCACCGCTGCGGCCAAAGTGCGCATCCAATCGCCTTGAAAAGGATTCCTTCGGACGCATCTCTTACGAGCAACGAAAGACGAGTCAGCAACTGATGAAGATTCGGACGTTTGTTATCGGTTTCGTGCTGGCGTTGGCGCTGTTCCTCTTCGCGCAGCACCATCCCGAAGCGGCGCAACCCGCGGGTTTTCATGCTGTCGTGGACCTAACCCACGCGATCAACGAGAACGTGCCTACTTACGGGCTGGCGGAACAGTCCGCATATCAGGTGAAGACCGTCGCGACTATCGAGAAGGACAAATACTTTGCCCGCAATATCTCTTTGCCGGAACACTTTGGAACCCACATTGATGCCCCGGCGCATTTTGCGCGAGGCATGTGGACCGTGGACCAGATTCCCCCGGAACGCCTGATTGCGCCGCTGGTGGTGCTCGATGTCAGCGCGAGCGCAAAGAACAATCCGGACTATCAGGTTTCGGTGGAGGACGTTGTGCGGTGGGAGCGGGCCAGCGGCCAGATCCCGCTAGGCGCGGTCGTGATGGCGCGCACCGGCTGGGATTCGCGGTGGGACTCAACCAAGGACTACCGCAATGCCGATGCCAAGGGCATCCTGCACTTCCCCGGGTACTCGGAGGAAGCAGCGAAGTTCCTGGTCGAAGGCCGCAACGTTGTTGGCCTTGGCATCGATACGCTGAGCATTGACTACGGTCCGTCGAAGGACTTCCCAGTCCATCAGTACACGCTGGGGCACAGTCTCTATCATTTGGAGAATGTGACTAATCTCGATCGAATCCCGGCCAGCGGTGCCATCGCCGTAGTCGCTCCCATGAAATTGGAAGGCGGCTCGGGAGGTCCGGTGCGCCTCTTCGCGCTGGTAAGGTAGGCGACGTACGACAGCCCGAGAATGAACTGAGAACTGGGAACTGCGCACTGAGAACTGATTTATAAGAGCCGCCCAAGATCTTCTGCAACTTCCACGTGAGATCATCATCCGATTCTTAATGCCGTAACGCAATCGGAGGCGAACATGAGCGACCCCCGCTATCCCCTCGGTAAATTCACGTATGACGGCCCCCCGACCGAAGACCAGCGGAAGAAATTCATCGCCGATATCGAGCGGACGCCGGCAGCGTTGCGTACCGCAGTGCAGGGTCTATCACTACAGCAGCTTGAAACACCGTATCGCGAGGGCGGTTGGACCGTGCGGCAAGTAGTCCATCACGTGCCGGATAGTCATCTGAATGCGTACGTCCGCTTCAAGCTGGCCCTGACGGAAGACGAGCCGACGATCAAGCCCTACATGGAGAATCTCTGGGCCGAACTCGACGACAGCCGATCAACACCGCTTGAAGTTTCGCTGGCGCTGCTTGACTCGCTGCACATTCGCTGGGTCCGCTTGTTGTGTTCGCTGAAAACGGACGACTGGAAGCGTGCTTTCCGGCACCCGGAACTGGGGATCGTATCGCTGGAGAAGAACCTGGCTCTGTATTCCTGGCACGGGCAGCACCACGTGGCACATATCACCGAGTTGCGGAAGAGGATGGGTTGGTGATGGCTAGCCCCCTTTGAGAGTGCTGGGAGAATACCTCGACGCGCCTGTTTTCCTGTATACCAACGCGAGATCCTTCGACTACGCAGAACCGTTCGCTAGCAAACGATTGTGCTGTGCTTAGGATGACAAAAGTAGGATTCCGGAGCAAACTTGCGCTACTCCGGGATGTGCAGCCGCCACAGCAGATAGCTGACCGCTTCCCGCAGCATGGCCCACCCTCGCTGCCACGCGGAATGTGGACGCGAATCCGGACGCGGCGCCACGTATACCTGCACTCCCTCATGCTCCAGCAGCTTGCGGATGCGGAAGACGTGGTACGCATCGCTGACCGCCACGCAACTGCGCATCCGGTTCGCGCGCATGATTACTCCCACCCGTTCAGCAGATTGCGCGGTGTCCGATCCCTGGGTTTCTGCGATGAGGTTCGGTTCGGGAATCCCGCGATGCATCAGGTAATCGTGGCCGACTCCGCCTTCGCTGAAGCTGGGGTCGGCCGCGGCTCCTCCCGTAGTGATGACGACCGGGGCAATCCCGCGTTGAAACAGCTCGAATGCGTGGTCCAGCCGGGCGCGATAAACAGGAGAGGGGCGGCCGTAATACTCGGCAGCTCCGAACACAACGATGGCATCGGCGGGATGAACTTCCTGCTGCGAGGCCTCGTGCACGATTTCCACGCCGGTCGAGACTAGGTAAGCGAGGGCAACCGCCGCGGCCAGCGCCAAAAACCACAGCAACCAGCGGCTGCGCGGACGCCGGTTAGCTGGTGATTCAGTCATCCTTGCCCGCGAAGAATTGGGAGATCTCCTGGGCGGCAATGGCGCCTTCCCGCAGGATCCGCCAGCGGGCCTCTTCGTCGGTAAGGTCAACGATGGTCGAAGCCACTTCACGCGGCGATGTCCCACCGTCCACAATGATGGCAATGCGGTTTTGGAGCTGGTCCCGCACCGCTTCCGCAGTGGTACACTCCAAGGCCCCGCTCAGATTGGCGGAAGTGGCAGTAATGGGAATCTGCGCGGCTTGGACGACCGCAAGCGGGATCTTGGAGCTGGGCACGCGCAACGCCACGTTGCCCGTATTGGCGGTCACTTTCAGGGGAAGCCGCGAGGAAGCCCGGACAATGATGGTCAGCGGTCCAGGCCAAAAACGCCGGGCCAGTTCGTAGAACTCTTCCGGTAGCGGCTGGGCCAACTCTTCGGCCTGGTCCACGTTTTCAATCAGGAGCGACAGCGGCTTGTGCCGGGAGCGGGATTTGATCTCGTACACGCGTTCTACGGCGCGCAGGTTGAAGGGATCGGCCGCCAAGCCATAGAAGGTGTCGGTGGGCATGCCGAGCACCTCACCAGCACGAATCTGGTCGGCGGCGTACCGGATAAGCGATGCCTCCGGTTTGTCACTGTTAATTTTGACAATTTCCGCGCGCACACCACTTCCTTCCAGCGCTGTGTCCTAAAATCGCGAAAGCTAACATAACATGGGGACACGCTGCAAGCCGAGGGAAACGCGTATGATTTCGAACCGACGAATAACGTGAAGAAGACCACCACCAGCGACCAGGAAGTTCGTGGCCGTTTGCGTCGGATCGAAGGCCGCCACAACGCGCTTGTCAAAGAGCTGCGGCGGGCCTTTGCGCGCGGAGAGCTCGCCACAGACGGATATTGCGCCATCGAAGGCCTGCGTATTCTCGAAGAGGCTATCCGCAGCGGGCTGCGATTCCGAGCTGTGTTCTTCAGCCACTCAGCGGAAGCGAAGGCGCAACGACTGCTGCCCCAGATCGGCGCTCACGTAGAGACGGTGCTGCTTCCGGACAAGCTGTTCGCCAGCGCCGTGCCCAGCGAGACGCCGCAGGGAGTAGCTGCATTGGTGCGGTGGAGGGAATTTTCGATGGACGATGTGTTGGCCAAGGCACAATCTGGGCCGTTGCTGGCCATTGCCGGAGTCCAGGACCCGGGAAATCTGGGGACGATTCTGCGCTCGGCTGAGGCTTTCCGGGCCGGCGGCGTGCTGCTGGGAGAAGGGACGGTGAGTCAGTTCAATCCCAAGGTCGCGGGGGCTTCGGCAGGATCGGTCTTCCGGCTTCCAGTGGCGCGAACGAAGCTGGCTGGGGCTCTTGGCCGTATGCGGGAGCAGGGCCTGCGTCTGGTTGCGACTTCGTCGCACAAGGGCACACCGCTGGCTGAGGCAAAGCTGGCCGGGCCGCTGGCAATTTTCATTGGTGGTGAAGGCGCAGGTTTGCCGCGGAACCTCATCGGGGAGATGGACGAGATCGTGTGTATTCCACACTCGCCGCAAGTGGAGTCGCTGAATGCAGGCGTGGCAGCGAGTATTGTGCTGTATGAAGTGGCGAGGCAAAGGCGATAATTCACCACGGAGACGCACAGACACGGAGATTTGAATAATCAATCTCAGTGGCTCCGTGTCTCCGTGGCAAAGGATTCTCTATGAGCTTGTTCCAAACGACTCCGAGCCCTGAGAACTCCGGCGATCGCACGCGTCCGCTGGCCGACCGCATGCGTCCGCGCACGCTGGACGAATTTGTCGGCCAGGAGCACCTCATCGGGCCGGGCAAGCCGCTGGGCACGCAGATCGAGCGCGACGATACCGGCTCGCTCATTTTCTGGGGCCCGCCGGGCACGGGCAAGACTACGCTGGCGCAGATCATCGCGCGCATGACCAAGGCGGAGTTCATCGAATTCTCCGCCGTGCTCGCCGGTATCAAGGAAATCAAGCAGGTGATGGCCGACGCCGAGCGGGCGCGGCAATACGGCACGCGCACCATCGTTTTCATTGACGAGATTCACCGCTTCAACAAGTCGCAGCAGGACGCATTTCTTCCCCATGTGGAAAAGGGCAACATCCGCCTGATCGGCGCGACCACGGAGAATCCCTCCTTCGAGATCATATCTGCGCTGCTCTCCCGCTGCCGGGTTTACGTTCTCAAGCCGCTGACCGAAGAACAGATCGTCCTGCTGCTTAAGCGGGCGCTGAATGATGAAGAACGAGGCCTGGGTGTCATGAAGTTGCAGGCCGCGGCAGAGGTTCTCCAGAAGATCGCCTCTTACTCCAGCGGCGACGCGCGCGCTGCGTACAACGTGTTGGAAGTCGCCGCCACACTGGCTCGCGGACGCACGGGAAAGGAAGCTGGCGCGGAGATCACGGACGAAATCGTTCACGATGCGCTACAGAAGCGGGTCCTGCTCTACGACAAAAGCGGAGAAGAGCATTACAACCTCATCTCCGCCCTGCACAAGGCGGTGCGCAACAGCGATCCCGATGCCTCGCTCTACTGGCTGGGACGCATGCTGGAAGCGGGCGAAGACCCGCTGTACATCGCGCGGCGCGTGGTGCGAATGGCGGTGGAAGACATCGGCCTGGCTGATCCCACCGCGCTTTCCCTGTGCATGGCGGCGCGCGATGCGGTGGATTTCATCGGCATGCCGGAAGGCAATCTGGCGCTGGCACAAGCTGTGGTTTATCTGGCGCTCGCGCCCAAGTCGAATGCCCTGTACACGGCTTATGAAGCCGTGCAGCAGGACGTGGAACAGACCGCAGCCGAACCTGTGCCTCTGCACTTGCGCAATGCGCCTACAGGATTGATGAAGGGCCTGGGATACGGCCAGGGTTACCAGTATGCCCATGACGTTGAGGGCAAAGTTGCCGACATGCAGTGTCTGCCGGACAATCTGCGCGGCCGGATCTACTATCATCCAACCAATGAGGGTGGAGAAAAGCCAATTCGGGAGCGGTTAGAGGAGATCAAACGACGTCGGGCGCAAGCTGCAAGACTCGCTTCATCGAAGCCGGAAACAGAATCTTAGACACACCCTGGCGCATCTCATACCCAAGTAATCGGCGCACGATCTTTCGTCCTGGGGGATGCCCATGGCAACTAGCCCGAGAACAGCCAATTTTGATCCTGTAGCAGTCCGCGCACTGCACGTTGGGCAGGTGGAAGACCTGCTGAAGTTGCAGAAAGCGGCGCAGAAGATCACCTCCATCCTTGACCTGGATCAACTCATCGACCGGATCGTAAATGACGTCGCGCATTCATTCGGATGTCTGGAGGCCAACGTTTATCTGCATGACGAAGTGCGCGGAGAAATGGAATTGGCAGGAGTGCACGGCTGCTGCCTCCACCAGAAAGGGCATCGCCTGAAAGTTGGGAAAGAAGGCATGGTCGGCTACGTGGCCGCTACTGGCAAATGCGCTACGCGCCCGATGTGCGCAGGGACCAATACTACATTGCGTGCGAGGAATCCACGCTTTCCGAAGTGGCGATCCCTCTTCAGGTTGAAGGACGTTTGGTGGGAGTCTTTACGGCTTCGCATCGCGAACTGGATGCGTTTCCTTCCGAGCAACTCCGGCTTCTGCAGGCCTTGTGCAGTCACGTTGCGGTCGCCGTGCACAATGCCCGTCGTTTTCAGCAGGAGCGGCAGCAACGGGAAAAGATGAGCGTGGAGGCAAATGAGGCGCGCGTGATCCAGGAGGCGCTGCTGCCCAAAAGTACTCCTTCTATTCCCGGCTTCGGGGTCTCCGGTCTTTCCATTCCCGCAGGCGCGGTCGGCGGTGACTGGTACGATTTCATTTCCTTCGACGACGGTTGCTGGGGACTCGTGCTGGCCGACGTTTCGGGAAAGGGCACGGCGGCTGCGCTGCTAATGTCGGCAACCCGCGGCATGCTCCGCTCGCTGGCCCAGACCTGCAGCGGCCCGGGAGAGGTGCTGGGCCGGCTGAATCGTTTACTAGTGCAAGATTTCCCCTCCGGCAGATTCGTCACTATGGTGTACGCGGTGCTCGATCCTGCCCGCCGGACATTGACCTTTGCCAACGCGGGACACCTGCGGCCACTCCTGGTCCAACATGATGGCGCGCGTTTTCTGGATACTGACCGTGGAATGCCGCTTGGACTTGGATTTGGGAGCTTCTCCGAAGTCGAAGTGAAGCTCCCGGAGCGCTCGCGCCTGGTGTTCTACAGCGACGGCATTACCGAGGCGGAGAATCCGGCGGAAGAAGAGTACGGCCCGGCGCGTTTGCAAAGCCATGTGCTGCGGCCGCAGGCTTCGGCGGAGAGCATTCTCGAGGACGTGCGCGCGTTCGCGAACGGAACAGGTCTGCGGGATGACGCAACGGTGATCTTCGTGAAGGCGTGACAAGAGTGAACGATTTTTTCTTGCTCTAGCCGAACCGTGCCTTGTGCTCCTTCAAAATGCAGTGGTCCATGACCACGAAGATCCCTGCCTGGCGCGCTTTCTCGGCGGCCTTCTCGTTGATGACCTGTTCCTGCATCCAGATAGCGGGAACTTTGAGCTGGATAGCCTGATCGACGATCTCTTCCACGAATTCCGGACGGCGGAAGATGTCGGCGATATCGATCTTCTCCGGAACATCCAGCAGCGATGGGTAGGACTTTTCACCCAAGGCCCCTCTGATGTGCGGGTTGACCGGAATAATGTGGTAGCCCTGAGTCTGCAGGTAGGCGGCTACTCCATGGCTGGGCCGGAGCGGGCTGTTGGAAAGTCCCACGACAGCGATGGTTTTGGAGCGTTTCAGCAGGTTTGTGATTGGATCGGAATGGGCCAATGAGGCCATAGCGGAAGTATTGTAACCAGAGGGCGCTGCACAAGCCAGCTGTGGACCGAAAAGGTCGATGAATTACGATTGGTGGTTGAGGAACCCAAAAGCCGAAGTTTCCGGTTCCTTCGTCAAACGTAAATCGACAATCGTCGATTCACTTAGGTGCGGTTCTCTTCATTTAGTCCTTCCTGCCGGTGTCCATCTTCTGCTTGAACATCTTCAGCGCCAGCTTGCGAACGGTTTCCGAAACTTCTTTGTTGCCCGACAGGTTTCGTAGATCGTGCATCAGCAAATTCTTAATCAGCGCGAGGGAAGCATCCAGCGGGGTGCGCGGATTGAACACCAGGTTCCGTATAATGGCATAGTGTTTGACGAAGCGCCGCTTCATCGGGATGGCCCGCAGCACCACTTCGAGCACGTTTTTCTGGCTGGCGAACTTCTCGACTTCGGCATCGGAGATCTTGGGTGATTCCAAAACGGCCAGCGCCACGACCTTCGTACCATCGCGGATGAGAAGAGAGCGCTCTTCTTTTGTACCTTTTATGGCCAGTTGAATGCGGCCTTTGATGTCCAGCTTGGAGATCTTTTGCAGGGCGCTTCCCCGTTCTTGTTCGGCACTCAGGTGGGATTTCTTAATTGGCGCTTTCTTGGCGGCTGCGGCAGAGACTGCAGGTGCAGTCTTTGCTCCGGCCGACGCAGTTTCGGCTTCCGTCAGCGGTTCTTCAGAGTCGGGCACGAATTCATCGTAGAAACCTCCGATTGGCCGGAACGGTTTGTCAGCTTCGGCCGAGATTTCGCTTGCGTGCTCAATTAGATAGGCGAGGATTCCTTCATCGAGCACTTCGTCCGGGCCAGCAGCCTCTGGGTTCACTTCAGCCAGGACCTCCTCGTTTGCAGGCAGCGGATCTGAAGCTGGCGCCGCAGCTTGCGGTTCCGGCTCAGTAGGCTTCTGAACTTCCGCGACCAGACGCTGTCGCGGCGGCTGATCTTCCGAAGCTTCCGCGGTCAGGGCGCGCGGATTGGACCTGAGAGATTGCATTATGGTCGCGGAGCGCTTGACCCGCTCGCTGTTCAACATAATCTCGGCGATGTCACGCGAGGCAGCCGACGCGAGTTCAGCCAGCGCCTCCTGGCGGACCGAGGGGTTCTCGAGCAAAGCAGGAAGCAGGGCAAGACGTAGGTTCGTCGGGGAAATCATGTAATCCAGCACTTCTTTTGGAGTGGTGGGGTCGGCAGCTAGGGCACGGGAGACGGGCTCGTCCCACCCCGCCAGCGTGAACTTTGCTTGCTGGCCAAAGATCTTGTTGTGGTTAGCCAGATAGACCAGAATTTCGATCATTTCCCGCGGCGGAACCGAGAGCGAACCTTTGGACGCCGCCATCATTACATTGGCCGGCAAGGCCGAGGCGCGGATGAGATCGATCATGCGCGACATGGTGCAAAGCTCCCAGTCATTGTTGTGCCCTTCCCAATATCACTCCAGCTAGTTTTGTTTCTCTCCTCGCCGCATCCGCAAGTAGGCACGAATAAACGGCTCGAGGTCGCCGTCGAGCACGCGGTCCACATCGCCCACTTCCACCTTGGTGCGGTGATCCTTGATCATCCGATACGGCTGGAGCACGTAAGAGCGGATCTGCGAGCCGAAATCAATGTCAAGCTTTGAGTCTTCGATCTTTTTCGTGGCTTCGCGCTTCTTCTCCATTTCATATTCGTAGAGCTTGGAGCGCAGCATGGTCATAGCCCGCTCACGGTTCTTGTGCTGCGAGCGCTCGTTCTGGCAACTGGCAACGATTCCGGTGGGCAGATGCGTGATGCGCACGGCGGAGTCGGTGGTATTGACGTGTTGTCCGCCCTTGCCACTGGAGCGGTAGGTATCCACCCGCAAGTCTTCCGGTTTGATGACGACCTCAATGCTGTCATCAATTTCCGGCGAAACGAAGACGCTGGCAAACGACGTATGCCTCCGTCTGGCTTGATCAAAGGGTGAAATGCGCACCAGGCGATGCACGCCGATTTCGCTGGTCAGGAGACCGTAGGCGTATTCCCCGTTTACGGCGAAGGTTGCCGACTTGAGGCCGGCTTCTTCCCCGGGCTGGTAGTCGTAAAGAACGGTCTGGAAGCCCTGGCGCTCGGCCCAGCGCAAGTACATTCGAAGCAGCATTTCCGCCCAATCCTGGGACTCGGTGCCGCCTGCGCCCGGATGAATCGTGACAATGGCATTCCGCGCGTCATTTTCGCCGGAGAGCAAGGTCTCGGTTTCGAGGCGGTCCACGAGCCCCCGCAAAGAGTCGATCTCGCGGCGAAGGTCCGCGTCGACGCTTTCCCCTTCGTGGGCCAGCTCAAAATAAGCGGAAATATCTTGGCTCCGCCGGATGAGGTCAGCCTCGGTGGCCAGCACGTCTTCCAGACGCTTCTTTTCGCGCATGACCTTCTGGGATTGCTGGGGATTCGACCAGAGACTCGGATTGGCAGCCTGCTTTTCGATTTCGGCTAGCTGTTGACGCAGCTTGCCCGCGTCAAAGGTACTCCCGGAGGTCGCGCACCTTGTCCTTCAACGCGGTATATTCCTGTTCCAGTTCTTCAACCATGACTATGGCTCTGTTCTCGTGCGAAGTAGCAGGCGCATAAAAAGCGCCACCACAGAAATTATCGCACACAGGTAGGCGAACCAGTCGCCGTGACGGGTGTAGAACGTGGTTACGTTAGACAAGGCGTAGGGGGCCTGCAGTACGGTGCGGATTCTTCGCGGCACGCTTGCCACGATTCGTCCATACGGATCGATCGAGGCGGTTACCCCGGTATTAGTATCGCGCAGCAGCCAGCGAGAATTTTCCACGGCGCGCATGCGAGCTTGTTTCAGATGCTGAGCGTAAGCCCCGCTGTCACCGTACCAGCCGTCGTTAGAGATGTTCACGAAGACTTGCGCCCCATTCGCGGCGAGCTGGCGGACTTCATCAGGAAAGATGGATTCGTAGCAGATGAAAACGCCGAGCTTGGCCCCGCCGGCCTCGAGCGGTGCGCGCGAAGTGCCGCGGGAAAAATCGCCGACTTCCTTCGTCAGTCCACCGGCAAACGCAAACAGCCGCTTGAAGGGAACGTATTCACCGAAAGGAACGAGGTGAACTTTGTCGTAGCGGGCTACCCATTCGCCACTCGGGCTGACCAACGAGGCGGAATTGTACAACTGCGTGGCCTGTTCTGATGTCTGGCTGGCGTTACGGACCCCCAGGCTTCCAGTCAAGACCCAAGTCTGCGCCTCGCGGGCAATATTGCTCACAGCATCGCGGAAAATCGGGTCCGTCGTATAGAACGGCGCGGGTGATTCCGGCCAGACGATGAGCTCGACACGTTGTGGCTGGCTGCCAGGCACACTCTGACTCGGCGGATTCAGGCTGGGCGGAAGACTAGGCGGCTTCAGGCTGATCCAGGTCAAGTCGCGCAGAGTGCCGTCGAAATATTCCTTGGTCCAGTCGGCACCTTCCATAATCGGCGTATTCTGCTGCACGAGCCGTGCAGGGTGGTCCGCCGGCAAAGGTGTCGGGCTAACCCATCGTCCAGCTTGGAGCACGATGACCGCACCCAGTGCCGCCAGCAGGAGCGGTTTGCGCTTGTCGCGCTTAATCAGGAACGCCGCGGCCAGTGCCACATTGACCACCATGATCTCAAATGAAATACCATACACGCCCGTGAAGGTGGCAACGTGGGCAAGCGGAATATTGTCCACTTGTGCGATCCCCAGCAAGTCCCAGGGAAACCCTGTGATGCGGGTGCGGGCCAGTTCCACAGCAACCCAGACAAACGGCGCTGACAGCAGAGCCCGCCGGCTGAATGGACTGCCTGCCGCCAGCAGACTGATCAGCAGTCCGAAGACGCCGTGGTAGAGGGCAAGATACAAGCAGAAAAGAGTCAGAATACCCACGGCCGCCGGCGTACTGACCCCGCCGTATTGGCGCATGGTGTTGTAGATCCAGTAGCAGGTGCCGGCGTACCACAGAATCCCACACACGTATGCCAGCAGAAATGCCTGGAAGGGGCTGGCCGGCAGCAGCTTAATCCCCTCCGAAAGCTGCAACGTATCCGGTTGCCGCGTCCGCAATAGAGCGATCAACAGCGGGGCGACAGCAACCCAGCAAAGCAGGTAAAGATCGGGCAGGGGAAAGATCAGGATCTGCAAGCCAGCCGAGAGTAAGATCAGCAGCCAGGCACTCGTATGAATCTGTCGCACGTCGCAAGGATAACAAACCGGTTTGGCTTTGCCGGGGTGGCGAGTTCCCGCCAGTGTGAGGCCAGTTGCCACTTCTCGGTTCTCAGTTCTTGAATATGATCTTCGGGGCGCCCATCCCGTAAAATACGCGCCATGAAATTCAGGCTGTTACTCGCTCTCTTCCTGCTCTGGTCGAGTCCGTTTGTTCTGGCCGCGCAGGCCACGATGCGGGTCGACTACTACCACACCGGTAACACCAAGCAAGAGCTGTTCAGTGTGGATCGGGTGGTAATCGAGCCATTGCCCTGGCCCGGCGATCCGGCCAAGGCCATTGATGATACCAATCTCGGCAACTATCTCTTCGAGGTACACGATCAGGCCAGCGGGCGACTGCTCTACTCGCGCGGCTTCAGTTCGATCTTTGCCGAGTGGGTCACTACTGCCGAGGCGAAGATTGCTAATCGTACGTTCTCGGAATCCTTGCGCTTCCCTGCTCCATCGGCTCCAGTGAAGGTTGTGCTAAGAAAACGCGAGGAAGGAGGGTTTCACGAAGTCTGGACGACCAGCATCGATCCTAAGGACAAATTCATTGATACTTCACACCCACCATCTCCAGGTCCGCTGCTGGCGATTCAAAAGATGGGCGAGCCGGCAACCAAAGTGGACCTGCTGATCCTCGGCGACGGATACACCACCGCCGAACGCACGAAATTCGAGCAAGACGCCCGCCGCTTTACCGAGATTCTGTTTGCCGTGTCACCATTCCATGAGTACCGGAAGAACTTCAACGTGTGGGGTTTGTGCCCGGCGGCGGAGGAGTCCGGCGTTTCGCGACCTTCGGGCGGTGTGCATCGCCGCTCGCCCTTGGGTGCTACCTACGACACGTTTGACACCGAGCGCTACATGCTGACTTCGGAGAATCGCGCGCTGCGGGATGTCGCGTCCTACGCGCCCTATGAATTTATCGAAATTCTGGTAAACGGAAAGACCTACGGCGGAGGCGGAATTTTCAACCTCTACGCGACGGTGGCGGCCGACAGCGAATGGTCCCCGTATGTCTTCGTGCATGAATTCGGCCATCATTTCGCCGGATTGGCCGATGAGTATTACACCTCCGATGTGGCGTATGCTCCTCAAACCCGGCGCATCGAGCCATGGGAGCCCAACGTCACGGTGCTGCTCGATCCGACGAATCTCAAGTGGAAGGACCTGATTGCCCCCGGCACACCCATTCCGACGCCCTGGCGAAAGGAAAGCTTTGAAGCTTACGAAAAGGAAATTCAAACGCAACGGCGTCAGATTCGCGCTCAGAACCAGCCGGAAGCAGAAATGGACAGCCTCTTCCGCGAAGAGAAACGAAAGGAAGACGCGTTGTTGGCGAGTGAAAGATATGCTGGACGCGTGGGCGCGTTTGAGGGCGCCGATTATGAAGCCCACGGTCATTACCGCCCTGAAGTGAACTGCATCATGTTCACCCGGCACGATTCCTTCTGCGCCGTTTGCCGGCGGGCGATTGAGCGGATCATTGTGATGTACGCCAGCCAGTAAACCGGAACTTGAAACTAGGAACTCGAACCCAGCTTCTTTCGCACAAATTCCACAATCTGGGGTGTGACGTACTGTGGCGGCTGAATATGGAAGATAGGGCAGCGGGCTACTGATTTCAACGAGACGCCGCGCCAGACAGGCTTGGCTTCTGCTTGTTCAGGCGCATGCAAGATGACCGCATCCGCGAGATCGAGGAATTCCTGGGCTGATTTCTTGAAATCCTCAGTCGCGGGATCGAGGACCGTAAAGTAGATATCCGGGCGCACAAATTTCAAAATGCTGTTCGACTCCAGGATCGCGTTCTTGGACTCGGCCAGCCTGCGGCGAATCGTGGGGATAGCTTCTGCCAGTCGCCCCTGCTCGGTGCGCACCCACCAGGCACGAGCGGCGCCCGCCACCAGAAAGCGTGACGTATCGGACTCGCCGGAGCGGTTTTTTTCTTCCGACATTGCCCAGGTGTGATCCTCGGTAGCGCAGTGGCATGCCTCGCCGTTCATCGA
>WNFH01000636.1_pt1 | contig 22626 bp, 21 predicted proteins | sample 5400411 | NCBI WGS metagenome assembly WNFH01 (sample SAMN13153347, study PRJNA577476) | soil metagenome | isolation source: 200 cm saprolite under Douglas fir tree site 2 hole 3 | place: USA:California | collected 2015-04-18 | reverse complement strand
GTTCTGATACCCGCCCGAGTGTTTCGGGAAAGAAGTGTTACTATCCTGGTTGGCTTGGTTCTGCATTCCTCCAGTCGTCTCAGAAAAAGTCCGTTTTTCTTCGACTGAGTGGATAGCTGAACATTGCAGAGGATAGTTCTATCTCTTAGCAACGGTTACAAGTAAAGAGTAGCAGCCTACCATTGACGAATGAGCGGGAAAGGGCTAGACTAAGAGTAAATCAAAACATGCACCGACGTTCTATATAGGTGAGGTAGGAAAAAATGACCACACATACCCAGGTTGCTAGAGACTTCGAGGTAGTGATCGGGCTTGAAGTGCACGCGCAACTGCTAAGCAAAAGCAAAATGTTTTGCTCGTGTAGTACTGATTATGCCAATTCCGCGCCAAATACCCATGTGTGCCCAATCTGTATGGGCATGCCCGGCGTTCTACCGGTCATCAACGAGAAGGCGGTTGCCTATACCATCATGACAGCCCTGGCGCTCAACTGCTCGATCCCCGAATACGCCAAATTCGACCGTAAGAACTACCCCTATCCTGACTTGATGAAGGGCTACCAAATCTCGCAATACGACGTCCCATTGAGTCGGGACGGCTATCTCACAGTCGAGTATGATGGACAGACACGACGCATAGGTATCACACGTGTACATCTTGAGGAGGATACTGCGCGTCTGCTGCACATGCGCGGCTATAGCCTGATCGATATCAATCGCTCTGGCACCCCGCTGATGGAGATCGTCAGCGAGCCAGATATACGCAGCCCCGAGGAAGCGCGGCTCTACATGCAGAAACTGCGGGAGATACTGGTGTATCTTGGTGTATCCTCTGGACGTATGGAAGAGGGGAGTCTGCGTTGTGACGCCAACATCTCGGTGCGTCCGCGTGGACAGCAGGAACTCGGCGTGAAGACCGAAATTAAAAATATGAACAGTTTTCGCTCAGTAGAGCGGGCGCTGGAGTACGAGGCGCAGCGTCAAATAGCCATGGCACGTTCGGGAGAGACGATACATCAAGAGACGCGGGGCTGGGTTGAAACGAAGGGGATTACTGTGCCTCAACGCAGCAAAGAGCAGGCACATGACTATCGTTACTTTCCCGAACCGGACCTGCCACCGCTGGTGATTAGCCGTGGGTGGGTTGAGGAGTTGCGTGCGCAACTGCCGGAATTGCCGGATGCTCGTCGTGCTCGCTACATGACGGAATATGGTCTTTCTGCGCAAGATGCGAACGTGCTGACCGAAGAAAAATCGCTGGGTGACTACTTTGAACAGGTCATGGCAATTTCGCAGGTCAGTGACCGTAAGGCACGGGCCAAAGCGGCCAGTAACTGGCTGCTGAGCGAAGTCGTGCGGCTGCTCAAAGCAAGTAACATGTCGCTCGATGACTGTCCTCTCTCGCCGGCGGCGCTGGCGAATTTGCTTGATTTGCTGGACGAAGAGCGCATCACAGGAAAACAAGCCAAAGAGGTGCTGGATGAGGCCTTCGCTTCTGGCGAAATGCCGGGGGAGATTGTCTTGCGAAAGGGCATGAAGCCACCTATCAGCGATGAGCGAGAGCTAGAACGCATAGTAGAGGAGGTGATAACGAAGAACGCGAAAGTGGTCAATGACTACCGTGCTGGAAAGACAAATGCGCTACAGGCACTGGTGGGCAAGATCATGAAACAAACTCACAATCAGGCAAAGGCCGATATTGTACAAAAACTCTTAAGAGCGAAATTGGACGAGATGCCACCAATGTAGGGCGGCGTCTCGTACCCGAAAGAAAAGGAGATGCAGACCATGCACGACGAGGTGAAGTCTGCTGTGGTTAATCCCTATCATATGGCGGTTGAGCAGTTTGAGGCAGCCGCAGAGATACTAGACCTCTCCGAGGATATGCGAGAGGTGTTGCGACAGCCCAAACGCGAACTCACAGTCAATTTTCCAGTGCGTCTGGACAATGGGCGTATTAAGACATATACAGGCTATCGTGTCCAGCATAATGTCAATCGGGGCCCTGCCAAGGGTGGCATCCGCTATGGTCCCGAGGTGACGCTGGATGAAGTGAAAGCCCTGGCGATGTGGATGACGTGGAAGTGTGCTGTTGTGGGTATCCCCTTTGGTGGTGCAAAAGGTGGTGTCATCTGCGATCCCAAGCAGATGACACCAGCTGAACTGGAACGTCTCACACGGCGTTATACGACCGAAATATCCATCATTATTGGACCACACAGTGACATTCCGGCCCCTGATGTCAACACAAATTCGCAAGTGATGGCATGGATTATGGATACCTACTCCATGCATGAAGGGTTCTCTGTCCCTGCGGTCGTCACCGGTAAACCCCTCTCGATTGGTGGCAGCGAAGGTCGCAATGACGCGACTGCCACCGGTGTCTTGTTCGTCACTCGCCAGGCTGCACGCCGTATCGGCATGCCAATGCGTGGTGCTCGTGTCAGTATCCAGGGTTACGGGAACGCTGGGGCAATCGCTGCCCGGCTCTTCCATCATGAAGGATGCAAGATTGTAGCCGTGAGTGATACCCGTGGCGGCATTTACAATGAGTCTGGGCTTGATCCGGCTGCTGTGCTGCGCCACAAGCAGGAAAGGGGAAGCGTGGTTGGCTTCCCGAAGGCTCAACACGTGGGTGTGCAGGATGTGTTGGAGGTCCCTTGCGACATATTGATACCAGCTGCTACCGAGGGCGTATTGACGACTGCCAATGCTGACCGTGTGCAAGCGCGTATAGTCGCTGAGGCGGCGAATGGTCCGACAACGCCGCAAGCGGACAAAATCCTGTTTGACAAAGGTACCATTGTTATCCCCGATATCCTGGCCAATGCAGGCGGTGTGACCGTCAGCTACTTCGAGTGGGTGCAGGACCTGCAAAGCTTCTTCTGGGGGGTTGAAGAGATTACCCAGAAACTCGAAATGATCATGAATCGTGCCTTTGCCGCTGTTGCAGAAAAGGCTGACGAGTTTCACTGCGATATGCGCCTGGCCGCAAATATGCTCGCTATCTCACGCGTAGCTGAGGCAACGCAGATTCGCGGCATCTATCCTTAGTTTGATGATCCAGACCTGCTGCGGCAGTCTGGCTAATCAAAGACTTGACTTCATCGCCGCTTTGATTAGCCCGGGTGCCGCAGCAGCCCGAGCTAATCAAACTATCAATACCTGCGTCGTTTTTCGGGCCGCTTTGGGGGCTGTTTCGTTGGCCTACTGGGCTTAGCCTTCTTACGCCCACGACCAACCGTCCAATCCTCCTCCTCCTCCTCTTCTTCCTCCTCATCGAAGAGCTCCTCTGATGGTTCTTCCTCTTCCTCCTGGGCTGCGATAACCGTGTCGGGGACTTCCGTCTCGTCCACCTCGATATTAGGAATGTCCAAATCACCTACCGCACCTGCCAGTTCCTCCTCCAGATCTGGCTCAGGGCTTCTTTGAAAGCCTTCTTCCGCTTCCTCGGCGAACGCTGGCTCGGCCTCGTCTTGTGCGAAGGGTTCCTGGTACCCGTCTGAAACAGCAGCCATGCTATCGCGCACAGGTTTGCGCAAACCGACAACCTCTGTCATCTCGGGTTCGAATCCTTCGGCCCCCTCATCAGTTTTCGGCGTGCCGATGACGCGTCGTCCGGCGGCCACATCAAGCCAAAACTGCGAGTAGTAACGTGGCCGTTCTACTTCTTTCTCGCTATCTTTCTTTGTCATCAGACATGGCGGCGTATAGGCAGGACACGCCGCTCCCCCTTTCGTAATTGTAGCCATCTCAGCACCTTGACAGATGCCCCCAGGCATCTGGGGTCGGGATCATCAAACTTAATGTCATCGTGAAGCACCCCATGGCTAAAAGCCAGGGGCTTCTACGCAGTCCCACCTGCGGAACGTACCCGCAAGGGCTTACGTGGGGCTCTTCCAGCCCCGTTCGTTCGTTGCAGTCTCTTCGGAAGGCTTGTGGGCTCTGTCCGTGTCAACGACTGGCACACCGAACATTTGGTTCGCTAGTGCTTTTACCCAAGGGAGCTTACCTTGGAACCGGCAAACACTATTGGGTTGTCAGTGTGCGATATGGGAACCTGCGCCTTCAGACTTGCATCTTACGGTCTCATGGCTCCCAAGAGAACACCCATACTATAGCACTTGTCATCATAAGAAGAAAGTGACAGGCTGTCAAGAGGCCTTCTCCTTCGCTGAGGCCGCTTGTGGAGCACAATGAATGCCTGTCAAGCCCTTAAGTGCATGAATTTTCTGATCGTAGTGTTTGCTGAGTTGTATGGATACTCCTATAATACGATGAGAATTAATTTGCATTCTTAGTTTTGGAGGAAATCATTGGCGAGGATTCTTGATAGCATTGACAGTCCGGCACAGTTGCGCGCTTTGACGCCTGAGCAAATGCAACAGCTGGCCGAAGAGATGCGACGCGAAATCATCGAAAAAGTTTCGGTCAAAGGCGGACACCTGGCTCCTAACCTGGGTGTCGTCGAAATGACCATCGCATTGCACTACGTCTTCGACACTCCCCATGATCTGTTGGTCTGGGATATCGGTCACCAGGCCTACGGGCACAAGCTCTTGACGGGACGCCGGGATCGTTTTCACACCATTCGCCAGTTTGGTGGTCTTTCCGGCTATCTTAGACGCGATGAGAGCCCGTACGACGTATTTGGGGCCAGCCATGCCAGTACTTCCATCTCGGCGGCACTCGGTATAGCGGCAGGCCGTGACCTGCAAGGTCAGAGCTTCAAGGTGGTAGCCGTCATCGGTGATGGTGCACTCACCGGTGGTATGGCCTTGGAAGCGATCAACAATGCTGGCAGTTTGAAGAAAAATCTGATAGTGGTGTTGAATGACAACGAAAAATCGATTTCAGACAACGTTGGTGCGCTGCACCATTACCTGGGCAAGATACGCCAAATGGAGACCTCCCCTAGTTATCGTCGTCTGCGTGAGATGGCGAAAGGATCGATTAATAAACTGCCCGTGGTAGGCGACAAGGCGCGTGAGGCAGCGGGTCGTGCAGAGATGAGCTTCAAGAATTTTATCATGCACAGCAAGAGCGGGCAGATCTTTGAAGAGTTGGGCTTCAAGTTCTTTGGGCCCTTCGATGGACACGACATCCCATTGATGGTGGATGTCTTTGAGAACATCAAGCACATCGAGGGGCCGGTGATGGTGCAGGTGGTGACGAAAAAAGGCAAAGGCCTGAGCTATGCTGAGGAGGACGCGACGAAATGGCATGGCCCCGGCGCGTTCGACTACACGACCGGCACGATCAAGAAAAATGCCGGTGACCCACCCACCTACACGGATGTCTTTGCCAACACGCTCGTAGAATTGGCTGAGAAGGACCCCTCCATCGTAGCCATCACGGCTGCTATGGCAGAAGGTACCGGCCTGTATAAGATGCACCAGCGTTTCCCCGAACGCTATTTCGATGTGGGTATCGCCGAACAACATGGCGTGACGTTTGCCGGCGGGCTTGCCGTATCAGGTATGCGTCCTGTCGCTGCTATTTATTCGACATTTTTACAGCGAGCCTTTGACCAGGTCATTCACGACATCTGCGTGCAGAATCTACACGTCGTGTTCGCGATGGATCGTGCGGGGATCGTTGGTGAAGATGGCCATACACAGCATGGCAACTTCGACGTCGCATACATGCGTATTATCCCGAACATGAAGGTCATGGCCCCCAAAGATGAGAACGAGCTGCGTCACATGCTCTACACCGCCATCTACATGAACGGTCCCGTGAGCCTGCGCTATCCGCGTGGAAAAGCCGTTGGCGTGTCCCTGGATGCCGAATTGCGCAAATTGGAGGTTGGCAAGGCGGAACTGCTCAGCCCTTCCACCATCGAAGAAGCGGAGCAGCAAGATTGCGTCATCCTGGCGTATGGGACAGCCGTTGCGTCGGCAGAGCAAGCAGCAAAAGAGCTGGCGGCGCAAGATATTCATGTGGCCGTGGTCAATGCTCGCTGGGCCAAGCCGCTCGATGAGGAACTCATCACGCGCCTGGCAAAGGAAACGCGGCGCATAGTGACCGTCGAAGATCACATGCTTGCAGGCGGCTTCGGGTGCGCGGTGCTCGAATTGTTAGAGGCGCGTGGTCTGCTCAGTGAGGTCGATATACGCCTGATCGGCTATCCCGACAAATTTATTGAGCATGGAGCTCCTTCGATCCTGAAGGAACTCTACGGTCTCTCTTCTGCTCATATAAAGGATGTAGTGCGAGATCTGGTGCATGCTGAATCGAAAGGGTACGAGTTAGCCCACTAATGTTAAGGTTTTGTATTATACAATATTCCCGTCGCGCATGTGAATAATACGATTGGCTCTCTTCCCGACCTCCAGGTCGTGCGTGACGATCACGAAGGTCTGCCCATTCTCTTGATTAAAGCGGCATAGCAGGTCCATAACATCATTTGCCGCCTCACTGTCCAGGTTGCCCGTGGGCTCATCCGCCCAGACGATGGCCGGGTCGTTGGTGAGCGCACGAGCAACCGTGACACGCTGGCGCTGGCCCCCGGAGAGTTCAGCCGGGCGGTGGCGTGCCCGGTCTGCAAGGCCAACTCGTTCCAGCATCTCCAGTGCCCGTTTGCGTGCTTTGCCGCCTGGAACCCTGGCGACGAGCATGGGCAGTTCTACATTCTCGACCGCGCTCAACATGGGCAGCAGGTTGAAGTCCTGGAAGACGAACCCCATGTGGTGAGCGCGATAGCTGGTCCGCTCGTTGTCGCTCAGGTCGCGCAGGTTATCGCCCTGAATGAAAATATCACCCTCATCGACACTATCTAAACCGGCGAGGCAGTTGAGCAACGTCGTTTTGCCGCACCCGCTAGGTCCCATGATGGCGACCATCTCACCCTTTGCGACGGCCATGTCAATGCCACGCAGAGCCTCCACTCGTATATGCCCGTTGCGATAGATTTTCCACACCTGTTGTGCCTGGATGAAGGTCTGTTGGGCCATAGCCTGCTATTTCTAGACGATTGGTTGTTCTCCGCGTTACGGGAGGTATTGTATCACTTTTGCCTGGATATCTGACAGCAAGCTACAGCTCCATACCCATCATCACGCGATGTCATGCAACAGCGACATCTCAGGCTACCGTTGCAGCCTGGTCCCACTTGCCTCCCGACAGGCGCAATCTGGCGTTTTCCAGCATCGGCGAAAGCAGTTGCAGTAAGCGGATGTGTGCCAGAACACGGTTAGCCAGTGGTCGTGCTATGTATAGCTCGTCACGAGCAGCACAGCGAATGGCTTTTAACAGCGTATCAGGCTCAACGTCTTTGGTGAGGTAGCCCATTGCCCCCCGTTGGATGGCACTGAACGCGTCGTGTTCATAGTGCGATGCAGTGAAAATGACGATACGCGAGTGTGGGGAACAGGCTAATACCCGCTCTGTCGCCTCGAAGCCATCGCATTCCGGCATATCCAGGTCCATCAGAACCACATCGGGCAGCGTCTGCATCGCCTGTGTCTCTGCCTCATAACCATTGCCTGCCTCGGCAACGATCTCCAGGTCGTCTTCTTTCTCGACTATATCGCGTATAACACGCCGCATCAGTACATGGTCATCAACGATCATAACCCTTACCATGTGTCTTACCCCCTTCTTGCTACCTAAGAAACTATAGACCCACATGTGCATATATGCCACACACTCTATACTATACTGCTGGTTCCAACAAGCGAGAGGCGATATCACCTCTTGATTAGCCCGACTCCTTGAGATCCTTCGCTGCGCTCAGGATGACAGCCGCTGCGCTCAGGATGACAGCCAGGCATCTGGGGTCGGGATCATCAACTTATGCTTCATACCTGCCAGCACCGGAGATGCTATGCAATGGCGATATCGAGAAGTGCTAGCGGGCAATGGGAACGAGCGTAGTGCGTTTTGGCATTAGAATGGGATGGCTAAATCCTCCTACCCCGCATTGCCAACCCTTGCGGCCTGCCCCCGCTTGTCGGCAGACAAGCGTAATGCGGCGCTGCAGAGCATCCACAGGGGCCGGCAGTTGCAGTGAGCGTATCTGTGCCAGCACACGCGTAGCCAGTGGACGTGATAGGTACAGCTCGCCACGGACTGCGCAGTGGATGGCATAGATCAGCGTATTAGGCTCGACGTCTTTGGTGAGGTAGCCCACTGCCCCACGTTGGATGGCATTGACAGCGTGCTGTTCACACCGGGATGCCGTGAGAATAATGATACGCGAGCGTGGAGAGCAGGCTAATACTCGCTCTGTTGCCTCGAGGCCAGCGCATCCCGGCATATCGAGGTCCATCAGAACCACGTCGGGCTGTGCTTGGGCCGCCTGGGTCTCCGCCTCATACCCGTTGCAGGCCTCGGCTACAATCTCCAGGTCTCTTTCTTGCCAGATCACCTCGCGTATAACACGACGAATCAGTGCATGGTCATCAACGATCATGATGCTTATCATGTGCTATCCCCCCTTTGGGCAACCCTGGTGGTCGCCCTTACATCTTCTTACTACCCAAAAGAGATGGACCCATATGTGCATATATGCCACACACTCTATACTATACTGATGGTTCCAACAAGCAAGGGACGATATCTGCTCAAGCAATGCTCGGATAAGGGTTTTTTGTTCGTCGTTATGACACATACTATGGGGCTCACCCATGTTGAGGAAGCCAGACACAAAAGGTGCTACCTTTGCCCGGGGTGCTTTCGGCAGTTATTTGACCACCAAGCTGCTCCACCAGGGTTTGCGCAATGGAAAGACCTAGCCCTGTACCGTGACGTGAGCGGGCATGATCAGTACGGTAAAAGCGCTCGAAGATATGTGGCAGGTCGTTAGGCTCTATGCCGATGCCGGTGTCGCGAACGTGCAGTACCGCCTGCTCTTTGACTCGTTCCACCGAGACGATCACGCGACCCGCACCTTTCTCACTACTGCTCGGTGTATATTTGAGTGCATTGTCAAGCAGTATCAATGTCACGCGGCGCAGACTCTCCTCATCGCCACACACCCGCACCGGTTCAATATGACCAATCTCCAGCTTCAGCTTCGATCCCTCGGCGTTCAGTCGTCTACGTAGTTGACGCACCAGTTGGAGAACGGCACGATCCAGCTCGATGGGAATTTGGCGTATGCTTTCTTCCATCGCAGTCCCTATTTTAGGCACAGCCGACGGTGTATCCACATTAGCATCAGCACGGGCCAGGAGCAGCAGTTCCTCTACCAGTTTTGTTAATCGTAATGTCTCTTCATGAGCATCAGCAAGCATGATGCGACGTTCCTCTGCTGGGAGTTCATCGACATGCTGCTGCAAGAAGGCAAGGTTGCCGTGGATGGTCGTGAGGGGTGCGCGTAATTCGTGTGAAGCATCTGCGACGAAGCGGCGCTGTGTCTGCATTGCGCTTTCCAGTGAGGAGAGCATCTCATTGAACGTCTCCACTACCTGGGCCATCTCATCACGTCCTCCTGTCGGTCGCACCCTCTGGTTCAGCTTGCCAAGGCGTGTTCCGCGTGCGGTGGAAGTGACGATGGCGCGTGCTGTGGCCACCATCTCTGCTAGAGGCCGTAGCACATGTGTCGCTATGACCCAACTGCAGATCAGCGTTCCCCCGAATGTTGCTAACCCGGAGAGCAAGAGTAAAGCTCGTAACAGGAGCAGAGTCGCATCGGCATCACTCAATGACTTCGCGACCAACAGTGCGCTAATCACAGGGCCAGTATTTGTAGATGTACCGTTAATATTCCCCGCATGTCCTGACGGGTTTCCTACACTCCCACTTACGGGCGCGCGGATAGGCAAGGCTTCCACGCGCGCATGTTCACCAGCAATCGAGGTAGTGTACCAGACGGTTTGGCCAGCGAACACAGCACGGGTCGTCACCGTGCTGACCGGTATACGATAGGCAGAGCTGTTGACTGCGGGATAGCGCACCTGACCATTCGAGTCCAGGGTCACGATCGCGAGCCAGAAATCGCGGTCGGTGTCAATTGTGGTCAAAGACAGTTGCGCTGACCAGTACGGTGGCGTGGGGAGCAGGTCGCGCCGAAGATCCAGCGTAGCAATCCCGGCCTCTGCACGCACAGCGCTATCCACACTCTGAGCGATCGCATCCGTTGTTAACACCAGAAAGAAGGTAGCGAAAAATCCCAATGCGACAGTCAGAAGCGAGCCATACCAGAGCATTAGCCGTAGACGGAGAGAACGGGGCTTTCTCTGGCCAGGTAGAAGTGCATTTGCTGCATGCATTGCCATGCTCACTTTCTATTGAACTTATAGAAGCGCACACACTCTTCTTAATGGCTCGTACTGGTACTCGCCGTCAACATGTAGAAAAGGTGACTCACTCCTTGAAGACGTAGCCAATCCCGCGGACCGTGTAGATCAATCGTGGTTCACCGGCAGCCTCCAACTTGGCACGTAAGTAGCCAACGTAGACTTCCATGACATTAGAGGACCCTTCGAAATCGAGCCCCCAGACACGATCTAAGATGATCTCGCGGGTGAGGACCTGGCGTGGTCGCCGCAGAAAGAGCGCGAGCAACTCATACTCGGTGGGCGAGAGTTCAATCTCGCGTGCGCCGCGATGCGCAACACGTGTGCCGGTATCCAACTCGACATCGGCATAGCGCAGCACCTCGTGGCGCTCTTCCTGATTCCGCCGGAGGAGTGCCTTGACACGTGCCAGCAATTCTTGGGGGGCAAAGGGTTTGACGAGATAATCATCAGCTCCTGTCTCGAATCCTTCCACCCGATCGGCCACCGCATCACGAGCTGTCAACATGAGGACCGGTACGTTGTCCCCCGCAGCCCGGAGCCGTCGCACCACCTCCAATCCACTTAGCCCTGGCAGCATAATATCGAGCACAATAAGATCAGGAGGATGCTCCAGCGTACGAGTCAACGTTTCATTCCCGCTAACTGCAATGGCAACGCTGTAGCCTTCGTATGCCAGGATACGCCGCAACAGGTCCGTGATATGCGGGTCGTCATCCACAACCAGAATATGCGCTTTCATCTTTTTCCTTCCGGTCCCTGTCGATAACGCCACTCTATTAGAGAATCTAGGAACTTCCAACTTCTGGTCTGCACAGTTGTACCCTCCCTCTAATAATAGAAGAGTATAGCATACCTGTGTCAAGTGATGCTGAGGAATATCTAATCAGTCTGTTTAGTGCCTATCGTGCATACTACACACCGCTTACACCCCGTTTGCCACATACCTTATGACTCGCAAGATAGGCCTATCACCTATAGATGGCTGTGGTAGGTAAATCAACTGTGTTGCCTCGTCGATGGCAAGGGTGTGGTGGCTACCGCCTCCCAAGAAGTAATTCCCTAGTGGCTTCAGTCCCCGGTTGCTTTCATCGAAGATCGAGATGCCCCCGGCACACCCGATAAAGAGCAGGTGCAAAGAGCGATCTAACCGGACGATATCAGCGTTGTATGCCAATGGCAGGAGAGGACCAGGGAAGGGCTGCATGGTCTGCAAATCAACGCGTACCAGGTTATTGGAGTCGACACAGGCAATGAAAGCTTCGCGTTGCTGCACGTCCACCACCACACCATGTGGGGAGAGGCATTTATCTGGCAGCCGTATACGTGAGATGACTTTAAGAGCGAGGGGGTCGATGACGGCGAGAAACGAGGGTGGTGTCTGCGGGATATTGAGGTTCTGGTCAACCAGCGGCAAGGTGACCACAAAGACACGATGGGTAACGGGATCGAACTGGATATGCCCAACGTCATCGCCGAAGGGAGGGTGAAGACCGAAAGGGATCTTTGTGATGAGCCTGTTGGTTATGGCGTCGATCACCGCAACATTCTGATTTTTCAGGGCCACGTTTGCGTTATCGGGGTCGGCTGGAATGCTCGGGTCAGCGACGAAGATCCTGTGATCGACCGGGTCATACTCTATAGCGTCCGGGCCATCCAGCGGGTCAAGCTGCACCTTCGCAATGATGTTGAATGGACTATGCTCGTTAGCGACGTAGACGATATTGTCATTGGCGTCACCGATAAAGACCTTGCCAAGGTCGGGAGCGACCATAACGCCAGCAGCCTGGGGAACGGGGATGAGACCAACAACCTTGTTTAGCTGAGTATTGAAGACATCGATGTTTCCATCGATCCCTGCATCGAAATTGGGGTTGTGCAAGATAGCAGCCTCTTTGTCAGGGTTAGGCCCGCTATGGACGATGAACAGCAGGTGGGTATTGGGGTCTAGCGACTGGAAATCAAAGTGGTCAAAACGCTGTGCCTGGCCAGGTGCAAATGGATTTTGACTTGTGCGATGACGGTCCGGCAACGCGTCTGGCAGCGGGATATCCTGCACGATCTGCAGTCGATGCAGTGGAATGGGCGTAGTGAAACGGATTACCAGCGATATGATGAGGAATGCCAGCAATCCAAAGCTGACCACACATAGAAGTAACCAGCCAATGCGGCTTGCACCTGATCTTTTGGGGGACTCTGAAGTAGGACTTCCGACCATATACCTCTTACCTCACTTTCATTATTCCTTCACATTGCCTCATATTGCCTCATAGTGTAGGACCACCCTGGGAGCGAGAACAATCTGATCTCTATTGGAAAGCACATGATGGTCGACACGATTCCCCTCGTAGGTAATACCATTCAAGCTCTCGGCATCCTCGATTACCCATGCGCCGTTCTCCCAACGAATCCTTGCGTGCATGCGCGAGACACGCTGAGAAGGTATCTGGACGTCGTTGTTGGCGAGACGTCCAACGGTGAGTATCGGTTTATCGAGCCGACGTTCGCCGATGACGTTTCCATTTACCTCGATGAGCACACGAGCCTGCTGAGGTCCCTGCCTCTTACCGTTGCTAACGCCTCGTGCCACAGCAGGGGCCACAGGCACAGGTACGGGCGTCGGCCTGGCTGCAACTGGTGAAGGCCTATTCTGCTGTGCTGCGGGCGTAGGTAGTACTTGCCGCGGATCACGATCTAGCGGCAGAGAAGCAAAAGAGAAACGTAGGGACTTTTCAGCTTGCTCAGCACTATAGCGATTCTGCTCTTCGAGCAGGCCCGCGAAGACACCGCCTGCACGCTTCAGTTCTTTAAAGCTACCCTGCTCGACAATCTGCCCACCACTGAGCATAATGATCTCATCGACGTTGCCAAGCGTACTGAGTCGATGGGAAATCACCAGCACTGTGCGCCCAACGATCAACTTATTCAGAACATTCATGACCTCGATTTCGGCCTCGACATCCAGGCTTGCAGTCGGCTCATCCAGGATCAGGATAGGGGCATCACGCAGGATGGCGCGTGCGATGGCCATGCGTTGGCGTTGGCCACCCGAGAAATTCTTGCCCTGTTCACGCACCAGCGTGTTATATCCGTCAGGCAGGTTCATGATCGTCTCATGCATCTGCGCCTTCTTCGCGGCCTCGATAATATCCGCCTCGCTGGCCCCGGGTCGTCCGATCTCGATGTTTTCACGAATGGTGCCCTCGAAGAGAACCGAGTCCTGCAATACCATGCTGACGTTCTGCCGCAATACGCTCAGCGGGTAGATACGGTTATCAGCGCCATCGACTTTGACACTCCCTTGTTGAATCTCATAGAAACGGGGGACTAACTTGACCAGCGTGGTCTTGCCACCACCGGAGAGTCCTACCAGTCCCACTTTCCTACCGGCGGGAATGTGCAGGTTGAGGCCCTTGAGCACAGGTCGTTCTGGCGTATAGCCCATGATGACGTTCTCAAAGGTGATCTCACCCTTAAACTTGGTAGGACCGTAATAGGGTGCCGTGTTTTCTATCACCTCTGGTGCCTGGTCCAGCACTTCCTGGATGCGCTCGGCACCTGCCGAGGCGGCATTTGCGAGTGTAGTCAACTTCGCGAGATCGCGCAAGGGTTGGTAAACCAGCTTCAGGTAGAAGAGGAAAGAGACGATTAAGCCGGCGTCAATCAGACCAGGAAGCAGCTGAAAGGGACCAATGGTGAAGGGGTTCCCTGCCGCGACGTATCCTCCCACCGCGACGACCGTAGCGGTGCCAAGTGCCACAAGAAGCGCAACGAGTGGCGTGAATTGGGCTTGTAGACCTCCGACGCGCAACCCGGCCGAACGGGTCTGGCCAACACGTTCGCCAAAGCGCACATCCTCGCGCTCCTCACGCGTAAACGCTTTGATCACTGTAAGCGCATTGATGTCCTCGGTCGCCACGTCTGCCACTTGCCCGGTTGCCTTTGCCTGCCTTTTGGCCGCTACCTTGATGTTGCGGGTATAGTACAAGACGATCACGGCGAGGGCAGGAACCATGGCTAGAGAGAGAATCGTGTATGCTACGTTGTAGAACAGCATGATACTGGCGACACCGACAAGGGTTAAGATGCCGACCAGCAAGTCGACCAGGCCATCCGTGACGAATTTCTCGATGTCGGCAATGTTGCTGGTGATGCGCTGAACGAGATCGCCCTTCTTCTGCTTGCCGTGCCAGTCCAGCGAAATGCGCTGCAGGTGTTCAAAGAGTTGCTTGCGTAACCTCGCGCTCAGGTTCTGCGCAATATACGACGCGAGGTAGAGGTCAAGGTAGACCAGCAGCGCACTCAATGTAGAGAATAGAACCAGTACGATCGCTGAAAAGACAATCACGCCAATGACGCTGTGAGCAGTGGTGTTCGGGTTGAGCAGGGTCCTTGGATCTGCCGGGTTAACCGGGCAAGGTGACGTAGGCGGTGGAGTGTTTACATGGCCCCCTAGCGGCGGGTTCAGCGATGGATCAAGTGCGGGGGTATCAAAGAAATCAAGCAGCCCGGGATTCTCATTCAGGCCAAGAAATGGTAAATTGCAGGCCGGGTCGTTCCCCGGATTTTGCACCTTACTGGGAATCCACTTGAGCGGCTGGATCGCGATGAGATCAGAACTAACCTGTGTGATCGCCACCAATATTGCGATCATAACTAGAAAACGGTACCCTTTCAGGTTGTTAAACAAAAATCGAAATAGGAATGCCATTAAGCCCTCCTTACCTTACCTTCGTTTATCGCCCATGCAGGCTGATTCAGCCCATTATCGGCTTATAGCTCAAGCATAGTGTGTTTACCTGAATTGAACCTGTGAAAGACCTGAGATGAAGCTGAGAATGTGTTGCCGCCTGCATCATGAACTCTTGACAGCACTCAACCAGTCGTATATACTTTCGTGTATACGAATGAATATAGATAGAAACAAGAAAGAGGCATCTATGCAGGTAGTAAAATTGCGCAAGGTGGGCAATTCAACCACGGTGACATTACCCACCTGGGTAGTGGAAGCACTCCATCTGCGCGAAAATGATGAGATCGCCGTTGAGGTTGCCGGCGACCGTATCGTGCTTACCCGTGCCACAACTGATTTTCAGGATGCATGGGCCGCCTATCAGGCAATTGAGCCACGCTACCGCAACGCGAATCGGAAACTGGCTGAGTAGGCCTTATGATTCGTTTCCTCCCTGAAGCCATCGTTATAGCGATTCATGACGACCAGACTCGCTTATACGGTGGACTATACGGCGTACGCGATGCTGCTGCACTCGACGCAGCCCTTCATATGCCACAAGCGCAATTCGGCGGCGAGTTTCTACATACCACAATCTTTCACATGGCCGCCGCATACGGTTTTCATCTTTGCCAGAGCCATCCATTTCTCGATGGGAACAAACGTGCCGCAGGCATGGCCATGTTCACATTTCTTCGCCTGAATGGATTAGAACCAACCGCCACAGAATCCGATTACTATGCCACGATGATGGCAGTTGCAACCGGGCAGGTTGATGATGAGCAGCTAGCGACCTGGCTGCAAACAGCCGTAAGCGGTACCCCACCGGATATGACGGAAGAATAGTCCCAGGCCACGGCGGAGGCACGGACGGAGGCAAGCTCGCGTCCCTACCGCCCCTACCGCCCTGCGTGGTTAGTAGGGGCGTGAGCTTGCCTCCGCCCTGGTCCTCACGCCTCCGTCCGTGCCTTCACCCTGGGGCTGGGTGGTTTGGCTCCACGTAAAAAATCTGAATCTCACCCGGCCCCTACGCCTCGCCTGCACTTCACTCGAATGACAGAATTTCCTCAGGTGACAGAATTTCCCCAGGCATTAATTTGCGCTCGCCCATAATCGAATACCTCGGGTAGTTCTTGGACTGTCTCTCGGTCTCGTCGGCTTCGACCTTTTCGAGCAGGGGCAGTAGGCGCAGGCGCAGACCATCGAATTTCGCTGCCAACTGTAAGCGTTCGTAGGCGCTGAGTTCGTCGATGTTGATGCCCTCGAGTAGGAGGGTGATGCAGTCCTCTATGCGTGCGATGGAGGCATCGATGCGTTTGTGGTAGGTACCCTGCCTGGGGGGCGGGGACCCTGCCTGGGGGGCAGGTAATCCAGATTCATCGTAGGGTATGTTGTTACCCATGTTATTCCTTTCTAATGTCACGTTACGTAGACGTAGGTCCAGATCGTCACCGTGCAGTTGCCAGCGGTGGCGCGCACATCAACCTGACCATTGGCATCAAGTTGGAGGATACCGGCGCCATTTGCAAATTGCCGGTGCTCATGTGCTCGTTGATGTTGCCACCATGAGGGGCCAGATCGATGTTTCTGTATTCATTGTACACACGCGTACAAACTGCCTTTGCGCGCCCTGCCACTGTAGCGTTTGCCTGCGCTCTTCCCTCGTGGTTGCCCAGGCACATGCGTGCCCACGAGGTCATTAGCCCCCTCATGGCTGTGCTAAGAGACAACATTGTATGCCAGGGACTGGAGAGGTTGCTTCTCTTGCTCGAGGAGCGTATACGACTCTAGCTCATCCATGTATTACCAACCAGATCGATGACAACGATGATGTCCCAACGGAGACATCGGAGACAAGTGTCCCCGATGGAGACAAGTGTCCCCAATTGAGACTAACATCATGCCCAGTTAAGCATGGCTTCCTGAAAATCACCCTGGACACCCGTCATTCCAACGCCATCAACACGGACCAACGCGGCGTGAAACGACCTCAAGGAAAAGGCAGCGAGAGAACCACCTTATACCAAAAATCGCATAGCTACGTGCCATCCACCCCTACGCTTTCTCCAACTCCCCACCAACCACCAGCAACCACAACCCATCATAAGCGTAGTCGTACGCCGGACGTTCTATGCCAGGTTCATCAGGCACAGGAGCATCTAGTTGCTTGAATGCTGGATCTGTAAGGACTTGGACGAGCTTATCCTTAATGCTTACAAGCGCCTCTGGGAATCGTTGTGCCAACCGTACAAGTGCTTGCTCACATGCCGCGCGCACATCACCATACCTATCGAGCAATCCATACCAGAGCACCTGCTGTGTTGGCTCATCTGCCTGACCCATCTCACCCAGAAGACGGGCACAGTCACTTCGTATACTCGCGTATTTGGCTTCCTGCACACCTTCGAGGAGTGTCGATTCCACCAGGGGAAAGGATACCTGTCTCAACTGCACCAGGCTCCAGGCTGCCATCGAGCGCACATCAGTCTCTGCAGCCTGCTGGAATGCTACCGTCAGGGCAGCAAGGACTTCGGGAAACGCTTTTCCCAATTGCCCTAAGCATTCAGCCGCACGGGAGCGCACCCAAATATCTGCATCCTGCTGGAGTGCCGTGACTAGAGCAGCAAGGACTTCAGGCGAGGTATTCTCCAACTGTTCCAGGCTCCAGATGACACGCGAGCGCACCTTAGCCTCAGCATCCTGTTGGAGTGCCGTGACTAGAGCAGCAAGGATTTCAGGCACGTTTTGCCCCATGTCTCCGCCTAACCCCAGGCACGTTGCTGCCTCGACGCGCACCTCGGCATCAGTATCCTGCTGGAGCGCTCCGATCAAGGCATGACAGATTTTCCACGGCTCTTTTGACAATGCTCCCATGTTCCCCAGGCCACGTGCTGCGTCCAAGCGCACCTGTGCATCTGTACTCTGTTGGAGAGCCACGACCCATTCATTGAGCATGTAGGCCTCCCTCGCCTCAAATTCCTCCTTTGTCACTTTAGGGCGTTCAAATGATCGGGGATCAATACCGAGCGCCACGACCCATGTATTGAACACTTCGGGCGAGTAAAACTCGGGCGGGACGACAGCATCTGGTGACCGATGATGCAGTCGACTCAGGCTATGAGCCACTACGTGGCGTACATAGCCATGAGCATCCTGGAGGAGCATCTCCATCAATATCTTGAACACTCTGGGTGAGGCGTTTCCCAATCGCCCCAGGCACTCTGCTGCACGGGCGCGTACCCAGGCATCGTGATCTTGCAGTGCTGCGAGAAGGCGTGGGACCACGATCGTATCGCTCGCCTGCACGCAGGCGAGCCGCTCCTCCAACACCTTGCGATACCGCTCAAACCTCGCCGGTCCGCTTTCATGCAACAGTTCTTCGACCAGTCGCTCCATCAACCGCTGCCGCAGCCTCGGTCTCACGGGGATGTCGTCCCCCAGGCAGCACAGTGCGAAGAGAAAATCTCGTCCCAGCCACTCCTCGTACTTGCTTGGCGCGAGCTCCAACATCTGCGCCTCCTCGCCTTCTGCCAGTACAGCCGTCTCTACCAGTTCTCTGGCCTCCGCTGGGTACTCCAAACCAACAAAGCCAAGTGCCAGCAAAATCGGTTCTTCCCAGCGTGGTTGATGCAGGTGCTGGCGCAGCAGTTTCGCCCGTGTCTTGCTGCGAGCAACAAGATGACGTGCAACATAGTATTCCTCGAACGTCAGGTGCATGAAGCCGTAACGCCTGGGTGCTCTCTCCACAAACAAACCCGTATGTTCGCGCACCGCCGCCAGAAATTTCCTGACCTCTGCTGTGATTTTGGGGTTGGGATCATCGTCGTCCCAGTGCATGTCGTTCAGGCGCGCCCATTCCCTGCCGAGGACCTCGTAGACCTCGCGTTCTGTGGCAATACTGGTGGGTTTGTTGACGTGCAACCAGTAAGCCAGCGTGCTCAGCAGTGGTGTAAGATACTCCTCCTTCACAAGAGCCGACTCGGGTACCCCCTGGGCCGGGCGCCACGTACGCGCCAGCGTGTCAGCGGCGAGCTTGTAGAGTTCGATGCGCTTCTGTGGCAGTGTGGCACCCGTGTGATGGATCAGTGCCAGTGTGCGCAGCAGCAGGGGATTAGCCGCGAGGCGGCGTACGCCTGGCGACGCCTGCACCGCCCGCATGATGCTCTCAATCTCACGCTTCGCCACGTTCCTTCTCTCTTGCACAGATAGTTCGGGCGTCTGCGCGTCCTCTACCGTCTGGCACCAGCGTTCCAGGAAGCGGCGCATCTGCGTCTCGTCCATCTCCTGTACCGCATAGTGCGTGAACGGCTCTGCCAGCGGAGCGCTGCGATAGCCTGCCTTGCGACTGGTGATGACGAAGCAGTTGGCCTTGCCGATATGGTGGCGCACGAAGTCCTCGATTTGCTTCACCACGCCCAAACGTTCATCAGCGCTGACAATTTCATCCAGCCCATCCAGCAGCACCAGGCAGTTCCCTTTTTCCAGCTCTGTCTGCAGAAGATCGGCCAGTCCATTCCTGGGGCAGTCATGGAGCATATAACTCTCGGCGAGGAACTCGCTCAGCGATTTCTTTTTCCAGTTGCCGTCTTCAGCATACTCCGCAATGCGGATCAAGATGGGAAAGTGTGCGATACCCAGATCTGCTCCTGCCTCGATGCGCCCGTTCCATAAGGCGTCGGCATGTTTCAGCGCAAGATAGCGTAGCAAGGTCGTCTTGCCACTGCCCGGGTCACCCAATATGACGACTCGATCATAGCGTGTGACAACCCCGGCCAGTTCTAGCGTCTCCGCTGGCTTGTCTGCGATCAGTCGACGCTCGAAACGAGCCTGCAAGTATTCGCGTCTGTCCTCCATCTCTTCGGCAGACAGGTTGGCAGTCATCTCTAAATCAGCGAGTTCCTTCTCTAACAGGTGGCGGTCTGCCGTGCCGGGCGTTTCGTCGCGCTGTGCCCGCAGCGAGATGTAGACCTCGTCAAGCTTGACCTGTACCTGGCGTTGCGTTTGAAACGTGCCCCGCGGGTCGAGGTACATGTTGCGTCCGATCAGCCAGCGCAGGTAATCGCGGCGCGTGCCGGCAGTAGCTTTCTCTGCTCCCAGCTTCTGGCGCAGGGCCTGTAGCGTTTCGGTCATCTCATCAAGAGCACGGCTATCATGTAGCTCGCGTAGCGCCTCTTTGCTCTTGAGTTCGTGTGCCAGGTCTTCCAGGAAGTCGGCAGCAACCGGCTCCAGTTCGCGGGTGTAGAAGGCGCGGCGTTCTAGCTGCCGGAGGTTCAGCGAATCGGCCCAGCGCGCCGCCAGTTCGCTGGCATCGGGATGACCATCCCGGATGAGGAATTGCGCAAGGATTTGTGCTCCTTCATGCTCGAAAAAGCTGGCGTCGAAGTGCTCCGCTACCTATTGCGGGTGCTGCTCCTCCAATCGCGCAAAAGCCTGGCCCAGGGCTTCTTTGAAAGCCTTCTTCGTAGGGTCGAGTTTCAGCTTCTCCCGTGCCCATTCTCCCAATTTGTCAGAAGTCTTTTCAAAGGCGTAACCGAATACTGCGTCAGCGATGGCTGTCAGGACGATCTCTGCTACCGGCATATGTTCTACTCCTGCCTGTATTACCTGTGCCTCGACCAATCTATTGTTAAAATCTGGAGTATATTGTATCAACATGTAGTGGCTGAGGCAATATACATCCAATCAGAACATTGCGGCACCACCTGCACCATAGTATAATAAACACAAGCAGCGATGAAGGCGACATCGTGTATGGTAGGGGCGGGGCTTGCCCCCGCCCTGGAAGGGGATGCGGGGCGCCCTGCTCGTTTGCAAGAGAACGCTAAAGCCACGACTGGAAAAGGAGTTTCGTTATGCCCACCGACCCCCCAGCAGCAAAAGAAAACACCTACATCCTGGATACCGAGGGCGCCGCGGAGATGGCCCGCTTGACGCAACAAGATCGCCTCCTTACCAAGGGCATGGGTGGCCTGTTCCCAGAGCGAGATGATATCGCTGGCATGAATGCTATCCTCGATATTGCCTGTGGCCCTGGTGGATGGGTTCTCGATGTGGCATACACGTATGCCAAAATAGAGGTCGTGGGAATAGACATCAATCGTAGCATGATCGAGTATGCGCGTGCTCAGGCCCATGTGCAGGGATTAGATAATGCCAGGTTCCAGGTGATGGATGCACTTCAACCGCTTGATTTCCCCGATGACTCCTTTGACCTGGTAAACGCTCGCTTTCTCGTCGCATTCATGCCCAGGACAGCCTGGCCCAGGTTCCTCCAGGAGTGCCTGCGCATCACCAAGCCGGGCGGCACCATCCGCCTGACCGAATTTGATGAGCCAGGCAGGACCAACAGCCTCGCCTTCGAGGATTGGTGTACCGTGATCTTTCGTGCCACACAAATGGCTGGAATGACTTCCGCTCCCGATGGAAGAAATTTTGGCATTATACCCCTGCTGGGCCGCCTCCTGCACGACGCCGGCTGCCAGGACATCAGGCAGAGGGCTCATGCCATCGATTTCTCCTATGGAACGGAAGCCTATGCAAGCATGTATGAAAATTGCGTCATCGCCTTCAAGCTCGTGCAACCGTTTCTGATCAAAATGGAGGTAACGACGCCGGAGGAAGCTGAGCGGAAGTATCAACAGATATTGCTGGAGATGATGGAGAAGGAGTTTTGTGGACTCTGGTATTACCTGACGGCCTGGGGACAGAAACCAGAGTGAGGAGCCAGAAGCTCTTCTTTCATCAGTAGATGAGTCAAAACGTTCTTTGTGCGGGGAAAACCGGTGGTGGGTAGCGTTCATATTGACAGATAAAGAGGACAGCATAGTGGTCAGTTCTAGTTGATTTGAAGAGGCGTGGTCAAGGAGGAAGGTGAAGCTTCGCTTAATCTAATCGGTCACTCGTAGGCAACACATGTACTAATTGTATCTTGCGCAGTAACAGACCTGGACGAGATGAGGCCTTGCTCACTTGTGAATGGGGGCGCATTATGTGTGGTGAATCCTCCTCAAGCGGCATGGGGGTTGGACTGGGACCAATCAGCGGTAAGCTCCAGAGTGGAGCATTGACAAGATCATAAGCAAGTAACTGTATGCGGTAAAACCGTGTTTTGCGTTGCATGTGCCTGCATCCTCCACCCTACGACATGAAACCCCGCGTGTCTTCTCTCTGAGTATACCCCATTTCTCACCCATTTGGGAGAGGTCTGGAAAAGAATTGCAACCCATCATTTACCTCATACGTAAAAAGTGCGGTGATAACTTCGAAAGCGCTTGCTTACCGTTATAGGACAATTAGTAAACGTGCTCGATAAATCGGCACTCTACCGGGTACCTGACTTCTCGCCGCCTGCGACGACTCGCGTCTGCCTTTTGCGAACCACCGAAGGTGGTGAAGAGTCCTGAAGAGTTACAGAGAACGGGCTTGAAAGCCCCCTGTTTTCAAACGGGGGATGAAAAGCCCGCGCCCGCAGGCAGGAACTCTCCCCCGAACGAACACGTACCTCTTGGTGCATGTTCAACTGTGGTACACTTGTTTGGCGTACCTTGACAACTGAATCGCGTTAGAGGGTTCCCTGGTGAAGTACCAGGGGTAAAAACACGAACGTGTTGACCAAGAAACAGTGCAAGAGCCAGCGTAAAATCTCGCAAGA
>WNFH01001458.1_pt1 | contig 22685 bp, 19 predicted proteins | sample 5400411 | NCBI WGS metagenome assembly WNFH01 (sample SAMN13153347, study PRJNA577476) | soil metagenome | isolation source: 200 cm saprolite under Douglas fir tree site 2 hole 3 | place: USA:California | collected 2015-04-18 | reverse complement strand
GATGCTCTACACCCAGGCTATTCATCGGGTGTATAGTTTCGCCAGCCCCGAGCTTGTTATCGCAAGTTTGGGGTCAGTCGCCTGGGAGGTGCTACGACACGCCTTCCAGGTGACGCCTAATTAATGCCTCAACAGTATATCAAGTTACATCGAAATGTAGTATCAAAACTATTTGATTTGAACCACTAATTATGGTTCGCCATACATTATGTCACTACAACATCGTTGTTATACAAGTACCCAAAGAAACGCTCCCCGGTCGCTCGCCGCGCGAAAGGCGCGCGGTTCCCTCCGCTCCTCACGCAGCCGGGCGCTGCGCAACTCGCGCGATCGCCTACGGCGCCACGCGCTCAGACAGTGCTCGCTTAACTGCCCCCAGCTGCGCTCCGGTGCTCGGCGAACTCCTACGGGAAAAATCGACCCCTCGACTCTGACACTAATGACCCCTAACGTTTGGATCACCCACCCTGCCAGCGTACACCGTACTGTTAAACGCTGAAATTCATGCACGATCACCAACCCCGCCGATGAATACACCACTCTCTCTCAGGAACGTAAGAATATCTTGGCCTACGAGTTGGAATCCGCGGCCAATCTCCCTTACCACTTGGTTGATCTCCTGCTGTGTCATGCCAGATACCGTGCCAATAAGTGTTGGTTTTTGGAATTTGCTGATACCTAATCGACGAAGATTGGTGGGGTGATATCCAAATCCCAGGAAGCAGATGATTCCCGACGATGCTAATTTCTCGCGCGCGCGCATGAACGTTTCGTGACCATCGTCAGCTTCATGAATGATGATGATCCCGTCGGCAGCGACCTTAATTGCATCAATCGACCGGTCTGGTTGGAAATCTCTTCCTTTTCCAAAGAGTTCCTTTAATTTTCCGAGTTGCCCGTGCAAATGAATTATCGGCAGAGAGGCTGCGAGTTGACGCGCCTTATCGTCCGTAAGACCGTACGTATAGCGAATCGCATTGAACAGGTAGTACTCCAGCGATCGGTCGTAGTTAAAGGTTAAAATGGAGAGCTGATTCTTCGCCAACTCCTCTGGCTTGGGAGTTGCGATGCATGACCAAAGATACTCGTACCAGTTGTGCTCTATCTGTCGCTCTACCACATAAGCTGGGTTTTCGTGCTCAATCAATGCACACGCGATGGCAGCTTTCCCTTCATGGATAAGTTCGACCCGCCGCTCTAAGAAAGCATCGACTGACCTAACCCCTGAGCGTAGAAGATCGCGGCGAAGCCAATGTAACCGATCTTCTTCGAAGCCTATGCTGCGCAGGATCTTCTTTTCATTGGTGTCTACCCCTGGATTTAGAAAGTTACAGATTTTGACCAGAAGCTGATAGCCAGACGGAAACATGTAAGCCATGCTTCCGCCCGCACCCACGACTAAAGTTGTCGGTATCGTGATCATTCGCTAGAGCCCAACTACAATCATACGTCCCATTTGACGGGATCAATTACATCATTTTTGATGTAATAGCGTTCTTGAATTATGAATAATCACAGGGTTAGGTTAACATAAGGTCGTATATTGAAAAAGAAAATATGTAGGAGACCTCAGGATCGGAGTTGGTTTTGCCCCGTAGGAGCTCGCCGAGCACCGGAGCGCAGCCGGGAGTAGTTAAGCGAGCACTGTCTGAGCGCGTGGCGCGCGAAGCGCGATCGCGCGAGTTGCGGCCGCTCTCGCGCATCCATGCGCTCCGCGGCATTCGTACATCCTGTGCAGCACAGTCCCGGCTGCGTGAGGAGCGCAGGGAACCGCGCGCCTTTTGCGCGGCGAGCGACCGGGGTGTCCTTTCTTTTGGTGACTTTTCTTTGGACAAGCAAAGAAAAGTCACCCGCCCGCGGTGCGGAAACCGCATATTAGCATTTCACATCATCGCCGCAGGCGATACCATAAAAAAAAGCCGCCTTTCGGCGGCTTTTTAAACTCAACTCACCCTGCTTTCCCCCAAATCTACCGCCCCAGTGGAGAAGCGCTGATCTGCTTCTGCAGTTGCAACAGAGCTTGTTCGCTTGCCAGGCGTGCAGCAAGGGAGAAATCGCTCTTGAATTCACTGTAAGTCGCTTTTCCCTCGCCCTTCGCAGTCGTCCGCCAAACGACGGCGCCAGCAGGCGAGAGGGCGCGGCACTCTAAAGAAACCGTGAAATTCGTGGGCGGCCACGTAAACGCGCTGCTCGATGAGGAACTCGTTTCGATCTTAGGAACGAAAACGTACGCTATCTTCTTTTCCACGAGAAAGCTCTTATCGTCAAGAGATTTCACTAGGTATACATCGTTGAAGCCATTGGACAGCACTTTATACAGCCCCGGTTCAATATCCCGATAGGGGAAGTATTGAATCTTGTCGCCACCACCGCCCGGCGTGGTCACCTCTCGATCACGGTCCTCCTGCGATATGTAGTAGCCGACATTCTTCGAAATTTTTTGATTCGCCTGCTTACCATCAAATGCTGACATTTTAGGCGCCATGCTAATCGGATGGGCACAACCAACCAATAACAGCACGCCGACGATAACAGCAATACGCGCAATAACTTTCATCTGTTTCCCCCTCCTTCAATTAGAGTTAACGAAAGAACTTCAAATATAACCAGAATTTTTTATTTTAGAGCTTTTTGGAATTCGGGATCACCGTAAAAGCTGGCCAGTAGCTTCTGAACAACGATCGAGTAGTTCTCCTTCGCCTTGGGAATTGCGACCATCCCGGCAAAAGACGACTCCCATTCATGACGGACCGATTTCGTCTTGTTGTAGCGTACGGCACCATTCTTTTTAACGGTTAGCTGAGCCTCCATGACCCCATACCCAAGACTGAAACCGGAGGCGTCAAACTCGTTTTTAAACAATACACCGGACAACTCTACATCTGTATTGTCGCCGAGCAGACCTGCCATGGAGAGTTCCTGGCGAAGTGCCTCACGCAGATACTCAACGTAGGACTCGCTATAGGGGGAAACAAATGAACCTCCGCGAATCGTAAGATTGTTTACCTTATCTTTTTCCCGTCCACCCGCGGTGAAGGCACCTACCTTGACTTGAGCCGGCCGTTGATTCTTTAAAGTACCGACATTAGCCATGGATGGCTGATAGTTAGGCGCAACGCTCGCGCAACCGGACAGAATGAGGATGGCGGCCATCATTAAGCAACTACTATAACTATAACGTCGTTTCATTGTTATGCTCCCTTTCAAATGTTGTTGTAAATTGTCGGGCCGCAAAGCGAGGGCGGCCTATCAATAATCTTAACTATAATCCTGGAAAAGTCCAATCTTGCGGGGGAATTACAGGCTGCGGTGCGGCCGCCTTGCTGCACAGGCGATACCAAAAAAGCCGCTTTTAGCGGCCTTCTCAGGTCACTCCACCCTCCCCTCGCTGATAAATTTATCGAGCTGTCCTTGCTTCCTTAAGTCGTCATTCCGAGCGCGAAATCTGTTAAGGCTATTGAAAAATCAAGATTCCTCACCGCCTACGGCGGTTCGGAATGACAACAATTCAATTTACAGTTCGCGCTGTCCTTCTTTAGGATGACGGTGGGGCAAGGCCCCGCCCTACATTACTCATACAGAAAAGCTCATTTTTCCACTGCCTCAATCTCTTTCACTTCCTGGTGCCCCCTCGGCAGCTTCGAGCCGCGCAAGGCCCGCTCGCTGACATATTGATCAATATCGTTGCCGGAGCGGAGCTTCAATTCACCCTTGCCGGTGCGCAACATGAGCTGCTGCCCTTCTTTAAACACGGCGATGCCGATGAGATATTCCTCGCGCTTTTGCACTTTCGCCCCCGGAATCCCGAGGATTTTATCGCCCTTGCCTTTTTCCATCTGCGGCAGATCGCCGACCGCGAATACGATCATGCGGCCGGTGTTGGTGACCGCGGCGAGCCAATCGTCCTGGTAAGCCATCACGCGCTGCGGCGGCAACGCCTTGGCGCCCTTGGGCACCTTGAGCACCGCCTTGCCCGCGCGCCGGTCGGTAAGAAGATCGCCGAGCTTGACGACGAGGCCATAGCCGGCGTCGCTTGCAATTAAATAAAGGTCTTCCGGATTGCCCATCATCACGCCCGACCAGCTGGCGCCCGGCGGCGGATTGAAACTGGCGGAGAGCGGCTCGCCATGCCCGCGTGCGGAAGGTAATTTATGCGCCGGCAGTGAATACGTGCGGCCGGTGGAATCCATGAAGGTCGCGGTCTCATTGGTGCGCCCGCGCGCCGCCTGCAGAAACTGATCGCCCATCTTGTACTCCAGCGACCTGGCGTCGACCTCGTGGCCCTTGGCCGCGCGCACCCAACCCTTGTCGGACAGCACGACCGTGATCGGCTCCGCCGGCAGCAATTGCGTGACGTCGATCGCCTTTGCGGTCTCGCGCTCTTTCAGCGGCGAGCGGCGCGGGTCGCCGAACTCTTCGGCATCTTCCGCCAGCTCTTCCCGCACGCGGGCGCGCAACTTTTGGCGCGAGCCCAGGATTTTTTCAAGGTCGTCTTTTTCCTTCGCAAGATCCTTTTGCTCGCCTTTGATCTTCATCTCTTCAAGCTTGGCCAGGTGGCGCAACTTGGTTTCGAGGATGGCCTCGGTCTGCTCTTCCGAGAGCTTAAAGCGCTTCATCAACTTCGGTTTGGGCTCGTCCTCGCTGCGGATGATGCGGATGACCTCATCCAGATTGAGATAAGCGATCAGCATGCCGTCGAGGATATGCAGGCGGTGGTTGACCTTGTCCAAACGGTGCTGCAGGCGCCGGCGCACGGTCTCGATGCGGAACTCAAGCCATTCGGCCAACAGGTCTTTGAGGTTATACACGCGCGGGCGGCCATCGAGGCCGATCATGTTCATGTTCACGCGGTAGCTGCGTTCGAGATCGGTGGTGGCGAACAAGTGATCCATCAATTCCACCGGATCGACGCGATTCGAGCGCGGCACAATCACCAGCCGGGTCGGATTTTCATGGTCGGACTCGTCGCGCAGATCCTCGACCATCGGCAGCTTCTTCTGCTGCATCTGTTGCGCGATCTGCTCCAGCACCTTGGCCGGCGACACCTGATGCGGCAGCGCAATAATGACGATCAGGTCGTCCTCGCGCTCCCAGGTCGCGCGGCAGCGAATCGTGCCGCCGCCGGTCTCGTAGATACTGCGGATGTCGGCTTTGCCGGTGACGATCTCGGCCTCGGTCGGGTAATCCGGGCCCCGGACGTGCTTCATCAACTCCTTCACCGAGGCATCGGGCTTGTCCAATAAGTGCAGGCAGGCCGCCGTCACCTCGCGCACATTGTGCGGCGGGATGTCGGTCGCCATGCCGACCGCGATGCCGGTGGTGCCGTTAAGCAGCACGTGCGGCAGGCGCGCGGGCATGATCTTCGGCTCCTGCAGCGTGCCGTCGAAGTTCGGCACCCACTCGACCGTGCCCTGTTCGAGTTCCGCCAGCAGCACCTGCGCGAAGTGAGTAAGCCGCGACTCGGTATAGCGCATCGCGGCGAACGACTTCGGATCGTCGGGCGAGCCCCAATTGCCTTGGCCGTCGATCAAGGGATAACGATAGCTGAAGGGCTGCGCCATCAGCACCATCGCCTCATAGCACGCGCTGTCGCCATGCGGGTGGAATTTGCCCAATACGTCGCCGACCGTGCGCGCCGACTTTTTAAATTTCGCCGCCGCCGAGAGCCCAAGCTCCGACATGGCATAGATAATGCGCCGCTGGACCGGCTTCAAGCCGTCGCAAATATTCGGCAGCGCGCGGTCAAGCACGACGTACATTGAGTAGTCGAGATATGACTTCTCGGTGAAGGCCGCCATCGGGATACCTTCGATCTTGGCCACACGCGCCCGTTCGAGCGACACCACCTTATTCGTGCGTTTGCCCGTAGTATTCTTTAGCGATTTGGATTTGGTCGGTTTGTTTGCCATCAGGATTTTACTTCCGCGACTTTTTTCAATGCGCGATTCATTGCTTCAAAGCTCTTATGCGTCTTACCGGCGATAAAGAGTAACAGCAGCGGCGCGAGCAATCCCGAAAACCGCTCGCGTTGTATGAACCGCGCGCCCTCAAGCCCCTGCGGCACGATGATAAATATATGCTCGCCATCGAACAGACCTTCCATGAACAGCTTGCCGCGCCAGCGCAGCTCCGCCGCCGGTATCGCCTTCAACACGATTGGAGAAAATATACGCGCGCGGCCGCGCGGCGGCAGGCGCATACGTACCCTAAGCCGCGCGCCTTCTTCCAAGTTGCCGTGAATGCCGCGGATAAAAGGATTCCATTTCGGGTAGGAGGCAAAATCCGTCAACACGCGCCACACCCGTTCCGGCGAGGCGGCGATGTCGATCGTCGTTATGATTTCCCGCACGCTACAGGATCTCCGCCTTGTTGCCCTTCTTCTCGAGCCAGGCCTTGCGGTCGCCCGCGCGTTTCTTGCCAAGCAGCATATTCAGCATCTTGTCGGTGTTGTCGCGCTGCTCAATCTCGAGGCGCACCAAGCGGCGCGTGTCCGGGTCCATGGTGGTCTCGCGCAGTTGCAGGGGATTCATCTCACCCAGGCCCTTGAAACGGGTGACCGTCGGCTTGGCGCGCGGCTTGTCCGCCGCGATGCGATCGAGGATGCCCTTTTTCTCCTGCTCGTCGAGCGCGTAATGCACCTCCTGGCCGACGTCGATGCGAAACAGCGGCGGCATGGCGACATAGATATGCCCGGCGGCAACCAGCGGCCGGAAGTGCTTTACGAATAAGGCGCACAAGAGTGTCGCGATGTGTGCGCCGTCGGAATCGGCATCGGCGAGGATACATACTTTGCCGTAGCGCAGCCCCTCGAGCTTGCTCGAGCCGGGATCGACCCCCAACGCCACCGCGATATCGTGCACTTCTTGCGAGCCTAACACCTCGGCGGGATCGACTTCCCAGGTGTTCAGGATCTTGCCGCGCAGCGGCATGATCGCCTGGAATTCCTTGTCGCGCGCCTGCTTGGCGGAGCCGCCGGCCGAGTCGCCTTCAACCAAGAATAATTCCGTGCGTCCGAGGTCTTGGCTGGTGCAGTCGGCGAGCTTGCCCGGCAGCGCCGGCCCGGCCCCGATCTTTTTGCGCTCGACCTTCTTCGCCACGCGCATGCGCGCCTGCGCCGAATCGATCGCAAGCGCCGCCAGGCGCTCGGCATCGGCCACGTGCTGCGCGAGCCACTGACCGAACGCATCCTTCGTTACGCCGGCGACGAAGCTCGCGGCGTCGCGCGAGGTCAAGCGCTCCTTGGTTTGGCCGGTAAACTGGGGGTCCCGCAGTTTAAGCGAGAGCACGTAAGCGGCGCGGCCCCAGACATCTTCCGGCGCGAGCTTGACGCCGCGCGGCAGGAGATTGCGAAACTCGCAGAACTCACGCAACGCCTCGGTCAAGCCGGTGCGAAAACCGTTAACATGGGTGCCGTCCTGCGTGGTCGGGATCAGGTTCACGTAGCTTTCCAGGATCGGCTCCGCGTCTTCGTCCGGCAGCCACACCAGCGCCCAGTCGACCATCTCGTCGTTACCCTGGAAGTGGCCGACAAACGGCTCCTCAGGCACGAGTTCCTGGTCGCCGAGCTCGGTGAGGAGATAGTCTTTGAGCCCGTCCCGGTATTGCCACTCCTCGTCGTTGTTCTTGTCGGTTTCGTCGGTGAAGGTGACGTGCAGGCCGGAGCAAAGCACGGCCTTCGCGCGCAACAGGTGCTTGAGCTTCGGGACGTGGAACTTGACCGAATCGAGAAACTTTTCATCCGGCCAGAAGCGTAGCCTGGTGCCGCCGCCTTTGGCGGCGCTTATTGCTTTGAGCTCGGAAGTCTTCTGACCATCGGCGAAGCTCATGTGGTACTCCTTGCCGCCGCGCCGCACCCAGACTTCGAGCTTTCTCGAAAGCGCATTGACCACCGACACGCCCACGCCGTGCAAACCGCCGGAGAAGGTGTAATTTTTGTTGGAGAATTTGCCGCCGGCATGCAAGCGGGTCAGGATCACTTCCACTCCCGATACGCCTTCGCCTTTATGTTTATCGACCGGCATGCCGCGGCCATTATCGGCAACCGAGAGGGAGCCGTCTTTGTGCAACACAACCTCGATCTTGGAGGCGTAACCGCCAATCGCCTCATCGACGCTGTTATCGATCACCTCTTGCGCGAGGTGATTGGGGCGTTCGGTCTGGGTGTACATCCCCGGCCGCTTGCGCACCGGTTCAAGACCGGTTAAGACCTCAATCGCGGAGGAATCGTATGCAGAGCTCATGCCTTAAAAAACCAGCGTCTTACTCTGCGCATAGATAAACCATGAATTTCATCGGGGCATCGTGTGATGACTTAGTCAAAGGACGCTAGAGTATAACGGATTATGATTACGCGGCAATTGCGCGTTCCGAATCAAGTTGATTACTGTCAGATTCCTCGCTACTCGGAATGACAAATATGACTTAATCAGAGTCCCACTAACCGGATGGATTTTTAGCGGCTAGGCACGATTCGAGGCTGGCGGGGAATTTAGCCGGAGCAACGATGCGAAACCGCTTGATGTGAGCGTTATGTCCGCGCACGAGGGAAATCCGGCTTTTCGCCACGCCGAAGTGCTGCGCTAAAAATTCGATTAACCGCGCATTGGCCTTGCCATCCACAGGCGGCGCGGTGATACGTATCTTGAGCGCGTCGCCGGTCACGCCGGCAAACTCATCCCGGCTTGCGCGCGGCTTGGCGTGCACTTTTAAAATTAAATCTTCACCCTCCCATTTGAACCAGTTCTTTGCCACCAGAACACCGCCAAGATAAATTGTTTATGGGCTATAGCCGCGCGCGGGAGCAGGTTAACCGCCGAGCTCAAAAGTCGGTTAAATCCTCCGCCAAGGCATTATGGGTTGCTTCTGAGACAGCGCTTACCTGATGACGATAAGCGGAATGATCGATCCCGGCACCGATATCGGCGCCTTGTTTGATGGCGCGCACCATTTCCGGGCTAAGTTCAAAACGCAGAAAATGCACAGAGGAAGTTTTGGTTTCGGTGGCGCGCTCCAGGTCTTCGTCCGCGATGGCGAATACCGGGCTGTGGCCCTGCACTTTAACCCACACGCAATCCTCAATGCCGATCATCTTTGCCAACGCCGCGCGCCGTTCCTCAATGTCGTCGTATTCGAGCATAAAGGTGGCTTTCCAGTTGCTTCCGTCCGGAATCAAAGGATTATAAGCCTCCAGCTCTTCCTCGATTCCCGCGCGTTCAAAGATGCGCTCCGCACGCAGCATTTCCTGCACTTGATACTGGATGGTTAATTTGTCTTCAAAATATAATCGGGCGTGCGGGCCGATTTGCACTTGGCGATTTTTTTTGTGCTCCATCACCTTGGCGCGGAAATCCGCGCGCACTGCGGAATACTTTTCCAAGGAATACAAATGCTGCGGGGTTAGCTTTTCCATCGCCGTAACAAAAACCTGTTAAATTCCATAGGCAATACGTAAAAGATGCAACGGATGCTCCGGCTCCCGGTCGGTGTTAAGGCCGTTTTGAATTTGGTAGCCGGCGATCGGACAATCGCTGCCGTAATGGTCCGGCTGATTATTCTCAACCCGCTCAAACACCGGCTTGCCGATTTTCATTGCCGCTTCATGGAACTCGCTTTTCACCGCATAGGTGCCGTTGTGGCCGGAGCATCGTTCAATCATGTCAATCTCAGTATCCGGCACCATTTGTAATAATTCCCGCGTCTTCGGCCCGATATTCTGCACCCGTTGATGGCAGGGGGCATGGTAAGAAATTTTTCCCAAGGATTGCTTGAAATCGGTGTTGAGCTTGCCTTGCTGGTGACGCAACATCAGATATTCAAATGGATCGTAAATGGCATCCCGAACCTTGAGGACATCAGGCTCCTCCGGGAACAGCAAAGGCAGTTCCTGTTTAAACATGAGCACGCAGGAAGGCACCGGCGCGACGATATCCCAGCCCTCATCCACCAGCTTGGCAAGCTCCGGAATATTGGCGTCTTTAGAACGGGTGATGGCGGCAAAATCGCCTAATTCCAGCTTGGGCATGCCGCAGCAATGTTCTTGTTTCACAATCGTGACCGGAATGCCGTTATGGGTGTAAACCGCCACGAGGTCCTGAACCAATTGCGGACTGTTGTAGTTCCCGAAACAGGTGGTGAACACCACCGCTTTGCCGCACGTATGGCTGGTCGGCACCGCTGCATTTTCCGAAAGCGCAACTCCCTCCCACCCCTTGCGGAAGCTGTCATGGTGGTAAGCGGGCAATTTCGCGTCCGGATGCACGCCTAGCACTTTATCCAGCGCTTGACGGAAAGCGTTGTTGCGGTTGGCGGCATTGACCATTTGCACCACTACCGGAATACCGGCCAGTTTGCCGATGGTGTCCGTGCTGGTTAAAAACTTGTCGCGCAGGCTGGCTTTGCCGTGTTTGAATTTGAACGCCTTAGCACGCAGCATGAGATGCGGAAAATCCACATCCCAGGGATGCGGCGGCACATACGGGCATTTCGTCATGTAACACAGATCGCACAAGTAACACTGATCCGTTACCTTCCAGTAATCCTGCTTGGCGACGCCGTTTAACTCCAGGGTCGATGATTGGTCGATCAGATCGAACAAGGTGGGAAATGCCTGGCACAGGCTGAAGCAGCGGCGGCAACCGTGACAAATATCGAATACCCGCTCCAACTCGGCGAACAACGCGCCTTCGTTGTAAAAAGCGGGATTTTGCCAGTCGATCGGGTGGCGCATGGGCGCCGCCACACCGCCTTCCCGCTGATGGGGAGCAAGGCGTTCCGTGCGCTTACCGAATTGACTGGAATTTTCTGGAGGCACGGACATTAGTCACCTAAGGACGGCAATTTTTTGGATAATAACAAACGCCGGCCGGATCAACGCCGGCCCAGGACTGGTGTACGTTAACTATTTACCCAGGGTATCTAATGCCTTTTGGAAGCGATTGGCGTGCGAGCGCTCCGCTTTAGCCAAGGTTTCGAACCAATCGGCGATCTCACTCAGTCCTTCATCGCGCGCGGTTTTGGCCATACTGGGGTACATATCGGTATATTCATGCGTTTCGCCGGCAATCGCGGCCTTGAGGTTATTGGCGGTAGCGCCGATGGGTAAGCCGGTTGCCGGGTCCCCGACTTCCTCCAGGTATTCCAAGTGGCCGTGGGCATGGCCGGTTTCACCTTCCGCGGTGGAACGGAACACGGCTGAAACATCGTTATAGCCCTCCACATCCGCTTTGGCGGCAAAATAGAGGTAGCGGCGGTTGGCCTGCGATTCGCCGGCAAAAGCATATTTAAGGTTCTCTTGGGTTTTGCTGCCTTTCAGTTTCATACTGCTCTCCGTTTTCTGGGATTAAATTTAGATTAAGTCTAAATCCATGCCTTAGTTACTGTCAAGAGAGCCAAAAACCTCCCCAACGCAAAGTTGGCGAATGGAACTATCTCAACTAATATCATACATATGATGCAAACCAACCTAACCTGTATCCTCCCTTATTGAAAGATATGGCCGCTACGAATCCAGCGACAAATTTAAGCGGTTTAGCCCTTAGGCTAGTGCGTAACAATCTGCTGAGCCCGGCGGATGCCGAACGCCTGCAAAACGAATCCCAAACCAATAAGGTGCCGTTCGTTACTCAGTTAGTCCAAAGCAAAAAACTGGATGGCGCCACTATCGCGCGCGCGGCATCGGAAGAATTCGGGCTGCCCTTGTTTGAAATCAATGCCTTGGATCTGGAAATGGCGCCGGTCAAGCTGGTGGATGAAAAAATCATCCGGCGCCACCGGGCATTGCCTGTTTATAAACGCGGCACCCGGCTTTATGTCGCCCTGGCCGACCCGACCAATTTGAAGGCGCTGGAAGAAATCAAATTCCATACCGGCCTCGGCGCTGAGGCTATTTTGGTGGAGGAAGAAAAACTCACTAGCGCCATCCAAAAATGCCTGGATTTCTCCGCTGACACCGGTCTCGCCGATCTCGGGTCCGATAACGGCCTGGATAACCTTGAAATCACCAGCGACGAAGAGCTCAAAACCGACTCCACCGATGAAACCGCGCTCAACGACACGCCGATCGTCAAGTTTGTGAACAAGGTGCTGCTGGATGCCGTCCATCGCGGCGCGTCCGATATTCATATTGAGCCTTATGAAAAAACTTACCGCGTGCGGTTTCGTATGGACGGCATCCTGAACGAAGTTGCAAACCCGCCGCTGGCCCTGGCCGGCCGCATCGCTGCTCGCATTAAAATTCTCTCCAGAATGGATATCTCAGAACGACGCGCCCCCCAAGACGGACGCATGAAAATGCGTATCTCCAACAATCGCGCGATCGATTTCCGGGTCAGCTCATTGCCGACTTTGTTCGGCGAAAAAATCGTCATGCGTATCCTTGATCCGGCTTCCGCCTCGCTCGGCGTCGATAAGCTCGGCTTCGAGCCGGAGCAGAAAAAGCTCTATATGGAGGCGATCCATCGCCCCTACGGCATGGTCCTGGTTACCGGCCCGACCGGCAGCGGTAAAACCGTCACGCTATATACCGCTCTAAACATCTTGAATAGCCCGGACCGGAACATATCTACGGCGGAAGACCCGGTAGAAATCAATCTCTCCGGCATCAACCAGGTCCATATCAATGAAAAAGCCAAGCTGACATTTTCCACGGCACTGCGCGCTTTTTTACGGCAAGACCCGGACATAATAATGGTCGGTGAAATACGCGATTTGGAAACGGCTGAGATCGCAGTAAAAGCGGCACAGACCGGCCATATGGTGATTTCAACCTTGCACACCAACGACGCCCCGGCGACCTTAAGCCGTCTGGTCAATATGGGGGTGGCACCTTTTAACATCGCCTCGGCGGTTAACCTTATCATCGCGCAACGCCTGGCCCGGCGGCTCTGCAGTCATTGTAAAAAACTCGTGGACATCCCCAAACCGGCCTTGCTTAAAGCCGGCTTTAAAGAAAGCGAGCTCGATGGCCTGAAAATCCACGGCCCGGCAGGCTGCGAGCACTGTAACGAAGGCTACAAGGGGCGGGTCGGTATCTATCAGGTGATGCCGATATCGGAAGCGATTGGCGAAATTATTATGCGCGGCGGCAATGCGCTCGATATAGAAATTCAGGCGCAAAAAGACGGCGTCCCTAATCTGCGCCAGTCCGGGCTTAAAAAGCTGCGCGACGGCGTCACCAGCATGGAAGAAATTGAACGCGTGACCAACGATTAATTGGATTGAAGTAATCTATGGCAGAAAAAGCCGCGAAAGCCAGACTCGACGTCTTTACTTGGGAAGGCACCGACAAAAAAGGCAAAAAAATAAAAGGCGAGACCCAGGCGTCGAGCGTTGCGTTTGTCAACGCCACCTTGCGGCGCCAGGGCATTAATCCGCTAAAAGTACAAAAACGCAAAAAATCACTGCTTAATAAAAAGAAAAAAATCACGCCGAAGGACGTGTCGATATTTACCCGTCAGTTGGCGACCATGCTGGTCGCCGGCATACCGATTGTGCAAGCCTTCGAAATCGTCGGTAAAGGCCACGAAAACGCCGGCATGCAAGCACTGCTGACGGAGATTAGACAGGATATTGAATCGGGAACCGCCATGAATCTGGCATTGGCCAAACACCCGCTTTACTTCGATGCCTTATATTGCAGCCTGGTCGCCGCCGGCGAACAGGCGGGTATTTTGGATACCTTGCTGGACAAAATCGCCACCTACAAAGAAAAAATCGAGGCCATCAAAAGCAAAATTAAATCCGCGCTTTTTTATCCTGCCGCGATTGTCGCCGTCGCCTTTATTATTACCGCTATTCTTTTGATCTTCGTTATTCCCCAATTCGAAGCCCTATTCAAAGGTTTCGGCGCCGATTTGCCCGCAGTGACCGTAATGGTCATCAATATTTCAAAAATTTTTCAGCAGTGGTGGTGGCTGATTTTTGGCGCGGTGGGAGGCGGAATATTTTTTCTCAGTTACAGCTATAAACGTTCGCAAAAAATGCAACACACCTTAGATCGGCTGATCCTAAAGGCGCCGATCGTCGGCCCCATTGTCAAAAAAGCCACGATCGCGCGTTTCGCCCGCACCCTCTCCACCATGTTTGCCGCCGGTATGCCGTTGGTGGACGCGCTCGATTCCGTCGCGGGCGCTGCCGGCAATCGGGTTTATTATGAAGGAACAATGGCAATCAAAAACGACGTCAGCACGGGTATGCAGCTGCAATCGGCGATGAACAGCACCGGCCTATTTCCAAATATGGTGGTGCAAATGGTCGCCATTGGCGAAGAATCGGGCGAACTGGATAGTATGCTTGGCAAGGTTGCCGACTTCTATGAGGCGGAAGTCGATGATTCCGTGGGCGCCTTAACCAGTTTGCTGGAGCCTATCATCATGGCGTTTCTGGGTATTGTGGTTGGCGGATTGGTGCTCGCCATGTATCTGCCCATCTTCAAAATGGCGGCAGTGGTATAAAAACGACTTAAAAATCATAAGCAGTGACCTCTACCGCAGCATTAGCTGTATTTCTGGAGAACAATCCCTTGTTCTTTTCCTTTTCGGCTGGGTTGCTTGGGTTGGTAGTCGGCAGTTTCTTAAATGTAGTCATCTATCGGTTACCGATAATCCTAGAACGCAATTGGAAACGCCAATGCGAGGAATTCTTAGGCAAGAACAAACCCGGCGAAAATACCACCACTCCTTTTAATCTTCTTACCCCGCGCTCTCAATGCCCCCATTGCGGACATGCCATCACCGCGCTGGAAAATGTCCCGCTGATCAGTTTTTTGTGGCTTAAAGGCAAATGTTCCGCCTGTCAAAAACCGATCTCCCGGCGTTACCCTCTCGTCGAACTGCTGTCCGCGGCATTATCCGCTGGGGTCGCCTGGCATTTCGGCGTTCACTTCACAACGCCGGCGGCGCTTATCCTAACCTGGGCGTTAATCGCCCTTACGTTCATCGATTTAGATCGTCAAATTCTGCCTGACGCGATTACCGTGCCCTTTTTATGGATAGGATTGGCGGCAAACTACCTTAATCTATTCACCGAGTTACATTCCGCGGTGCTCGGCGCCATCGCCGGTTATGTTTTTTTGTGGCTGGTATTCCAGCTTTTTAAGTATATTACCGGCAAAGAAGGGATGGGCTACGGCGACTTCAAATTATTCGCGGTATTCGGCGCCTGGCAAGGCTCGCAAGTATTGCCGTTGATTATACTGTTGGCCTCATTAGTGGGTGCGATCATCGGCATCGGCTTTATCGTGTTGCGGGGACACGACCGGCGAGTGCCGATCCCGTTCGGGCCATTTTTATGTTCCGCCGCCTGGATTACCTTATTATGGGGCAATGAAATTATTCACGCTTATCTGCGGCTGTCCAACCTAACCGGTTGATCTGTATGCCCTACGGCTACCGTTTATATCCGCTATGTTACGTGTCGGCTTAACCGGCGGCATCGGCAGCGGCAAATCTACCGTAGCGAAATTATTTGTCGCGCGCGGTGTCCCGGTCATTGACGCCGATGAGATCGCAAGAAAAGTCGTCACTCCGGGACTACCGGCCTACGAGGATGTCGTCCGCGCTTTCGGCGAACAAATCCTCGATGATAACCGGCGGATCAATCGAGAAGTGCTGCGAAGCCGAATCTTTGATAATCCGCAAGAACGAAGGCAATTAGAAATGATTCTGCATCCGCGCATCCGGGCCGAGATTCAAACCCAAGCAGACCGGCTGCGTGCGCCTTATTGTCTTGTTGTCATCCCATTGTTGGTTGAAACCGGTCAACAGGATCTTATCGACCGTGTTTTACTGGTCGATGCGGAAGAAGATGCAGATCGCCTGCAGCGCGCGCAAGAAGTGATCGAAAACAATGCCGACCTGGCACATCTTACCGCCGAAGTCGAACGCCTGCATCGTTACTATCTCACTTTGTCGGAAACGAAAAACTGATCTTGAAAAATCAGGCTAAGGGCTGATTAAAGACGCAACGGCCTGCGAAATCGACCCGGCCTGCCAGATGCCGCTAATCATGGCAAGACCACGCGCCCCACAGGTGCGCGCCCGCATTAAATCTCCAGGCCGCATGCCGCCGAGCGCATAAACCGGCAGCGCTGTTTGCCGGCACAAACGCTCGAATTCATCCCAACCCAATGGTTGAGCATGGGAATGACTCGCAGTCGCCTGCACCGGTGCAACCACGACAAAATCGGCGTCTATGCGTGCGGCTTGTTCCAGCTCCTGAATATTGTGACAAGAAGCCGCTACCCACAGATTCCGGTCTAATGGCCGCCGGCTTAGCGTTAGTAGACGTTGCGCATTAAGATGCACGCCATCGGCGCCGCACCTCGGCACCGATTCCGGATCTACGTTCAGCAATACCCTGGCACTGTAGCGATGGCATAAATCGGTGACTTGTCGCGCATAAGCCCGATAATCTTCCGGCGACAACTGATGTTCACGCAACTGGATAAGCCGCGCACCTGCCTGCAATCCTTGTTCTAATTTCCCTAAAAATTCCTCTTGCCCGAATCGCTTGGCATCGGTAATAAGATATAAAGGCGGAAAGCGAATAGCGTCCAAGATCGATAGGTCGGCCTCGGGAAACTCCAGACTGGTCAGTTCGGCGACCGGCACCCATTGCACAACCTGACCTTCGCGCCCGCGTACCTCGCCTTGGAATTGGGTGACTTCCCAGACATCCAGTAATACCTTTTTGTCGGTATAAGCATGGCTCACTTGCATAAACGGACGGGCTGCCTGAACGGTAATACTGAGCTCCTCGTGCAACTCGCGCTTTAATCCTTCCAGCGCGGTTTCGTGCGACTGGATCTTGCCGCCGGGGAATTCCCATTTCCCGCCCTGATGGCTATGCGCCGGGCGTTTTGCCACCAGCACGCGCGCCTGATGGTCGCGTAAAATTCCGGTCGCTACCGAAATAACCGATTCAGGAGCGGTACTCGGCGTTAATACGGATATATTCATGCGAGAGATCGCAGGTCCAGACGCGCGCTTGATGAGCACTATTGCCAAGCGTGACGCGGATGGTAATTTCCGGCGCGCGCATAACCGCCAGGGCATCCGGCTCGCGATAATCCTTTGCTACCCCGCCGTCTGCAAAAACACAAATATTATTGAGATAAATCGAAACAGCGTCGGTATCGAGCTTATCAACCGGCGCGCGCCCGATCGCCGCCAACACCCGTCCCCAATTCGGATCGCCGCCAAAAAAAGCGGTTTTCACCAATGGCGAATGCGCGATCGTATAGGCTACCGCCGCACACTCCGCCTCACTTCTCCCACCGGCGACCTCGATAGTAATGAATTTAGTCGCGCCTTCCGCGTCGCGCACTATCGCCTGGGCAAGCTCGATAAAGACCCCACGCACGGCTTGCGCAAACCGGGCGTAAGATTGGCTGGTATCTTTGTTTATCGGCGCATTGCCGGCGCGGCCGCTCGCTAACAACACACAGGCATCGTTGGTGGAGGTGTCGCCGTCAACCGTAATGCGGTTAAAAGACTCTTGCACCGCGGCTTGCAGGCAGCTTTGTAACACGCTGCGATCGATGACCGCATCCGTCGCAACAAACGCGAGCATGGTGGCCATATCGGGATGCATCATGCCGGCGCCCTTGGCGATGCCGGTCACGGTAATAGTCGTCCCGTCTATATTGAGCTGCCTAGAACTGCCCTTTGCTACGGTATCGGTGGTCATAATACCGTGCGCCGCCTCCCCCCAGCCGGATTCGGAAAGCGCCGCGATACAAGCCGGCAAGGCTTGGACCATGCGCTCCAGCGGCAAACGTTCGCCGATCACGCCGGTGGAAAACGGCAGCACCTGTTCAACCGCATAGTGCATTTGCTCAGCCAGCGCGGCGCAGCACACCAGTGCATCCTGATAGCCCGGCCTGCCGGTGCCGGCGTTGGCATAACCGGTGTTAATCAAGAGGGCGCGCGGTGCCGATACCGACAAATGTGTACGCGCGAGCAAAACCGGCGCGGCGCAGAATTGATTCTGGGTGAATGTCGCTACTGCCTTAGTGCCGGGCGCACAATCGATGACCACCAGATCGGGCCGCCCGGCACGGCGAATACCGGCGGTATAAGTGCCTAAGCGTATGCCGGCGACCGGATACAGCGCAGTCAAACCGGATAGGCCTACCGCCATGGCCGCTTGGCCGGGAACGTGTCAGAAGCCGGAGAAAGAATGTTTTTAAATATTTTAGTCTGATTCACTTTTTCTAAATCCTATAAGCTTTTTTAAGACCCTATGCCTCTTCAAGCAAGCTTGCCGTGACACAGCTTGTATTTCTTTCCGGAACCACAAGGACAGGGTTCGTTACGGCCAATTTTCGGCTGTTTTCTTACTACCTGCTGCACGGTGGCGACTTCAGCCTCCTCTTCCTCACCACCTGTAACCGACGGATGCTCATAGTGCATGGGCTGTTGCCTTTGCCGCTGCGCTTCCAGGACATCCACGTCTTCCTGTTGGCGAATTTGCACGCGCGTGATTAAACTCACGACCTCCCGCTTTATCCGGTCCAGCATATCAGAGAAAAGCTCGAACGCCTCGCGCTTATATTCCTGCTTGGGATTCTTCTGCGCGTAGCCGCGCAGATGGATACCTTGCCGCAAATGATCCATCGCGGCTAAATGATCTTTCCACTGCGTATCCAACACCTGCAGCATGACGGCTTTTTCAAAATGGCGCATGACCTCTTCGCCTACCTCTTTGCTCTTGGCCGCGTGTACCTTTTCGAATTCACTTAGGAGGCGCTCACGTAATTTTTCCTCGCCCAGATCCGGATCTTCCTGCAGCCAGCGTGCAACCGGCAGCTTTAAACCAAAATCCCGCTCCAGGCTTTTCTCAAGCTCAGGAATATTCCATTGTTCTTCCAGGCTCTGAGGAGGGACACTGTAACTGATCAAATCATTGATGACATCGCGGCGGATAGCGGCGATGCTCTCCGAGATATCCTCCACCTCCATCAGGCGATTGCGCTGCTCGTAAATAACCTTTCTTTGGTCATTCGCAACGTCATCGTATTCCAACAACTGTTTTCGAATGTCGAAATTATGACCTTCAACTTTGCGTTGTGCGTTTTCTATCGCCCGGCTCACCCAGGGATGTTCGATCGCCTCTCCCTCCTGCATGCCCAATTTCTGCATCAATCCGGATACCCGCTCGGAGCCGAAGATGCGCATTAAACTATCTTGCAGGGACAGATAGAAACGCGTCGTGCCTGGGTCGCCCTGACGCCCGCAACGGCCTCTTAGCTGATTGTCGATGCGCCGGGATTCATGGCGCTCGGTTCCCAGCACGTGCAGCCCGCCCGCTTGTATAACCTGATCGTGGCGTTGCTGCCACGCCTGGCAGATTTGCTCTTTCTCTTTATCGCCCTCGATGGTGCTTAATTCCATCTCCAAGTTACCGCCAAGCACGATATCCGTACCGCGGCCCGCCATGTTGGTCGCAATCGTCACCGCCCCGGGCCTGCCGGCCTGGGCAATAATCAACGCCTCACGCTCATGATGCTTGGCGTTCAACACTTCGTGGGAAATCTTTTCCTTCTTTAATAAACCTGAAAGGTATTCCGAACTCTCTATCGAAGCCGTGCCGACTAGCACGGGTTGTCCGCGTCCATAACAATCCTTGAGATCGGCAATAATCGCCGCGTGCTTCTCCGCTGCCGTGCGGTAGACTTGATCACCCAAGTCCTTGCGGATCATCGGCCGATGGGTCGGGATTACCATCACCTCTAAACCATAGATTTGATGGAATTCAAACGCCTCGGTATCGGCGGTGCCGGTCATGCCGGCAAGTTTTTGGTACAAACGGAAATAATTCTGGAAGGTAATGGAAGCCAGCGTCTGATTTTCGTTTTGTATCGGCACTCCTTCTTTCGCCTCCACCGCCTGGTGCAAACCATCCGACCAGCGCCGGCCCAGCATCATGCGGCCGGTAAACTCGTCGATAATAATGACTTGATTGTCTTTGACGATGTAATCGACTTCGCGCTGAAACAACGCATGGGCGCGCAAACCGGCGTTCAGGTGATGCAATAAAGCGATATTGCCGACGTCGTAAAGATTGCTGCCGGACTCTAATAATCCGGCTTGCGCCAGCAATCTCTCTGCGGTTTCATGGCCGGCCTCGGTCAGATACGCTTGTTTGGTTTTCTCGTCAACACTGTAATCGCCCGGGCCATCTTCCTTCTCGTGTTCCTTCTCTTGCCGAGTCAGCTTGGGAATAATTTTGTCTATCTTATGGTAAAGGTCGGTCGTGTCTTCGGTCGGCCCTGAGATAATTAACGGCGTGCGCGCTTCATCAATTAAGATAGAATCAACCTCATCGACAATGGCGTAATGCAGGCCGCGCTGCACCTTATCCTGTAAGCGAAACGTCATATTGTCGCGCAAATAGTCAAAACCATATTCATTGTTGGTGCCATAGGTTATGTCTGTCCCATAGGCCGCGCGCTTCTCTTCGCTTTCCATGCCGGAAACCACAACCCCGACGGTCATGCCGAGGAAACGATAAATTTTGCCCATCCATTCCGCATCGCGTCGGGCCAGGTAATCGTTTACAGTAACTACGTGCACGCCCTTCCCGGTCAAGGCATTCAAGTACACCGGGAGTGTAGCGACCAAAGTTTTACCTTCACCCGTGCGCATTTCGGCAATCTTGCCTTCATGCAAGGCGATGCCGCCGATGAGCTGCACGTCAAAATGACGCATGCCTAAAGTGCGTTTGGATGCCTCTCTAACGACCGCAAATGCTTCGGGCAACAACGACTCCAAGCTTTCGCCTTGCGTAAGGCGGCTCTTAAACTCGGCAGTCTTGGCTTGCAAAGCGGAATCGGAAAGCGAGGCCATCGTAGGCTCCGGCGCGTTGATGCGCGTCACTTCCTGCCTCATGCGCCTGATTAGCCGCTCGTTGCGACTACCGAACAGCTTGCTAAGAACCTTCACCATAAATTTCAATCGAGATAAAAAATGAAAGCCGCGATTATGTCGGAAAATCGCCCCAACTTGAAGGGCGCAGGCCTACATATTCCACTATAGACACGGCCATATCGCGGCCCCGACCGGGAGTAGCGGTACCATTAGCCGCCCAAGGCGCCGAACGGAATTCGGTTATCCAGCGCGGTATGGCTTGGCTAAGGCAGCGGATTTGGTTAGCATTCTGTCTTCTCGCTACTTTAACAATAAACACATGGGCGCCTTCAGAAGACCGGTTCATCTCGTTGTACTTGTCGCCCTGGGCTTGTTTTTCTCGATCACGAGCCGCTCCGGCATCGCGCAATCCTGCCAGAACCAGGATGTGTTGCCCACTGCATCCGATGTCGTCACGCTGAAGGCGGTTGGTGACATCGTCCTTGGCAGCGACTGGCCTGAAACCCACTACCCGAGCGGATTCGAGGAGCAGACTCAGGCACAGCTCAAGCGGGTGCTTGGTTCCGCTGACGTAGTCTTTGGCAATTTCGAGGGCACCCTCACCACCCACAGCGTTTCTACCAAGATTGTCCAATCGGGCACGGTGTTCGCATTCCGGATGCCACCCAGGTTTGCACGCTTGCTCCGGGGCGCCGGTTTCGATGTGCTCAACATTGCCAACAATCACACCTTTGATTTCGGGGAGACCGGCTTTTCCGACACCCTTGCACATCTTGCCGACGCCGGCGTCCTGACCGTCGGCGAAAGAAGCAAAATCACGCTCCACAAGGTCAAGGGCGTGACCCTCGCCTGGGTCGGTTTCAGCTACTCTCAACGCCGCAATGACATGAGAGACACGGCCAGTCTCGCGGAATTGATCCAGGAAGCCCGCAAGCAGGCCGATCTGGTCATCGTCTCGATCCAGGCAGGGGCGGAAGGCAATGAGGCGCTCAGAGTGGTGGACCGCGAAGAACTATTTCTGGGCGAAAGACGCGGGAACGTGTTTGCGTTCGCCCGCCGCGCCGTCGACCTCGGCGCCGATCTCGTGCTCGGTCATGGTCCCCATGTCCTGCGCGGGATGGAGTGCTACAAAGAAAAGCTGATCGCTTACTCGCTTGGTAACTTCGTCGGCTATGGCGCGCTGTCGATAAAGCGCGCCGCCGCGATCTCGGCGATCCTCGAAGTCACGCTCGCGAAAGACCGCCGGACTGTCGCTTTCAACGTGATCCCCGTGAAATTTAACAGCGACAAGCTCCCTGAGTTGGATGAGAACGGGCTTGCCCGTTATCTGATCAACGATCTCTCCCATCTATCGCCGCTGAATGGCACAGTCCGCCTGCCTGTGGCAACGGACGGGTATGCCAGGTACCAGGTGTGGCTCTCCTCCGCCGCACTCACCGATATGCTGCGCGAAAGGGACCCCCCAAAACGTTCAGCGAACTAAGCGCACCCGAGTAGGCGTATGCGACGTACAGCGGTCCACGCGTATCTTTAGTGGTTCGGGAAGAAAGTCGCTGAATTCCGCAGTCCTGGGTAAAACCGGTAGACGATGTTACAGACAAATGGCGCCGACAGGCGACTTATGGCTTCGCGGCCTGGCGCAGATAGCTGGCCGGGTTCACCGCCAGGCCATTTTGCAGCACCTCGAAATGCACATGCGCGCCGGTGGAGCGCCCGGAGGAGCCGACCAGGGCGATGGCCTGGCCTTTGTCGACCTTATCGCCGGCTTTCACCAGCAGCGTCTTGGCGTGGGCATAACGGGTGGATTGGCCGTTGCCG
>WNFH01004163.1_pt1 | contig 22753 bp, 24 predicted proteins | sample 5400411 | NCBI WGS metagenome assembly WNFH01 (sample SAMN13153347, study PRJNA577476) | soil metagenome | isolation source: 200 cm saprolite under Douglas fir tree site 2 hole 3 | place: USA:California | collected 2015-04-18 | reverse complement strand
ACATTTCAAGCAGTGCAAACGACTGAATTGGCGGAAGAGCAATTCAGAGCAATCCCCCATACCCCATCTATTCCAAACACCACACCGCTTATTATATTTACCAGTCAGCCTCAAGAAGGGGCGAGCGGGCCGCTCACAAATATTTCTTACCCGTTTCCGGTCGTGACCACCGAACATCTGCAAGCTCTTCCAGGCCCATTGCCTGTGACATCCACCATGGGACGAATCATCAGAATCCCTGGTTCTCGCGCGCGTAAACAGCGTACAACGCCAGTAACGGAAGATTTGCCGAAACCGACCCGGTGGATGAAGCCGCACCTGCGTCACGGCTTCGTTGTAGCCACAATCTTGCTGGTTGTAATTACGACGTTGCTCTACCTGACACCTCTGTCTAATGGGCAAAGTGGCGGCTCCCTCTTTTTTAAGGGAATTAGCGACTGGGTTCATGCGGAGCAAGCAAATTGGCAGTTCCAGGCACATATCACCCAGGTTGTACAGAATGCTCCTGCCCAGAATAATTCCTTGCCTCCACCTCCGGTAATTCTGCCAAAGAGTGTCTATGTTGCAATCGCTCAGCAGGATGCCATCAATGCGGGCATTTCGCCGGACTATTTTACGCGGCAGATTAACCTGGAAAGCGGCTTTAATCCCAATGCCGTCTCTCCCTCTGGTGCTGTAGGCATCGCCCAGTTCTTGCCCAGTACCGCCGCTGGTCTGGGCATCAATCCCTGGGACCCATATTCTGCTTTGAACGGTGCCGCTAAACTGATGGCAAGCTATAATCGCAGCTATGGTGGAAACTATGCCATGGCCCTCGCCGCCTACAACGGCGGAAGCGGCACAGTTCAATATGCCGTCAACGCCTGCGGCCCCTCCAACTGGATGAACTGCCTGCCCTACCAGACACGCAACTACATCCGCGTCATCATGGGTATTTAATATAAGCGCAGCAATTTGGGCGTTTGACAAAGTCAAACGCCCAAATTGCTGCGCTTATATTAAATACCTTGACATTCCCTTTTGTGGCAACGTACAATTTGATATGTCCATATGGAGATATCAAGCGTACCATGGTTGTCCAAAACAAGGAGCAATGTCTATGACTCCAGCCGCCTTGCAGAGTGAAGAGGCTCTGCTCAACCGCATCAAAAAGCAGCAACTCGTCGAATCCCTTGAACATATGAGTCCCATCTACCTGGAAGGGATGAAGCGCATCCTCACCGTCTCTGCCGACACAGAACTGATCAGTGCCCCCGCCTACTACCACGCTGGTGTTCATGCCCCTTCCCTGAATACCTTTGGCTCAGCGATGTCGATTATCCAGGATGAATTGAGTCATGCCCATATCGCCTACCGGCTGCTGCGTGATTTAGGGGTCGACACGGAAAAACTCATATTTGAGCGCGAGCCTCATCAATTCAAGTATCCCTATGCCTTTGATATACCCCTGGATAGCTGGGTAGAACTGATCGTCGCCAATGCCTTCTATGATCGCGCCGGTTACACCCTCCTCGGCGATGTCTATACAAGCACATCCTTTGGCCCGTGGAAGCGTGCCCTCGTCAAAGTGGACAAGGAAGAGACCTTCCACCTGCGCCACGGCGAACAGGGAATGCGCAAGCTCAACCAGGACAACAGCGGCCACGAGGCACTTCAAAAGGCCGTGGATTGGATGTTCATGCTCACCGTTGAGTGGTTTGGTCTTCCCGACGACCTCAAGAAGCACGGCGAACAGCTGGCCTATGGTTTTAAGGGGCATTCGAACGACGAACTCCGCCAGATCTGGATGTCCACCGCCGTCCCGCTGTGCAATGAACTCCAACTCAAGGTTCCCGCGCATTACGACGAGGCCCAACAAAAATATGTCATCGATTGTGCCTTCCCGGCCCATTTTGACGCCAAGGCCAAACGCTGGCTGCTCGAAGACGGACCCTGCACATGGGACGACGTGATGAAACGCTGGAAGGCGCGTGGCCCAAGTAACGAGGAGTTTGTTGGCATGGTGCAGCGCGGCAAGAAGGACATGCTGCGCCTGTTGGAGCAGCCGCTATGACGACCACGTATCCATCTCTACAAACGCATCCCGCGCATGACACCACTTGCCCAGCCCTTTGGGATGCACTGCGCGATGTCATGGACCCCGAAATCCCCATCAGCGTAGTAGATATGGGTTTAATCGTTGATCTTAGACAACAGCAAGGTATCGTCGATCTCAAGCTTACCTTTACCGCTATGGGTTGTCCCGCCATGGACTTTATCATGGACGATATTCGCGCTCGCCTCCTGCAAGAAGCAGGAGTAGAGCAGGTCAATATCGAAATCGTCTGGGACCCTGTCTGGACCAGGGCGAGATTGAGCGAAGATGGTATTGATATTATGCGCACCTGGGGGATATCAGCATGAGCGATACGACCACCACCACAACAACTGAGAACACCTCGCGGCGTGAGGCCCTCAACGAGAGTCATGTATGGCAAGTCTACGCCCGCCGCAAGTACGAAGAACCGCTCTACGAAATTGGCAACGTCATGGCCGACGATGTGGAACTGGCAAAGGTCTACGCACGCAGCATCTATGATGAGTTTACCTGGGTCGAGATGGTCATAGTTCCACGTGAAACCATCGTCACCGTGATCGAATCGTAATCCGCCGTAGGGGCCCGATTTATCGCGCCCGAAGATGGGGGTTGGGGATGCGTGCCTTTCCCTGATCCAATGGGCGCGATAAATCGGGCCCCTACGGCCAATCGAGAGGTATAGTATGAGTACCAGCACACGTACAGATCACGCGGCACTGTTTGCCATCCTTTCGTCGTTGGCCGACAATAAGCAGGCCATCGGGCGGCGTTACGCCTACTGGTCTAACGGCGCGCCCGCGTTAGAGGCTGCTGTGGCTGCCGCGGCCATGACTCAGGATGAATTGGGACATGCCCGCACTCTCTATCCCTTGCTCGACAACTTTGTGCAGGCAGAGGCTGACCCCAGCCAGGTCGAGCCGGAGACGCGCACCTTGCACTATGCCCTGGCCTATCTCGATAACGACTTTCAAGGTTGGTCTGACTTCGTTGCCACCAATTTTTTGCTGGATACTGCCCTGACTACTTTTTTTGAAGCGGCGCAACAATCCAGCTATGAGCCTCTGCGCCAGCGTGCCCGTAAAATTGTGCAGGAAGAGCGCATCCATGAAATGAATGGCGAGGCCTGGGTCCGCCGTCTCGCCAAAGCTGGCGGTGCCGTGCGGGCAGCAATTGCCGCCTCGCTTGATCGCCTCTGGATCGAGACCTTCTGCTGGTTTGGCCCAAACGACGATCCCGCTATGCAGCAACTGTACAGGGAGGGCATAATTGACGCGACCCCCGACGAATTACGCAGCCGCTATCTCAAGAAAATCATGCCCACCTTGAGCAGTCTGGACCTGGACGTTCCTGTTTCCTTCAACGCCGCCACGAAGCAGTGGGAACTCAAGCAATCGCTGCCATGGGCGAAATGGGATGCCGTCGGCAGAAGACTTGGATGACGCTTATGGGATATAATACGAATGAGCCAGAGAGAAAGGCAAAAGTCACCTGCCCCTATTGTGGCTCAATAGATACCGAACTATTTTCCTTGTTCGGCCAGCAGTTGTTGACCGTCCAATACTATTGTAATACCTGTCATACACCCTTTGAACGCATCAAGGATGATGATGTTCTAAGCGATTTTGCCGCACGAAAGGAAGGCCAAGCATGACCACAACTACAGAACGAACTCTGGTACACTATAGTGTAACCGAAGGCATTGCCGTGATCGAGCTAACCAATCCCCCCGCCAACACCTATAGCTATGAGATGATGCGCCAATTGGACGAGGCTATTTTACAGGCACGTTTCGACGATAACGTGCATGTAATGGTGATTCGCGGGCAGGGTGAAAAGTTTTTCTGCGCTGGCGCGGAGATCAGCATGCTCAATGCTGTCACCCCTGGCTTCAAGTACTATTTCTGCCTCCATGCCAATGAGACCCTGACACGCCTGGAGCAGACGCCGAAACTGGTGATCGCCGCCTTGAATGGCCATACCGTCGGCGGCGGCCTGGAGATTACCATGGCCTGCGATATCCGTATCGCTCGCCGCAACGCCGGGAAAGTGGGCCTGCCGGAGATCACGTTAGGCGTCCTCCCCGGCACAGGTGGCACGCAACGTCTGGCCCGTGCCCTCCCCAAGAACAAGGCCATCGAATTGATGACCGAAGGCAAGCTCATGAGCTTTGAAGAAGCCCAGGAACTGGGCCTCATCAACTACATCTATGAGCAAGAGGGCTACTGGGATAAAGTCATGGAGTACGCCCGCGGCTTCTGCCCGCCCAATCGCGCATCCAAAACCGTCGGGCGCATCAAGCGTGCCGTCCAGTCAGGTTCCGAAGTGGCATTCTCCGAGGCTCTGGCAATCGAGCGCGAACTACAGCAACTCTGCTTCCAGAGCGAAGATGCCAAAGAGGGTATCGCAGCCTACGCCGAAAAGCGCAAGGGAGTATTCACCGGTAGGTAGGTAATTTATGAAAAATACATTTGTATGGCACCCTGCGGGTGCCATACAAATGTATTTTTCATAAAAATGGAGAACATCGTATGTCATACCTGCGTATTCGTCGTCAAAATGAAATCCTGTGGCTGATACTTGATCGGCCACCGCTCAACATTCTCAATATTGAGATGCTCGACCAGTTGACGGCTGCCATGCGGGACGCGATCAAGGACCGCCCACGTTTGATCGTTCTCACGGGAGCGGGTGAACGGGCCTTTTGCGCGGGAGTCGATATCAACGACCACCTGGATGGGCGCGAGGTGGAGATGCTGCGGGCTGTATACGATAACTTTGCCGCCTTCGAGCAACTCCGTACACAACATATTCCTACCGTTGCCCTCGTCAAAGGCCATGCCCTTGGCGGTGGCTGTGAATTAGCCGCCCTCTGCGACACCGTGATTGCCCATGAACATGCCACCTTTGGCCTGCCAGAAGTGAATCTGGCTGTTTTCCCACCCATTGCCGCCGTCTATTTTCCCGCCTTAATTGGCTATAACGCTACCATGCGCCTCATGCTCACCGGCGAAACCATCAAGGCCAGCGAAGCCCTACGCCTGGGTCTTGCTCACCAGGTACTCTCCTCCCGCTACTTCCTCTCAGACGCCGAGGAACTGCTCGTCGTACTGGCCCTCCAAAAATGAGTGTTTGTAGCCATTTTAGTGCTGATTTTGCAGCCACATCGGCTGCCTTCACCATTCCCCGAATGTGGCTGCAAAATCAGCACCAATAAAATCCTTGCGAACTGCCGAAGGCAGTGAGGATTCAAAGAACTTGCATATCGGGTTTATTACACGAAGGGCATCTAAGTTATACGTTTATAGTGAGTAAGACACCTCTCATTACCGCATGACACACTTTGAGGAACTTTTTTACAAGATAAATCGTCTTGACATTGTTAAAGGTTATGGTGGTTGTTCGTAGGACGATCAAGCAAAGAAGAGCAACATAAGGAGTTTCCATAATGCGTACAACTGGTAAAGTTAGCTACAAGACCAAATGCCGTATTATTCGACGGCGATCATTCTTATTCATTGTATCGCTTGTCCTTATACTCACATTCATATTAGCCGCATGTGGCTCAAACGGCGGAACAACGACGGGCTCAGCGGGGACAACTCCTACGTCCGTAAAAACTACCGGCACTGGTAATGGCAGTACCGCCACCGGCTGCCCCAACAATGTAGCAGTAAGCCCTCCGCAAGCCACGCCCAATGTCACACTACATCTTACGAATGCGAATAGCACTACAGCTGCCCATACCGGAGACCTGATAGAAGTTCTGCTGCCATTTGGTCAGCAGTGGATGGGTCCAACCACCTCGCAAGGGGGGCTGCAATTGCAAACACCGTATGGCTATTCTTCGCCAGCCCAGAAAATGTGTGTCTGGCATTTCATTGCTCAGGGGACCGGCATAACTCAACTAAACTTTTCGGCCAGAGCCATCTGCAAAGCGGGCCAACTGTGTCCGCAATATATTCTGAACCTGCCGTTCACTATTGATGTGAAATAGTAGCTAGGCGAAAATAATCATGCTGGGCAGGGCTGCAGCCCTGCCCAGCATGATTATTTTCGCCTAGCTACGCCACTCTTTAAGTTCTTGCATATCGAAATTACCTCATGTATACTATGCTCAAGCTCACCATCATACGAGGTTTCTGCCGATCTCATTACAAATGTTGCCGCGAGTAGGGGCCCGATTGATCGCGCCCTGGTGAGGGGAATGTATTATGCAAGGTTCAACGCCTGTAGGGGCCCGATTGATCGCGCCCTCGGCACGGTCGGTATCGCTGCGATTACTGATTGCCTTCCTGCTTGGTCTACCCCTGGGACCTGATCCCACCTTTCCAGAGTGGCTTCAATGGACAATACCGGTGGTCGTGCTTGTATTTGCAATGCTGCTCAGTATCCAGCTCGATCCCAATGTGCGGCGGGGAGTGATAACCCCTGAACGGGCCGTGCGTGCATCGCTATTTGTACTCCTGCTGACAATGCTGATGGTCGCGGTGATGGCCTTACTCATCAGTGCTGGTTCGGGATTTGTTGGATTGGCACTCATTCCCTTGGGTATAAGCCTGGTCGCCACTTTTACAGTTGGCAGTAGTGGCATGTGGTGGCTGGCCCTGGCCTACGGACTGATTGCATGGCTAGGCGCGTCCGTTCATCTGCTGCTTGGCATCTCTCTTCTTTCCACAACGCCCGTTAACACCTTTGGAGATATTATCTTTGTTCTCACGCTCGTCGAGGTTATTGTTGGCATGGTCATCGCCATCCCAGGAGCTTTGCTGGGCCGACTGATGCACATATTGCTACTGGGAAAGACGGCAGTACACCCTATTGTGTAATATTACGCTTTGATCTTCTCATTTTTTGGGTCAAACAATGGCTCTTTCATCACCGTTGCCCGGTAGCGTATACCAAACAGTTGCACCTCAACCGCAGTTCCCGGCGTGGCATACTCCACTGGCAGATACCCATAGGCAATGCTCTGGCGCACTGTATAGCCGTAGCCCCCACTGGTGACACGACCCAGCACGAGCTCACCATCCAGAAGCGGCTCACCGCCCAGGGCTACCGCGCTCGCGTCTTCAAGCGTCAGACAGCACAACTTGCGTGTCACTCCCTCCGCTTTGACGCACTCCAGTGCCTCGCGGCCAATGAAATCGCCCTTTTTAAGCTTGACGGCAAAACCCAGACCTGCCTCGTATGGATTGTATTCGGAGTGAATGTCGGCACTCCAATAGCGATAGCCTTTCTCTAATCTCAGTGACTCGATAGCCCGGTAGCCAGCCGCCACCATCCCTAGAGGTTGGCCAGCTTCCCACAGTGTGTCCCACAGCTTGAGGCCGTACTCCATTGGCGCGTAAATCTCCCAGCCGAGTTCGCCCACATACGTGACGCGCAATGCTAATACCGGTATGTCACCAATGGTCACCTGTTGCGCGGTCAGGTAGGGGAAGGTCTCATTGGAGAAGTCATTCTCGCTCACCTGCTGCATCAGTTCGCGTGTCCTGGGCCCCCACACGCCAATGCAACAACGACTGGAGGTAATATCATTGACGTAGACCGAGCTATCGCCGGGCATCTGGCTGCGAATCCAGGAGAGGTCATGTATGCCAAAAGCCGTTCCCGTAATGATCTGGAAACGATCATGTGCCAGGCGTGTGACCGTGAGGTCGCACTCGATACCACCATGTGTGTTCAACATCTGCGTGTAGGTGACGGCTCCCAGAGGCTGATCCATCTGGTTGCCGGTGATACGCTGTAGAAAGGCCGCCGAGCCAGGACCAAGCACCTCTATTTTGCTGAAAGAGGTCTCGTCAAACATGGCGACGCGCTCGCGAGTGGCTTGATGTTCGGCACCGATCGCGGGCGACCAGTAGCGGCTGGCCCATCCACCTGGCCTCGGCCAGTCCTGACCTTCCGCCAGCCGTTCATTCGATGCGAACCAGTTGGGGCGCTCCCAACCCGCTTTCTCACCGAAGACTGCGCCAAGTTCCTCTAAGCGGTTATAAACCGGGCTGAGGCGCAGTTTACGGGCACTGCTGCGCTCCTGAGCAGGATAGAAGATGTCGTAGTAAGTACTATAGATTTCATGAGTGCGGGTAGAGATATAGCGGCGACTGGACGTATAGGCCCCAAAACGCCGTATATCCATGTGCCAGAGATCGAGGCTCGGCTCGCCTTCGACTATCCATTCAGCGATCATCTTACCAACGCCCCCTGAACCGGAGACGCCATGTGCACAAAAGCCACATGCCGTCCAGAACCCCTTCACATCAGGCGATTCACCAAGGATAAACTCCCCGTCCGGTGTAAACGACTCAAGCCCATTGACCTGTTTGATGAATTCAGCATTGCTTATGCCAGGCACGCGCTCGATGCACCCTTCAAGCAAACTGGCAAAGCGAGGCGGGTCAAAACCCAGGACAGTGGGATTGACATTGTCGAAATGTGGCCTTGGTTCGTCCATGGTAGGGGCACCCCTCGCGGGTGGCCTGGTCGCGGGTGGCCCGATGGAGGCACCTGGAATGGCGTCAACATCGAAGGCGGCGGGATTGCGCTCGTACCCGCCAATCACCATGCACTCTCCATCCTGGCGAAAATAGACCAGTTTATCGGGATCGCGCAAATTGGGAATGCTGGCATCTCCCGCCAGTTCGGGCAGTGGGCCGGTCATGGCGTACTGGTGCTGCATGGGTACAAGTGGGATGGTGACACCAGCCATACGCCCGATACGCGGCGACCAGACACCTGTTGCCACAACCACAAGCTCGCTACTGATGCGTCCTTGCGTCGTATTCACTGCCTGCACACGCCCATTGCTGATGTCGATGCCGGTCACGCGGGTGTGAGCATAGAAGGTCGCCCCACGCTGCTGTGCCTTGTTTGCCATGGCCTGTGCCAGGATAGGGGCGCGTGCGGAACCATCGGTGGGGAGATACAGGGCCCCCTCGACGCCATCCATATTCATCAAGGGGAACAGTCGCCGGGCCTCACTCGCGCTAATCAGCTCTACCGCCAGTCCGACGCCTCTGGCAAAGCCCGCCTGCCGCTTGAGTTCTTCCATGCGTTCTTTAGAGGAGGCTAAGCGCAAACTCCCAACCTCGAAGTAGCCAGCATTGCCATCTATCTGTAGTTGCTTGTACAGCTCAACGCTATACATCAACATCTTCGTCAGGCTCACGGAAGAGCGCAACTGCCCTACCAGGCCAGGAGCATGGGAGGTTGTGCCACTGATCAGTGGCCCCTGTTCCAACACCACAATGTCTCGCCAGCCGAGCTCGGTGAGATGGTAGGCAATACTCGAGCCTGCTATACCGCTCCCAATTATGACGGCCCTGGCTTGATCTTGCATGGGTTGGTCTCCTGTCTAGAGTAGGGACCCGATTTATCGCGTCCCGCATCCCAAGGGTGGGGGACGCGATAAATCGGGTCCCTACGAACCTTTCACATCTTGTAGCCATTTTGTGAACTCTGGCGTGGCTACATTCTGTAGAAAGCGATTGAGATGGTCATGGGCGTACTGGCGATAGTCAAAATCGAGTTCAGATACACCTATTTGCAAAAAGCCCCAGAACGATTCGCGCAGGTCAGAGCCAAGCCGCATCAGGTGCAAGTGTGCCACGTCCGCGGGTCGCACTTCGCCAAAATAAAAGCGCAGCAGCAGCTTGCACTGCTTATCATTAAGTGTTTGATTGACGGCAAAATTGCCAAGGTCAAAGAAGAGATCACCCATACCGGCATATTCCCAATCGAGAATCCAGATGGTGTGACCATCATCAATAAAATTGCTGGCGAGCAGATCGTTGTGGCATGGCTTCGGCTGATAGAGTGGCCCAAATGCCTCCTCGATCTGTTCCATTAACCCAAAGACCTGGGGGAGGGTGTTGGGAAATCGTACACCTCGTTCAAGTGCCAGTGTATGATAGTTGCGCACTGTCTCAAATGGTGAGAAGGTACCAGGGAAGGCTGGACCGCTATGATAGCGCTTGATGGAGTCTACAATGCGCTTGAGCGTCTCAGGTTGGGCGGCGGTTTCTGGCGAGATGCCTTTACCAACGATAAAACGTGTCACAAGCACATCCTCGGATGCGAGAAAATGGATCACTTCCGCTCCAACGCCCATTTGTGCGGCGATAGCGGTACAGATGTATTCGCGCCCCCGGTCGATGCCTAACAGCCGTGTCCCTTTACCGCCAATGCGCAGCACAAAGGTTTCTCCTCCAACATCCACGCGATAATTCTGGTTCGTGATGCCGCCAACCAAGGGTGCGACTATAGGATTGGCACCGCTCCAACCTGGTATTTGCTCCAGCAAGTGTTCGATACGCTGCTCCATCGCTGACCTCTTCATGAGACGTAGGGGGTGTAAATTAGTAACCGAGATAGCATGAGCATACATCCCTGCTGAGTTTACGTCAAGGGGACAGTTTGACCAGGGTGATCGTGCATTTTTTGCATGGCTGAGGCAAGCGCAGCCACTACTATACACGCACAAAGGGGCATCTCGTGTATAGTAGTGGCTGCGCTTGCCTCAGCCATGCTCTTCCAGCCTGTGCAGCTTGTCCGGATTCACGACCGCGTAGACTCTCCGCACACGTTCCCCTTCAATGTCAAGTAGTAGCACCCCGCACGGCCACCCAGGCTCGATGCCTTTTCAAGAAGCGTCACGGCAATGCCCGCGCGGGCCAGGTAACAGGCGGCTGTCAGACCTGCCAGGCCGCCGCCAACCACGACTACATCGAATTGCGAATCCATAATTATTTGCTTCTTACTTTTTGTCTACAATGTGAATTGACGCAAATAAGACGCAATAGGACTATCGTTTGTGACACGCTGACGCTGAGGAATAACATAAGTCATCCTGGAAGTTTGAGGAAAAAGCTGCATTGCAGCTTTTTCCTCAAACTTCCAGGATGACTCAAGCTAAGATTGGATTCCAGATTGCCTGGACCCACTGAAGCTGAGCAAGCGGTTTAAACATGTCTTCTCACTCATAGGAATACATGTACCACTACCCATGCTCCATATACTAGCAACAGGAGTAGGGCGGCAGTGCGGCTCACGCGCCGTCTGAAAACCAGAAACAATGCCGCCAGTGTTAGCAGCACCATCAATGGAGTATCCAGCAGCAACAAAAGCCGGTCATATAGCATATCGTGCCAGAATAAGAGGGGCAGGGCAATCCCAAGTGAGGCATTAATACTGTTACTACTGAAAATCTCCTCGACACAGGCAGTTTCCCGGTCAGTGCGGGCAAGGCCGAAAGCCACCACCGTATTAGGCAATGAAGTCGCCACCGCCAGAATGAGCAGACCAGCCAGCACCTGGGATATACGCAGATCAATCGCCAATGCTTGCCCCGACTGCACCATCACGACCACCCCACCGAGAGCGATTATTAATGCCAGCAGCCCTTCCCCAATCCAGCGCAAAATAGCAGCGTTATATGTATCTTTCGTGGTGGACTGGTTCTCCTCATCCTCTCCACCCCTGCCGCCGCCACGGGACGTGAGCGCGTGAAATGCGAGTGCAGCGAATAGACTCAACGTGAGCACAGCTGCTACGATCAATAGTATGCTTGCTAGCAATGGCATATGTAGCCCAATAACTAATGGTGTCCCTGGAAGTAGCCACATTCCCAAAAGGATTGTCAGCATAATCGCCAGTGTATAGCCAGCTACGATGCGTACATCTTGCCTTTCTTTGACCGTTAAGGCAATACCGTGTCTCTTTGGAGTAGCAAAGGTGGCAATACTGAGGATGATGGCAATATTGTAGATGTTAGAGCCAATAATAATACCAAGGCCGACATCCAGGTGGCCACCAGCAATGGCTACAGTGGAGGCGGCATAGTTGGGGATATTCGCTCCCAATGCTCCCAGCAGACTCAACAGGCTGGGTGGCAGATCCAGCACATCACAAATTGATTCCAGCCTGCGCGTGAACCATGCAGAGGCAACCATCACAATCAGTAGCGAACCGGTAAATAAAAGTAGGACAATAGGCAACGGTTGGTTGATCACTACTTCCTCCACTTCTTCACACCTCTCAATAACTCTCCCAATCTTCAATCGTTTCAGTAATCAGCTTTGTTGCATCCTCAAAGAGCGTACCGCCTTGATCTAGCGCGTTCAAGAAACCGCATAGATTCACGAGGTCTAGCAGCTTACTTATTCTCTTCCATTCAGCAGGTAGCTTGCCTCCTTGTTGTAAGAAACCACGAATGAAATGTGGCTCGAATTCAGGAGGCAGTTGCTTATCGTAACGCAGCATATTGCCGATATCGAACAGGGATGATCCCGCGAATGCGAATTCCCAATCCAACACTGCCGCCGTCCGCCATCCGTTAGCCACGTGTCTCATCAGTATATTTGGCCCTTTGTAATCTGCGTGAACCAGCGCAAATGCGCCCTCTACCTCATTAAGATACACTGCATTGTCCTCGATCAGCTTCCACAACCTCTGTGTGAGCGTCTCTCCCAGCCTTTGCCCCGCTTTTCCCTGGAACAGGCATTCCTCAATATAGTCCATGGCACTCCAGGGTGGCTGTTCTACCTTGAGTCCGGGGCCAAAAAATCCTGGTTGTGGGAAAGTGTAAGACCCAATGGCGGCAAGCACTGATCCCAACGAGTAGGCGATCTCTGAATAAGCAATTTCGCTCGTGTAGGGGCCACACTCCGTGCCCAATTCATTGTGTCCTCGCGAGCTGTCAGCCGTATTCGCCCCTGCAAGTATTTTACTCAACATGATCCCCTCTACCCATTTCGTCAGGGTATAAGGTGAACCGTATCGTGCCCCTTCAGTGTCAGCATAGAGCACTTCTGGTACCGGAACGCGATCATGTACCAGACGAAAGATATCTACTTCCTTCCGGCATGCCTGATGATCGCGTGCATAGATGCGCAAAACATACGCTTCATCCAACCCGGCTATGCTCAATTTGTAGTTGGTGTTTACCAGTCCACCGTCCAAGGGTGTGGCCGACACGACCTTTTTCCCCGGCAATACTGGTCGCAGCATGTCCGTGATTGTTGGTATGTCAAGGGTGATGAATTGATGGCGTCTCTCCCAGCCGTCCTGCATTGATTACCTCCTACTTGCATGTTACCACATGATCTTGCCCTCACACCCTCAGATTCTGCTATAATGGCAACTATGAGTACCATGAAAAATCGTGTCGCTATTATTACGGGAGCGGGCAGAGGCATAGGGCGTGCCACGGCACACCTTTTTGCGCGTGCGGGCGCACAGGTTATATTGTTCAGCCGTACCGCCTCCCAACTCGATGAAGCAGTTGCTGAGATAAGGCACGCGGGAGGCCAGGCATTGGCTATAGTGGGAGATGTCTCCCGTGAGGAAGATGTTCATAGGCTCTTTCAAAAAGCCAGGGATGCCTATGGACGGGTGGATATCCTGGTCAACTGCGCGGGAATAGTCTCGGTACGTCCTTTTGTTGAAATGGATATATCGACATGGGACATGGTTGTGGGAATCAACTTACGCGGGACCTTCTTGTGTTGCCGTGAAGCATTTCAGATGATGGCGGCACAGCAGCAGGGGGTGATTATCAACCTTTCCTCGCTTTCAGGCGTAAAAGGTGTAGAGAAGTTTCCTGGCCTGAGCGCGTATAACGTCTCAAAAGCGGGAGTGGCGAGCCTGACCGAGATTCTGGCAGTCGAGGGCATGCCTCACAATATTCGCGTTTGTGCCGTTAGCCCTGGAGCAGTAGACACTGAAATGCTGCGGCAGGCTGCGCCGCACCTGAAAGCCGGTATGACTCCCGACGATATGGCTGAGATACTGCTCTTCCTGGCCGATGACTCTGGACGGATGCTCAATGGCAGCAACATTGAGATATTTAGCAATAGGTAAGTGTTGTTATGGTCTACCTGACACGGCGTACAACTTTCAGCGCAGCTCATCGTTTATGGAGCAGTCACCTGACGGAAGAAGAAAATATTGCTCTCTATGACAAGTGTGCCAATCCCAATGGTCATGGACATAACTACGTGCTGGAAGTAACAGTACAAGGCACGCCCGATCCACAAACCGGCATGCTCTTAAATCTAACAGACCTCAAGCAGGCCATCAACAAACATATCATCGATTGGGTTGATCACAAACATCTCAACTACGATGTACCATGGCTTGAGGACAGTATTCCCACCACAGAGGTGCTGGTTATCAAGTTCTGGGAACGCCTGGAACGCGCCCTGCCTGAAGGTCTTCTGTATGAAGTGAAGCTGCATGAAACAGAAAATAATATCGCTAGCTATCGAGGAAAGCTATGAGAATCGCATTGGTGGCACCCCTGGTCTCAGCCATTGCTCAACCATATCTGGGTGGCGCACAGGCGCTGCTGGCCGATCTTGCCCAGGGATTGATACAGCGCGGCCATACCGTTACACTCTTTGCCAGGGATGATTCTTTTGTTCCTGGTATCTCTATCGAACCGGTGACCGTGCCAAAGGGCGTCCTCCCAGCCGACTTTTCTGTACCATTACAGGAGCGTGCCGCGGATGCAGGTTTCTTTACGCAAGCCAATCTCTTTCTCGAACTCTTTCTCCAGTTGCAACGCCGTAGTGCCGAATTCGACGTAATCCATATACACGCGTTTGACTGGCCGGCCTTTGCCTGTAGCACATTGATACGAGATGTCCCTGTCATCCATACCCTCCATCTACCGGCGGTGTCACCAGAAATTAATATGGCTTTGCAGGTGTTAGACCGGCAGGGGCACCCTGTCACACTCATCACGGTATCGTATGCCTGTGCCGAAACCTACGCCAACTATACACCCATCGATCAAGTCATTTATAACGGGCTTGACCTGGATGCTATCCCTTTTATGCCCAGGCTTCCGGTAGGGCGATTAGGGCGACCAGAGCCACCACTGCTCTTTGCCGGACGAATTGCCCCGGAGAAGGGCGTTGAAGCTGCCATCGAGATTGCCGAACGGGCGGGTTATCGTCTCTTGATCGCGGGCGGCATCTACGACCGTCGCTACTACAAGGAACGTATTGAACCAAAACTACAGCGAGCGGGCGAACAGGTAACGTACCTGGGACAGTTGGAACGCCTGGCCCTGTGGAAAATTATGGGTCAATCGCTCGGTCTGCTCTTCCCCATCGAATGGGACGAACCTTTCGGCTTGACTGCGGTCGAAGCAATGGCCACAGGGACTCCGGTCATCGCCTTTCGACGCGGCGCGGCAGAGGAGGTCATACGTCACGGCGAAACTGGTTTCCTCGTCGAGCCTGGCGAGTGCGCCCATGCAGCCGCGCTGGTTGATGACCTGTTTGACATTCCTCGCGTAAATAACCAGACCATGTTTAACGAAAAACCCGCACAATGTGGGCACTTGCGGCGCAAGTGCCCACATTGTGCGGGTTTTTCGTTAAACATGGTCTTTCTTGCGTTTCTTTTGACAAAGGACTATACTCTCTTTTGAAATGTAGTGGCGACCTTTACGGTCGCCGGGGCCAACCCATGAAGGAGTCTTGATTGCATGCAGTCCTCCGAAGAGCAACCAGTCGAAGACAATGCCAGCAAACACGCCGAGGAGGCTGAAGAGAATAAGCAGTATAAGGAACCCGAAGAGCCGCAGGCATTCCAACCGCTCTACGAATTTCCGCCCGAGGGTTCTCAGTTCAACCTGGCTTCTCAACCTGCGCCAATTACGCAGGTACTGCCGGAAGGAGAACTGGAATACCTCCCGTTAGATGAGGCTGTCCGTCAAGGCCTGGTCTACCCGCCGCCACCTTCTTACTATCAAAATATGCCAGTATTACCTGAGCAGCTACAACCACCATTGCCGCCATCATCACAAAGAGTAGGCGCAGGGCCCGCAAGTTATGTGCCACAAAGACAGATGCCTCCAGGGAATGTGCAGCTGTATCCTCCTCAGCCTCCTGGCGCATTTCCTGCATATATGCCACCACCACCGGCTAAAAAATCGTATACCTGGGTGTGGCTGCTGGTCACCATTCTCAGTGTGATTGTGCTGGCCAGTTGTGGATTATGTGGTTGGGCCTTTTACACTATTTTCAACACAACCTACCAGCAGGTATCGGGGTCGCTGGACGTTGTGAATGACTATTATTCCAATCTCCAGTCAAGTAACTATACAGCCGCCTATCATGACCTGGCAATCACGGGACTCACGCAGGAAGCTTTTTCAACGCAGGCAACAAAGATCGATACACAGGATGGACCGGTTTTATCCTTTACCCTGGGCCAACCTTCATTTCAAACGAACTCAAACACAGGGCCAAACCTCTCTCATTTTAACGTCACGGTGGATGTTAAACGTGCTCATAGCAGCTACTCGGCACTACTCACCGTCAGCAAAATAGGAGGAAGCTGGAAAATTACGTATTACGATCGCTTGTGAAGTAGACAGGCCCATAAGAAAATACAAGCGGAAAAGCGCAACAATATGGATGGTTGACGGTAAACAGGAGTCGACCATCCATATTGTTGCGCTTTTCCGCTTGTACTTCTTTATTACTCTGAATCACCAAAGATCGATCGTTTTTATAAAACCGGCGCATGAAAGATATAGATGTTGCGAAACGTCGTATAGTAGTGGCTGCGCTTGCCTCAGCCATGCCCAGTATAGTAGTGGCTGCGCTCGCGCTAGCCACCTCAGCCATGCATATTTATAAAACCGGCGCATTTCGTCGTATAGTAGTGGCTGCGCTCGCGCTAGCCACCTCAGCCATGCATAACGTTTGCTGGCAGGCTAGTCAAAGTTATCTCGCGTCCAACACAAGATCGCAAGTCTTCACGGTAGAAACGCCAGGTACTCCCGACTTTGTGACCGGTAAGTTGACCAGACCACATGAGGCGGTAAAGTGTTGAGCGACTCACCCGTAGATAGCTCATGGCCTCTTTGAAAGTTAGAAGGACGTCATCCTGAATCATTTGTAAAACCATGTGTTTCTCTCCTCAAATCGTGTATAGTAGTGGCTGCGCTTGCCTCAGCCATGCATCCGGCGCATTTCGTTGTATAGTAGTGGCTGCGCTCGCGCTAGCTACCTCAGCCATGCCGGCAGTCAAAATTGTATCAGACGATACAAATTATTGTCTCATTGCATGTTATAGTAACCAATGGTGATGCACTTTTACGTTGAGGATTAGTTGTGATCTGGTTAAGTTTCGCGCCGATGTGGTTAGATATTCATCACCACCTGTTTATTAAGGCCTTACCACTTATTGGCCAGCAGTGCATTCAATGCAGTAATTTCGCACGATACGGGGAAAATTGTTAAGCCGGTTATTTCTCCCAGCAAACGTAACACATTGCTGTTTGTGGGGTCAGCCAGGGCAACCGTCAGGCAATGATGATCGCGGCCCACTGGAGCGCAACGTAATTCGAGCGCGATATGATAGGGGATCAAGTGTTTCAGGCGCGTAGGAAGTTGTACTGGCAACTGCATAAAGGGGATAGTATTACTTACTTTACTGGTACGCTCCGTGACCTGAGAGGTGATAAAGCGAGCCTCTACAGCATCGGGTGCGATGCCTGATAGGTGCGTTGTAATCGCCGGACGCAAGGTAAATCTCCGTGCGGTAACACTCACATCATAGAGCAGGTGCTCAATTGAAGGGCCTGATTCTGGATAAGAGCTCACACCCATCACAATATCTGTCTCGCGTGTTAATGGCGGGATCACCGTTTCTGCCTGGAGCAGGCTTACATTGCGGTAGACTCGCTCTAGTATACTGTGAACCCCCTGCTGATCCACGCCAGGAAAGATCATAGCCGTCCCAGTGCCCGCGTGGATCAGCATCAGGTCATTGCCTCGCATAGCACGACGTACATTTACCAGCACCTGCTCCAGGAAACTGCTAGAGGCATGATAACGCTGGCGTTTGTCGAGTATCGCCGACTGGGGAATACTCTGGATATGCTCCAGTTGCGAGACGTGCAGAAGCAAGATGCTCAACGGTGCCGAACGTGGGAAGTGGTTGCCCAATTGCTGGCGTAGAGAGGCATTCAATGCTGGCGTGGCGGGCGTCCACATTGCCCTCTCCCCCCCCTTCTCCACATTCTCCCTGCCTGTCATCGCCTTTTCCTGCTCCTGCAAGCCATCGATTAAAGGCATAGTTTTCATTGAAGAGAGAGGCAAACAATTACAGATCTCAGCTGCCGCTGAGTCCAGATGTACGAGCCGGGTCTGGTGTATAGTAGTGGCTGCGCTTGCCTCAGCCATGCCATCGGGTATAGTAGTGGCTGCGCTTGCCTCAGCCATGCCATCGGGTATAGTAGTGGCTGCGCTCGCGCTAGCCACCTCAGCCATGCCATATTTTCTTGCCTCAGCTATGCCATATTTTTTGTAATTCATATCTGTTACCTGATGCCGAAGGGGCGTGATCAATAGTGCCCCGCTATTTCAATGGTTGAAAGTGATTATACATTGGTACAGATAAGAAAATAATGGTGAGTGTGTTGTAATATGGTTAAGAAGCAGAAATGAGGGTTAAGAGAAACATGTTTTATTCCTGTTATGCAGCGCAGAAGCGCAACAAAGTGGCCGGTTGACTCTGTCAACCGGCCACTTTGTTGCGCTTCTGCGCTGCATAGGCAAATGCTTTTATGGCTCTATCGTCACGGGTGCCGTGAAGGTATATCCAACGCCGGGTACCGTCATAATATATTGTGGAGTGTTAGGGTCTGGTTCAACTTTCTGACGCAGGTGGCGGATGTGCGTCTTCACCAGCCCGGAGTCTCCTGCCTCATCATAGCCCCACACACGTTCGATAATCATATCAGTGGTAAGCACCTGGCCTGTGTGGGTGATCAGCAGATGGAGCAGACGGCTCTCGGTAGGAGTCAGCCTGACTTTTACCCCGTCCCTCGTCACCTCATGCCGCATGGCATCCAATGTGACCGGCCCAACGGTCACGGACGACGAATTGGAAGCTCCTCTTGAAATAGACGAACGACGCATCACTGCTTTAATACGAGCAAGCAACTGTCGTGGACTAAACGGCTTGCGCAAATAATCGTCAGCACCCATCTCCAGCCCACGTATCTCATCATCTTCACGATCATGCGCGGTAAGAATTAAAACCATCGAATTGGTTTCGCTGCGCATCTGGCGGCATACTTCAAAGCCATCAAGTTTGGGCATCTGCACATCCAGGATCACAAGATCGGGTAATGTCTCACGCCAACGCTTGATCGCCTGTTCCCCGTCAAATGCGCGCACAACATCATAGCCATGCCCCTTGAGCCAGTAGCTCAGCATATCTACCATATCGCGGTCATCATCCGCCACCATGATTTTCACGTGTACTCCTCCTGCAAGGCCTGTATCACCATACCATTACATACCTCGACTCGTAAGCAACCCCACCTGCTCATTGATTGAGCTTTGCTCTCATTGCTAGTAACGCGATGGACGGAAGGCAGTAACATCATGATACAATTTGGGCTATAAATAGTCACCAAGGTAGCTCTTTTTACTCATATCGGCTAAACTACACTAAACATGCATAGGAGAAAAAGGTTATGGCACGCGAGGAACTGTTAGCACTAGCTCGTGAAGCTGCGCTGCGAGCACATTGTCCCTATTCACATTTCAGAGTGGGTGCTGCTGTTGTGGCTGGCGGTACGTGCTACACAGGTGTGAATGTTGAGATTTCGAGCTACGGTCTCACATTATGTGCGGAGCGTTCAGCATTGGCGGCTGCCATCGCGGCTGGGGCAGGCCCTGTTACCCAGGTTGCTGTAGCCTGCATTGATGCCCCTGCTCATGCCCCGCTCAATCAGCGCACCCCCTGTGGTGCCTGCCGCCAATGGCTGGCAGACCTTGCTCCTACTGCCATTATCTACGTCGATGGAGCCTCTCAAGACTTTTCTGTGGCCGATTTGCTGCCACATGCATTCGGACTATAAAAGTCGCCCGCGTCCCTCCTGCCTGCCTTTTTTGTGAACAATTTGATCGCAAAATCCATTGACATAACACACGCTTTTTGTGTACGCTATAAGTCCCAGGACCGGTGTTGTTGTACTTGTACTTCTTTATGCGGCCAATGCAGCTAAGCTTTCACTCGTGAGGAATCCATATACCCTTAAAATCCCTCGGCGCACTATCAAGGATTGCTGAGAAAATGCAAAGGAGATCGGCATGGCAGGACGTTTTACTATCGGCATCGAGGAAGAGTTTCAGCTAGTAGACCGCGACACAGGCCAGCTCAGTCCGAAAATTATTACCATCATGGAGAAAGGCCTCCCTATCTTTGGTGAACAGATTAAACCAGAGATGCTACAGCCTACTATAGAGCTTATCTCAAAAATCTACCCTGACATTGTGGTTGCACGTCAGGAGACACGAAGATTGAGAGGGCAGTTGGCGATTCTTTTAGCGGAAGCAGGAATAGCACCGGTAAGTGCAGGGACGCATCCTGAAGCTCGCTGGATGGATCAGCCCGTCACACCCAGCGAGCGTTATGATCAAATACAAGAAGAGTTTCAGGACGTGGGGCGTTCCGTTTTAATCTTTGGCCTGCACGTGCATATCGCTGTTGAAAATGATGAGATTGCCATCAAACTGATGAACCAATTGCGTACATTTCTCCCGCATATGCTTGCGCTCTCTTCAAATTCCCCCTTCTGGGCTGGTCGATTGACCGGTCTCAAATCGTATCGTGCCGTGGTTTGGAAGCGTTTTCCTCGTAGTGGTCTTCCCGATGCCTTCCCCACATTGTATGATTACCAGCTCTATGTGCAATCGCTGGTGAAGACTGGTTGTATCGACAATGCCAAGAAAATCTGGTGGGATATTCGCCCCCATCCATTTTTTGGCACCGTGGAGTTTCGCATCTTTGACATGCCGTCTACCCTCAATGATGTGATGGGTATTGCGGCACTCTGTCAATCGCTTGTTGCCAAATTGACCTGGCTGCATAAGCATAGGCTGTGGGGGGGAGCTACTGTGGTGCCGCGCAATCTTCTTGAGGAGAACAAGTGGCGTGCAATGCGCTATGGTCTGGATGCCGAAATAGTCGATTTTGTACAGCATCGTACCCTGCGTATGCGAGATTCTATCCATGAGCTTCTGAATATGGTAGACGACGTACACGATGATCTGGGCACTCGCCGTGATATCAATTATATCCGCACGTTGCTGGATGATCCACGCGGCACCGGTGCTGACCGCCAGATTGCTCTCTATAAGGAAACGGGCAGTCTGCGTGCCGTCACCCAGTTCTTGATGGAGCAAACGATGGAAGGTATCCCATTATAATCTCCTTCACTCTTTGCCGTTCTGTACCGCGTCAAAGATGATCTGGTCAATCAACTGTTCGACGGGAGCGCGGTCATCGGTAAAATAGATGGTAGAGTTTTTTTCCTCGCGCATATGCCCATAGACAATGCTTGCATTGGCGACACTTTTCAGTAAAGGATTGGTCAGGCTTTTGGCATTGATAAAAAAATTGTCGAGCGAGGTAGGCGCATTCGTGCCAATCACCAGGCTATTCTCGAAGCGTTGGGTATCGATGATATAGACATTGGCAAAGGCCGCACGCATGGTTTGGGCCAGGGCCTCGACCAGGCGAAAATCACAGCAGGTGCGGCCCGCGTTGATGACCGCCACGCCTGTTGGCGAGAGGTGGGCGCGTACCTCGCGAAAGAACTCAAGCGTGGTGAGTTGGAACGGTACGTAGGGCTGTTGATAGGCGTCGATGCCAATCACATCATACTGCTGTGTGGTTGTTCGCAAAAAGTAGCGCCCATCCTGCACAACCACATGCAAGTTGGGCTCATTCATAGCAAAGTACTGCCGGGCCAGGTCTACAATCGTACCATCGATCTCAACCCCGTCAATAGGAATTGGCCCATAGACGGCAGTGAATTGGCGTGCGATGGTGCCTGCCCCCAGTCCAATCACCGCCACTCGATGCACCTGCTTCTGCGTAAAGGGAGGTTTATTAAAATAGGGAGCAACCATAAAATAGTCCCACGGGCCTTGCGTTAGTACCTGGTGGGGATTGTAGATAGAATGAATACCTAAGCCCTCATTCAACACCAATTGCATCTCATCGCCTACTCTCACCACCTGGATATAGTTGTAGGGCGACTCGCGCTCGGTGACAAGTATCCCTCCGCCATTTGTGCCACTCGCCTGTTTGATTGGCCCCTGTGTGCCAAAGAGTGCCACACCCATGGGAATCAAGAGCAGTATGGGCAGCAGGGATGTGTAGGGACTCGATTTATCGCGTCCCGATGTATCGCGTCCCCGCTTACTCCCAATGCGAGAGGCGGCTAATCCAATTATCGAGATCAGCAGGAGGGAAACCGCAAAGACGATGAATGTGCGATACGTTCCGATAGTCGGAATAAGCCAGAGTACGGGTAAGAAGGTGCCCAGGATGCTGCCGGCTGTGGAGATGGCATAGAGTTGACCTGCCGTGCGCCCAGATTTGACGACCTGCTCTACACTCAAACGTATAGCGAATGGAGAGACGCAGCCCAGCAGAATCATGGGGATGGCAAAGAGCAGCATCACTGAGACTAATGAGCCGTAGAAGACGCTGACAGAGTACGTAGCGAAGGACGACAACGACCAGAAGAGGATGGGACGCGAGATGAAAGGAATGAGTCCAATCAGAAAAGCCGCAATGATGGTGAGAAGATAGAGTACTGCCGGTCGTGGGTAGCGATCAGCGAGCCGTCCA